>Ga0114984_1000658_pt1 | contig 13180 bp, 14 predicted proteins | sample Shrwel1BS1Day1_FD_96987 | JGI IMG/M metagenome (GOLD analysis project Ga0114984, IMG submission 96987) | Subsurface microbial communities from deep shales in Ohio, USA - Utica-3 well 1 S-1-Day1 | ecosystem: Environmental > Aquatic > Deep subsurface > Shale gas/oil reservoir > Produced water/Flow... | reverse complement strand
GGAGGCCCACTCGCGACGTGCCGAGTTGCCGCAAAGGCTGCGCGTGGCCTGGTATGGCGGGCCGACGGTGCAAGGCGGCGAGCGCTGGCGGCTGGCGGTCAATCTCAAGCGCCCGCACGGTCTTGTCAATCCGCAGCGTTTCGACTACGAGGCCTGGTTGTTGGCGCAGCGGATCGGCGCTACGGGTACGATCAAGTCAGGTGAGCGCCTGTCATCCGCGACAGGATTGGGCAGTTGGCGTGACAGCTTGCGTCAGCAATTGCTGGCTGTGCCGGCCTTTGAGCGGCAGGGCGCCATTGCGGCGCTGGTTCTGGGCGATGGATCGGGTCTGAGCACGACAGACTGGCGCCTGCTTCAGCACACCGGAACGGTGCATCTGATGGTTATCTCGGGGCAGCACATCGCGCTGCTGGCCGGGTTTCTCTATGGCCTGGTGGCACTGCTGGCGAAGCTCGGTGCCTGGCCCAGGCGCCTGCCCTGGCTGCCCTGTGCTTGTGCCTTAGCCCTGAGTGGAGCCTTGCTCTACGGTTTTCTGGCCGGTTTCGAGGTGCCGGTGCGCCGAGCCTGTGTGATGGTCGCGCTGGTGCTGCTATGGCGTATGCGTTTTCGCCATCTGGGTGCCTGGTGGCCGCTGCTGCTGGCCTTGATCGTGGTTCTGCTGCTGGAACCACTGGCGTCCTTGCAGCCGGGGTTCTGGTTGTCGTTTTCGGCAGTGGCGATTCTGGTGCTGGTATTCGCTGGTCGTCTCGGCCTCTGGGGGTGGTGGCGTGGCCTGACGCGCGCACAGTGGACCATGGCCATCGGCCTGTTGCCGATGATGCTGATCCTCGGTCTGCCGGTGAGCAGTAGCGGGCCACTGGCCAATCTGATTGCCGTGCCCTGGGTCGGCATGCTGGTTGTGCCTCTGGCGTTGTTGGGTACTTTGCTGTTGCCTGTCCCGTGGCTGGGTGAAGGTGTGCTGTGGCTGGCCGGTGGTGCATTGCACCTGTTGTTCGAACTGCTCGGCGCCATTGCTGCCTGGCTACCGGCCTGGCTGCCCAGCAACCTGCCGCTGTGGGCCTGGCTATTGGCTGCGGCTGGCGCGTTGCTGCTTTTGCTGCCGGCTGGTGTGCCCTTGCGCTGGCCCGGCATCGCGCTGCTATTGCCGGCATTGTTTCTGCCGGCGCCGCAGTTGGACGACGGGCGTGCCGACATCTGGGTGCTGGATGTCGGGCAGGGGCTGGCCGTGCTGGTGCGCACCCGGGAGCACGCATTGCTTTACGATGCCGGGCCGCGTTTTGGCGATTTCGATACCGGTGAGCGTATTGTCCTGCCCTCGTTGCGGGCGCTGAACCTCAGGCAGCTCGACGTGATGCTGCTCAGCCATGCCGATAACGATCATGCCGGTGGTGCGGCCGCGATCAAGGCCGGGATGCCGGTCTCGAGGGTTGTCAGCGGTGAGCCGCAAAGGCTGGCCGATGCCCTCGGCGCCGAAGCATGCGCGTCAGGGCAGAGCTGGCAATGGAACGAGGTGACCTTCAGGCTGTGGCAGTGGCAACGGGGCGGCTCCGGTAACCAGTTGTCTTGTGTACTACAGATAGAGGCGGCGGGCGAACGCCTGCTGTTGACCGGCGATATCGACGTACAGGCCGAGCGGGCGCTGATGCAGGCTGACTTGCCCCTGGCCTCGCAGTGGCTACTGGCTCCCCACCACGGCAGCCGCACTTCATCCAGCCAGGCGTTCATCGATGCCGTCGCAGCGCAGCATGTGCTGATCACCCGCAGTCGCCACAACGCCTTCGGCCATCCTCACCCGCAGGTGCTTGCACGCTATCGTGCTGCGGGTGTCGAGGTACATGACACGGCGTTGCACGGCGCCCTGCATATTCGCCTGGGGCAACATGGCACGGCGCGAGGGTTGCGAAGCGAGCCACGTTTCTGGCGGGAAAAATGAGAACGGCGGCGCCCTATGCTAGAGTGGCGCCACTTTTTCGAGGGGGATTCTCTACCGTGTGGGAACTGGTCAAAGCTGGCGGCTGGATGATGCTGCCGATCATTCTCTGTTCCATCGCTGCTGCCGGTATCGTTGCCGAGCGCCTGTGGACCCTGCGGCCCGCCCGCGTCACCCCGGCCAATCTGCTGGCCCAGGTGTGGCGCTGGATCAAGGACAAGAAACTCAACAACCAGAAGCTCAAGGAGCTGCGCGAGCATTCGCCGCTGGGGCAAATACTCGCTGCCGGCCTGGCCAACTCCAAGCATGGTCGCGAAATCATGAAGGAGTGCATCGAGGAGGCTGCCGCGCGCGTCATCCACGAGCTGGAGCGTTATCTCAATGCGCTCGGCACCATTGCCGGCATCGCGCCGCTGCTGGGCCTGCTTGGCACCGTGCTGGGCATGATTGAAATCTTCAGCTCCTTCATGGGCTCGGGCATGGCTAACGCTTCCATGCTCGCCAGCGGTATCGCCAAGGCGCTGATCACCACGGCAGCCGGCCTGATGGTGGCGATCCCAGCGCTGTTTTTCCACCGCTACCTGCAGCGCCGCGTCGACGAGTTGGTGGTGGGCATGGAGCAGGAAGCGATCAAGTTGGTGGAGATGGTGCAGGGTGATCGCGATGTCGACCTGGGCGAGGGCAAGGCGTGAAATTCCGGCGTAAACCGCGGGAGAACGTCGAGATCAACCTGGCCTCGTTGATCGACGTGGTGTTCATCCTGTTGCTGTTCTTCGTGGTCACCACTACCTTCACCCGCGAGACCCAGCTCAAGGTCGACCTGCCGGAGGCCGCCAGCGGCACGCCGCCGGAGCAGACCGAGCTGAAGCAGCTGGAAGTGTTGATCGCTGCCGACGGTGCGTTTTCGCTCAATGGCAAGGCGCTGCTGGAAAGCAACCTGAGCAGTCTTATGGCTGCCTTGCAGAAAGAGTCCGACGGCGACAACAGCCTGCCGCTGATCATCAGCGCCGATGGCAAGACCCCGCACCAGGCGGTGATCACCGCCATGGACGCTGCCGGCAAGCTGGGCTTCGCGCATTTGCGCATCACCACGGTGGAAGCACAGGAAACGCCCTGAGTGAGCGCTGCCGATCACCTGCTCGAGGCCTGGTATCGCGGTCATCCGGCGCTGGCGCTGCTGCGCCCGCTGGAGTGGCTGTACCGTCGCGTGGTGCAGGGCAAGCGCGCTCGCTTCCTGGCGGGCGAGGGCGCTATCTACCGCGCCCCGGTGCCTGTGCTGGTGGTGGGCAACATCACCGTCGGCGGCACTGGCAAGACGCCGCTGATCCTCTTTCTCATCGAACACTGCCGCGCTCGTGGCCTCAAGGTCGGCGTGGTCAGTCGTGGCTATGGCGCCACGCCGCCGAGCCTGCCGTGGCGGGTGCGTGCCGAGCAACCTGCGGCCGAGGCAGGTGACGAGCCCTTGCTGATCGTCCAGCGTACAGGCGTGCCCTTGATGATCGACCCGGATCGCAGCCGCGCCGTGCGTGCGTTGCTGGCCGAAGAACCACTGGATCTGATCCTCTGCGACGACGGCCTGCAGCACTACCGCCTGGCGCGTGATCTGGAGCTGGTACTGATCGACGCCGCCCGTGGCCTGGGCAATGGGCGCTGCCTGCCTGCCGGGCCGTTGCGCGAGCCAGTCGAGCGTCTGGCCGAGGTGGATGCCGTGTTGTTCAACGGCGCCGAAGCCGATAGTGCCGAGGGCTACGCCTTTCGCCTGCAGCCAACCGCGCTGGTCAACGTTGCCAGTGGTGAGCGCGTCGGCCTCGAGCACTTCCCACCCGGTCAGGCGGTGCATGCAGTGGCCGGCATCGGCAACCCGCAACGTTTCTTCAATACCCTCGAAGCGCTAAACTGGCGTCCGGTTCCGCATCCCTTCGCCGACCATGCCCAGTACAGCGCCGCGCAGCTCGCTTTCGAGCCGCCGTTGCCCCTGCTGATGACGGAGAAGGATGCGGTGAAATGCCGGGCCTTCGCCGCCGCCGACTGGTGGTACCTGGCCGTCGATGCCGTGCCCACGCAGGCGTTCGTCGACTGGCTGGATGGCGCGCTGGCCCGCCTCATACCGGGGTCCTAATGGCCCCAGCAAGGATTCCACCATGGACCTTAAACTGCTCGACATTCTCGCCTGCCCGATCTGCAAGGGCCCGCTGCAGCTCTCCGAAGACAAGACCGAACTGATCAGCAAGGGTGCCGGCGTGGCCTACCCGATTCGCGACGGCATCCCGGTGATGCTGGAAAGCGAAGCACGCACCCTCAATACCGACGAGCGTCTGGACAAGTAAATGAGCGCAGCCTTCACCGTCGTGATTCCCGCCCGTTACGCCTCCACCCGCCTGCCCGGCAAGCCGCTGCAGGACATCGCCGGCAAACCCATGGTGCAGCACGTCTGGGAGCAGGCGAAAAAAAGCTCGGCCAGCCGCGTGGTGGTCGCCACCGACGACGCGCGCATCGTCGAGGCCTGCCAGGCCTTTGGCGCCGAGGTGCTGCTGACTCGCGAGGATCACAACTCCGGCACCGATCGCCTGGCTGAAGTGGCCACCCAGCTTGGCTTGCCGGCCGATGCCATCGTGGTCAACGTGCAGGGCGATGAGCCGCTGATTCCGCCTGCGATCATCGATCAGGTGGCGGCTAATCTGGCGGCCAATCCGCAGGCGGGCATCGCCACCCTGGCCGAGCCCATTGAGGACGTCACCGCGCTGTTCAACCCCAATGTGGTCAAGGTGGTCACCGACAAGAACGGCCTGGCCCTGACCTTCAGCCGCGCACCGTTGGCCTGGGCGCGCGATGCCTTCGCCCAGAGCCGCGACGTGCTGCCGACCGGCGTGCCTTATCGCCGTCATATCGGCATCTACGCCTACCGAGCCGGTTTCCTGCATGACTTCGTCGCCTGGGGGCCGTGCTGGCTGGAAGACACCGAATGCCTGGAGCAACTGCGCGCGCTGTACAACGGCGTGCGTATCCATGTTGCCGATGCGCTGGAGGCACCGGCGGCTGGCGTGGATACCGCCGAAGACCTGGAGCGGGTACGTCACCTGCTGGGGGCCTGATGAAGGTTCTGTTCGTGTGCCTGGGCAACATCTGCCGCTCGCCCACGGCCGAGGGCGTGCTGCGCCACAAGCTGCGTGCGGCAGGGCTGGATGATCGCGTACAGGTGGATTCCGCCGGCACTGGTGATTGGCACGTCGGCAAGGCGCCGGACAGTCGCACCCGTCAGGCCGCGTTGCGCCGTGGTTATGATCTGTCGGCGCAGCGTGCGCGCCAGGTCGAGGCTGCCGACTTTCAGCGCTTCGACCTGATTCTGGCCATGGATCAGAGCAATCTGCGTAATCTCAAGGCGCTGCGCCCGACTGATGCCCGCGCCGACCTCGATCTCTATTTGCGCCGATATGAGCTGGCGCTGGACGAGGTTCCCGACCCTTACTACGGCGGCGAGGATGGCTTCGAGCAGGTGCTGGACCTGATCGAGCAGGCCAGTGATGCGTTGCTGGTGGAAATCAAGGGGCGCCTGTGAGCCTGAATCTGCAACGTCATGTGTCGCTCAAGGCCTTCAACAGCTTTGGCGTCGACGTGCGCGCCCGGCTATTCGCCGAAGCCCACAACGACGTCGAGGTGCGCGAGGCACTGCGTCTGGCTGAGCAGCAGGGCTTGCCGCTGCTGGTGATCGGTGGTGGCAGCAACCTGTTGCTGACCCGCGATATCGAGGCACTGGTGCTGCGCATGGCCAGCCGTGGCATTCGCATCCTCGAAGACGACGGTGAGCGGATACTGGTGGAAGCCGAAGCTGGCGAGCCCTGGCATCCCTTCGTGCAGTGGAGCCTGGCGCAGGGGCTCAATGGTCTGGAAAACCTCAGCCTGATCCCCGGCACCGTCGGTGCCGCGCCGATGCAGAACATCGGCGCCTATGGCGTGGAGATCAAGGATCTGTTCGCCGGCCTGACCGCCCTGGATCGGCACAGCGGCGAATTACGAGACTTCGGCCTGGAGGAATGCGCTTTCGCTTACCGCGACAGCCTGTTCAAGCGCGAAGCCGGGCGCTGGCTGATCCTGCGTGTGCGTTTCCACTTGAGCCGTCTGGCTGCGCTGCGTCTTGACTACGGCCCGGTGCGCCAGCGTCTCGCCGAGATGGGCGTGGAAGCGCCGACCGCCAGCGACGTCAGCCAGGCCATCTGCGCCATTCGCAGCGAAAAACTGCCAGATCCTGCCGAGCTGGGTAACGCTGGCAGTTTCTTCAAGAATCCACTGGTGTCGTTCGAGCTGGCCGAGCGCATTCGCGCCGAGCATGCTGATCTGGTCAGTTATCCGGCGGGTGATGGTCTGGTCAAACTGGCGGCTGGCTGGTTGATCGAGCGGGCAGGGTGGAAGGGCTTTCGCGAGGGCGACGCCGGCGTGCATCGTTTGCAGGCGCTGGTGCTGGTCAATTATGGCAAGGCCACGGGGGCGCAACTGCTGCAGCTGGCGCAGCGTATCCAGGCCGATGTGTTCGAGCGCTTCGCTGTCGGGCTGGAGATCGAGCCCAATGTGCTTTGATTTGACCGTCTTGGTGCTGCCCCGGATTTCATCTGGGCTACGGGCGAAGATAATGACCCCACGCAGCTTGGCGTAGGAGCCCCGCCTCGGGGCGAAGCTTTGTCAGGCGGTGCCGCCCAGATTCGCGGCGGGGCGCCGCTCCTACAGATTTGGCGCTTGCGCCAAGCGGCCGCTTTTACTCTGTACGCCAGATGATCTCGGTTTCGCCATCGGCATCGACCTTGATCCAGCGGTCGGCCTCTTCATCGCTCTCGTCTTCTACCCAAGTCCCCGGTGCGCAGCGTACCTGCACGCCGAGCGCGGCATAGGCGGCGCGGGCGCAGGCGAGGTCGTCGGCCCAGGGCGTGGTGTCGCTATCCAGATACAGGCTGTGCCATTTGCCCACGGCTTTCGGCAGCCAGGTCACCGGCACGTCGCCGGCCCTGCACTTGAAGGTCTGGCCTTTCTGCTGCCAGTCGCTGCACGGGCCGAGTGCCTCACCCAGCCACTGCGCCACGGCGTCGCGTTCGGCGTCTTTGAGGTAGATCTCGATGTCGGGTTGGCGCATAGGGTTCATTCCTGAGTGTTGACGATCCAATCGTAGCGGATGGAAACGGTGACATCGAAGGGCGCGGCGATCACCGCTGCACGGCGTTCGGCGCTGGCGCGCCAGCCGTGCGGGGTCATGGCCAGCAGGTCGGCGCGGGCCTGGGCGTCGGCCAGATGCAGGGTGAATTCCAGGGTTTCGCTGTGCGCCAGGTGCATGCCAGGCGGAATCAGTGCCAGGTGCTTTTCGTCGTCGTAATCGCGCACCTCGTCGTACAGCTTCTGCCGCAGTTCCATTAGGTGCACGCGAGTCGGACCCATGCGCAGCAGGCCGCCGCCGGGGGCAAGCAGGCGCTTGGCCTCGGACCAGTCGAGCGGGCTGAAGACGCTGGCCAGCAGCTGGCAACTGGCATCGGCCAATGGCACGCGGGCCATGCTTGCCACCAGCCAGCTCAGTTGCGGCGCGCGCTTGCAGGCACGCTTGACTGCTTCGCGGGAGATGTCCAGGGCGTAGCCGTCGGCGTGGGGCAGGGCGCGGGCGATCTGCTCGGTGTAATACCCCTCGCCGCAGCCGATATCCAGCCAGCGTGCGGGCGCGTACTCGGCCGCCAGTGTGGCCAGGCGTGCGGCCAGCGGGGCGTAGTGGCCGCCCTCGAGAAAACGCCGGCGCGCCTCGACCATGGCGGCGTTGTCGCCGGGGTCGCGGCTGTTCTTGTGTTGCACTGGCAGCAGGTTGTAGTACCCCTGCCGGGCGCGGTCAAAGCTGTGCCGGTTTGCGCAGGCCAGGCCGTTGCCGTTTTGCTCGAGCGGCGCTTGGCAGATGGGGCAGATCAGGCTCATGCGAGAAGCTTGACCATGGTCTGGTAATACACCTCGGTGAGCAGATCGAGATCGCTGGCCAGCACGCGCTCATTGATCTGATGGATGGTGGCATTGACCGGGCCAAGCTCGACCACCTGGGTGCCCAGGGTGGCGATAAAGCGACCGTCCGAGGTGCCGCCGCTGGTGGACGGCGTGGTTTCGCGGCCAGTGACATTCCTGATGCTGGCGGCGACGGCGTCGAGCAGCTCGCCCGGCTGGGTGAGGAAGGGCAGGCCGGACAGCGCCCACTCCAGGTGGTAATCCAGGCCGTGCTTGTCGAGGATGGCGGTGACGCGCTGCTGCAGGCCCTCCACGGTTGATTCGGTGGAGAAGCGGAAGTTGAACACTGCCTTCAGTTCACCGGGGATGACGTTGGTCGCGCCGGTGCCGGAGTTGAGGTTGGACACCTGGAAGCTGGTCGGCGGGAAGTAGTCGTTGCCGTGATCCCAGTGCTCGGCAGTCAGCTCGGCCAGCGCCGGTGCAGCCAGGTGAATCGGGTTCTTCGCCAGGTGCGGGTAGGCCACGTGGCCCTGCTTGCCGTAGACGGTCAGGGTGCAGCCGAGCGAGCCACGACGGCCATTTTTCACCACATCACCGAGCAGGGTGGTGCTCGACGGTTCGCCGACGATGCACCAGTCCAGGCGCTCGTTGCGCTCGCGTAGGCGCTCGACCACGGCCTTGGTGCCGTGCTGGGCCGGGCCTTCCTCGTCGCTGGTGATCAAGAAGGCGATGGCCCCCTTGTGCTGAGGATAGTCAGCGACGAAGCGCTCGACGGCGACGATCATGCTCGCCAGGCTGCCTTTCATGTCCGCCGCGCCACGGCCGCAAAGCATGCCCTCTTCATCGACGCGCACGTCGAATGGCTGGTATTGCCAGGCGTCCAACGGGCCGGTGGGCACCACGTCGGTGTGGCCGGCGAAGCACAGCACCGGGCCGTCGCCACCGCGTTTGGCCCAGAAATTCTCCACCTCTTCGATGCGCATGCGTTCGATCTCGAAGCCGCAGGCAGCCAGGCGACGCATCATCAGTTCCTGGCAACCTTCGTCGACCGGGGTCACGGACGGGCGGCGAATCAGGTCGAAAGCGAGTTCCAGGGTCGGGGTGAGGGGGGCGGTCATGGCGGCTCCGGTACAGCGGCTGGCGTGAAAGCTGGCCATATTACCGTGAAAGTCGCGTGGCGACGCCATCCTTGATGCCCTTCTCCCTCTGGGAGAAGGTGGCGCGAAGCGCCGGATGAGGGAGGGCCGCACGGCGCATTCGCGGTAAATGCAGCTCGATACGACGGCCCGACGGCTGACCTGTACCGCAGGCTTGGGTGGGCAGGGTGCTATCTCTATAATGCGCGCCTTCCTGCAGGGGGTGAGATGAACACAGACGATCAGCGATTCGGCGGCATTGCCCGGCTTTACGGCCAGGAGGGCTATCAGCACCTGGCGGCCGCGCATGTGGCAGTGGTCGGTATCGGCGGTGTCGGTTCCTGGGTGGCCGAGGCGCTGGCGCGTTCCGGGGTGGCCGAGGCGCTGGCGCGTTCCGGGGTTGGCGAGATTTCCCTGTTCGACCTCGATGATGTCTGCATCACCAACACCAACCGGCAGATCCAGGCGCTCGACGGCGCCGTGGGCAAGGCCAAGGTCGAGGTCATGGCCGAACGTATCCGCGCCATCAACCCGGCCTGCGTGGTGCATGCGGTGGCCGATTTCGTCACCCGCGAGACCATGGCCGAGTACATCACCGAACAGCTCGACGGGGTGATCGACTGCATCGACAGCGTGCCGGCCAAGGCGGCGCTGATCGCCTGGTGCAAGCGGCGCAAGATCCAGATCGTCACCACCGGCGGTGCGGGCGGGCAGATCGATCCGACCCAGGTGCAGGTCGCCGATCTGAACAAGACCTTCAACGACCCATTGGCCGCCAAGGTGCGCTCCCTGCTGCGCCGCGACTATGGTTTTTCCCGCACGCCGGGGCGCAACTACAGCGTGCCTTGCGTGTTTTCCACCGAGCAATTGCGCTACCCCAAGCCCGATGGCAGCGTGTGCCAGGCCAAGGGCTTCGTCGGTGAGGGGGTACGTCTCGATTGTGCCGGTGGTTTCGGTGCGGTGATGATGGTCACCGCCGCCTTCGCCATGGCCGCCACCGCCAAGATGGTGGACAAGCTGGTGGCCGGAGCACGCCGGCCTGCCGAGCGTCAGCGCGGTGAGTGAGTCACGGCTGGCGGCAATGCCAGCCGGTTCAGTACAACGCTATGCACTATCGATGACCTGCAGCCGTACCGAATCGGTACGACGCTGGGCTATTCCTACGGCTCGGCGTTTGATGAAGCCATGCACTTGGAGCGTTTGCAGGTCGAGCAAAGCAGCCGGGAGGACGTCAGCTTCCGCCTGCTGGAGTTGAAACGAATCGATCTGCACCCGCAGGATCGTGCCGTCGGTTATGCCATGCTGCGTCGCCAGTTTGCCGGTGGCGAGATCACTCATCACCCTCGCCGCCTGAACCGGGAGCCGCTGCGTTTGCTGTTTCGCAAGGATGATCGGCAAAGCGCGCAGCTGTTACGTCAGTTCAATGCGGGGCTGCGCCGCTTCGCCGAGCACGGCGACCTTGAGCGCCTGCAGCAGGCGCTCAATACCGGCAATGCCGATGACTGGCAGCCCACTAACCCCTCTCAGGCGCTGCGTGATTGAGCTGCCTAAGCCTTATCTGGAGTCATGAACATGCTCAATAACGATGTACTACGCAGCCTGCGCTATCTGCTGGATGTCAGCGACGCCAAGCTGGAGGCGCTCTGCCAGTTGGCGGATTACCCGGTGGAGCCGGGGCTGATTTCGGCCTGCCTGCTGCGTGAGGACGAGCCCGGTTATCGCACCTGCAGCGATGTGCTGCTGGCTCATGTGCTCGAAGGCCTGGTGTTTCACAAGCGCGGCAAGGATGACAGCCGCGCTCCCCTGCCGGTGCCCAAACGGCTGACCAACAACATTGTGCTGAAGAAGCTGCGTGTGGCCTTCGAACTGCGCGACGACGACCTCCAGGCGATCCTGCAGGCGGCTGACCTGCCGATGACCAAGAGCGAGCTCAGTGCATTGTTCCGCGCGCCGGAGCACAAGCACTACCGTGAGTGTGGTGATCAGGTACTGCGCAATTTCCTGCGTGGGCTGACGATTCGCGAGCGGGGCAAGCGCGACTGAAAGCTTCGCCCCGGGGCGGGGCTCCTACGCGATGGCGTGGCGGCAAGCGCCCCGTGACGTATGGTTTTTAGGCGGAGCGCCCCGCCAACTCGCGCATACGCTGCAGCACCGCGTTGAGACCATTGCTGCGCGAGGGCGATAGCTGCCGCTGCAGCCCCAACTGGTTGAACCAGTCGACCAGATCGACACGGGCCAGCTCGGCGCGAGACAGGCCTTCGACCCGTGCCAGCAACACAGCCAGCAAGCCGCGCAGCAGACGAGCGTCGCTGCTGGCGCGAAAGTGCAGATGTTCGCCGTGGTGTTCGGCGATCAGCCAGACCAGGCTCTCACAGCCATGCACGCGGTGCGCGTCGACGCGTTCGGCATCGCTTAGTGGCTGCAGGCGTTCGCCCCATTGCATCAGCAGGCGCGCGCGTTGTTCCCAGCCAGGGCAGGCACTGAATGCGCTCAGAGCCTCTTCAGCGGAGGTGGGCAGGCACATCGTCATCGCAACAGTTCCAGGGCGTTATCCAGGGCGGCGAAGAAGCGCTGCAGGTCTGCGCCGTTATTGTAGAGGCCGAGCGAAACACGAATCGCGCCACTGAGGCCCAGGCTTTTCATCAGCGGCATGGCGCAGTGGTGTCCGGCACGCACGGCGATGCCCTGTTCGCTGAGCAGGTGGGCCAGGTCGGCGTTGTGCACAGCTTCGACGTGAAAACAGGCCAGCGCCAGTTGTGGTTCGCCGAGCAGACGCACGCCCTTGCGGCTTTGCAGGCCTGCCAGCAATTCGGCATGCAGCGCTGCTTCATGGTGTGCCACTGCGGCCTGATCCAGCCCGCTTAGCCAATTCAGCGCCGCACCCAGCCCGATAACCGCAGAAACAGCCGGTGTGCCGGCCTCGAAACCCAGCGGAGCAGGGCGAAAGCGCGCCTCGTGGTAGTCGGCATCGAGCACCATCTCGCCGCCGAATTGCCAGTGCTGCAATTGGTTCAGTGCTTCGCGGCGGCCATACAGCAGACCGACACCATCCGGGCCGTAGAGCTTGTGCGCTGAGCAGACGTAGAAGTCGCAGCCCAGCGCCTGCAGATCAGGGCGTGCATGCACCGCGCCCTGCGCCCCGTCGATCACGCTGATGGCGCCGTGCGCGCGGGCCATGGCCAGCAGCTCGGCGAGCGGCTGCCAGCGGCCGAGGACATTGGACAGCTGCGACAGCGCCAGCAGGCGCGTGCGCGGGCCGATCAGGCGGGTGGCGGCATCCAGGTCGATGCTGCCGCTGCTATCCAGTGGCACTACCCGCAACTCGAGATTGCGCCGTTTGGCCAGTTGCTGCCAGGGCAGCAGGTTGGCGTGGTGCTCCAGCGCACTGATGACGATCTGCTCACCCGGCTGCAGCAAATGCTCCAGGCCATAGCCCAGCAGGTTGAGCGATTCGGTGCTGCCACGGGTGAATATGATCTCTTCGCTGCTGGCTGCATTGAGCCATTGCGCGGCCTTGCTGCGTGTCGCCTCGAAGGTACGGGTGGCGCGCTCGCCCGGCAGGTGCTGGGCGCGGTGCACATTGGCTACGCCGCCGCTGAGATAGCCGAGCAGGGCATCGAGCACAGCCTGCGGTTTCTGTGCGGTGGCGGCGCTGTCCAGATAGGTCTGGCCTTCGGCTTCGAGAGCGAGCATGCCGGGGAAGTCGGCGCGCCAGGGGGAAGTCAGTGACATGCTGTGTCAGATCCGCGTGGGTTTGCCCTCACCCCCGACCCCTCTCCCGGAGGGAGAGGGGAGGCATGACGATCAATTGTGGGCGTGCAGGGCTTCGTTCAGCTCAATCGCCGACTTGTGGGTCTTGCACTCCACGGCGCCGGTCAGCGAGTTGCGACGGAACAGCAGGTCAGGCTGGCCGGCCAGTTCGCGCGCCTTGATCACCTGAACCAGGGCACCCTTTTCGTCGAGCAGGTTCACCTTGGTGCCAGCGGTGATGTACAGGCCGGCTTCGACGGTGTTGCGGTCGCCCAGCGGGATGCCGATACCGGCGTTGGCGCCGATCAAGCAGCCTTCACCGACGCTGATGATGATGTTGCCGCCGCCGGACAGGGTGCCCATGGTCGAGCAGCCGCCGCCCAGGTCGGAACCCTTGCCGACGAAG
>Ga0114984_1000657_pt1 | contig 13186 bp, 9 predicted proteins | sample Shrwel1BS1Day1_FD_96987 | JGI IMG/M metagenome (GOLD analysis project Ga0114984, IMG submission 96987) | Subsurface microbial communities from deep shales in Ohio, USA - Utica-3 well 1 S-1-Day1 | ecosystem: Environmental > Aquatic > Deep subsurface > Shale gas/oil reservoir > Produced water/Flow... | reverse complement strand
GCTTGAGGATATCAAGGCGACATCAACTCACTTATTAATAATGACTCTCATCGTCGGGCAGGATGGGGGCCTGGCAGAAAGAATTGAATGCGTGTTCGGGGTGTTTATGAAACGTTCGGGTTAAAAGCCTTCCTCGAAAAATACGCGGCCACCCCCAATGGCACCGGCCCCGTGCATCCTGACGGTCGTTTTTCCTACGAGTTGCGAGACTTGTCAGTGAAAGGTGGAGTCGTTCAAGGAGTCTTTGCAAAATTTCGCAGCGATCAAATCCCACATATTGGTGAGGCTGGTGGTAGCGAAAGGGAAATCGAAATAGCTGAGAACGAGGGATTGCTGGAGAAAAACCATTTTATATACCGTCCCTTGGATCGGCTACTGGTGTTTGAGCAGAACGGCCACGGAAGCCGCCCTGCCAGGCTGGGGCGGTATGTTACTGAGCAGGTGGGAGAGGTTTTGACCTTTGATCCAGTCTTGCAGACGGATGCAGTGGAGCGCCTGATGAGGGGTGAAACTGAGATGCGCTCTATGCGCGTAAGTTTTGCGCGGCCGACGAATCCGGATCTATTCCCTGAAGATCAATGGGCTCGCAATTTAATGGAGCAAATGGCTATTGCTGGTGGCTCCAGTGTGGCCCTGTCTATCACTTCAGACAGCAGGAGTGATGACGAGGAAAAGAGCAAGCTGTCTGCTAGAATGAAGGAGGCAGCGACAGCTTTGATGCGCAGCGGCTACGCACGCACAGTTCGGGTCAAAATCGAGGAAGATGGCATTGAGCACCCTATTGATCTGATGGCAGATCGTATTACCTCGGTTCAGAGTGTCACCATGGCAGGTAAATATCCAATTAAGGGGTCGATTTATGCAGCACTCAGTTCTGCATTCGAAGAGCAGCGGGATGCTATCTATGGCGTTATTGGCCCTCCTGAAAACCGCAACAATTAATGTCGTGATCCCTGTAGTTGTCGGCGTTGCTGCGTTTAAAGGGCTCGCATTTATTGAAGATGCAAGGTTGACTGCCACCACTATGGTCGCCCTTTCTGGGACACTGATCGGGTTTATGATGGCAGCACTCTCAATGTTAGTGTCAGCAGCTGATCGCCCTTTTCTTCAAAACTTGCGTCGCTCTGGCCATTTCAAGCACCTTATAAAGGAAATACTGACCACCGCTCTCCTGTGGCTTGCTGTGGTCGTGGTGGCTTTAGCTGGGCACTTTGTGGTTGGTGAGTATCAGCGTTACGTAGTCGCTGTTGCCACGGCACTACTGACGCTTTCGTTCGTTCATTTTTTGATTGTCGGGCGCAAGTTCAAGATGGTGATTGAGATCCTGTCAGCGAATTAGTTTATTTCGCTATAGCCCCTCCACTTCAATCCCATTCTTAGCCAACCAATCCTTCCTCCGCTCATAATCCGGCATAACCCGCTCAACCCGTTTCCAGAACTGTGGAGTGTGGTGGGGCTCGTGCAGGTGCGTCAGCTCATGAACCACCACATACTCCACTATCTCTCGCGGTAACAGGATCGTCTTCCAGTTGAAGTAAAGTCGGTTACCCCTGCCACAAGAACCCCAGCGATAGCCCAGGTCCTGGATTTTGACGCCAGCGGGTTCAACCCTCATACGTGCAGCCAGGGCCTGGACTTTGTCGTTCAGATAAATCTGTGCCTTGGTGCTGTACCAGTGAATGAAGTGGAATCTGGCCTCGGTCTGCAGATCTTTTCGCAGGCAGAACCGGCCCGCTATCAGTTTGAGCGGCGTTTGTTGGTCTTCGACCAGCTTCAGCCGGTAGCTTCGGCCCAGGTACAGGAAGCCCTCGCCATTCACGTATTCTTTGCGTGGTTGGGGCTTAAGCAGCTCTGCTTTCTCGGCCAGTTTCTGGTAGATCCAGAATTTTTTCTCCTGAACAAAGTCTTTAAGCCGTTGATCTTCTGCACCTTTTGGCGCTGCAATTACCAGATCGCCCTCACGGTCGACAATGATTTCCAGTGTTTTGCGCCTCTTGCTGTGTCGCACCTCGAATGTCAGGTCGTCTACCTGCAGTTCCATCACGGGTTCACCAGTTTGCTGTGATTCGCTTTGGCCAGGTCGATCAATTTGTCGAGAAGGGCATCCAGTTGGTTAACTGGGAAAAGGTCCAACTCGAACAGTTCTTCAAACAGTCGGCCTCTCAGCCGCTCCTGGTCTGGCAGGTGAGAAGGTTTCCAGAAGTCGGGGATGCGCAGTTCCTCTGTGATTATCTGAACCGTGGATACGGTGGCTTGCTCCAGGTTTTCCTGTTCATCCAGGGTTAGCGCTGTGTCACCATCCTGTTTCATTTCCGCCATTGCTCTCAGGAAGGGTAAATGATTCGAAGGCAGTGCTGACGGTGTCTCGCCATCCGTCACCTCATCTTCCTGCAATTGCCTGATCAAGGCTGACAGTGCATCCACCTGCTCCTGCCAGAGGCCGTCCATCTGCTCGAGGATTTCCTTCAGGCGTTCACTGAGCTTGGTGTATTTCACCGGGTCTTCATCGAGGTGTTTTCTAACGTGGGAGCGAACGGCATGTTCCATCTCCGAGGCCTTGGCCCGATCACTGGCTTGCCGGTTGACGTGTTGATCGAAATCGGCGTCGGTCAATTGCACGGGTGGAATCCTGGGGTTGATGCCCAACGAGATCATGTAGTCGTCAATCAGCTTGCGGACTTTACTGCCCACGTCTTTGCCCAGTTCAGGGCTGTCTTTGTATCGGTTTCGGGCCAGAGCGTGGATATGGGCCAGTTGCTTGGCGTCATTAACAAACTCAAGTGCTTCCGGACGCGGCAGCACATCATCCAGTGTCCGGCTGAACTCTTTCAATTTCACGATGAATTCTGCTCGAAGCCGCTCGTCGCCCAACGCAGTAACGGCTTCCTCTGTATCCGTCAGGCTATCGACACCCTGTTTCCTCAGTACATCCACAACCCTAAGATGACGATCCCGCAGCAGCGGGATTTCGTCTTTCAGGCTCTGGAGAGCGCCATCAATATCTTCGTCACTGTAGGCTGCCAGCGCTTCTTTGAGGTGGTTTGCGACGCCATAGTAGTCCACCACAATCCCGCAGCGCTTTCCGAAACCTGTGCGGTTGACCCGGGCAACGGCTTGCAGCAATTCCGCTTCCCGAATGGGGCGGTCGAGATACATCACGCCTGCGATGGGCGCATCGAAGCCGGTCAGCAGCATGGACTTTACGATCAGGAAGCTGAGTGGGTCGGCCTTCTCCGGGTCTTTGTGAAACAGAGGCTTTTTGAAACGTTTGATGTTCTGCTCGATCTCCGCACGATCACTCCACTGGGCCCAGCCGCTGTCATCGTTGTTACTGCTGCTGAATACCACAGCAAACTCCAATTGCTGCAGTAACTCACGATATTGCCAGGCCTTGATGGCAGCCTTGATTCTGGGTGGCCGGGTAATTAGCTCAGTCTCGCTAATGTTCTTGTCTTCAGGAGGTAGCGCGATGGCCTCCTCAAGCAGCTTCGTCCTGGCCTGTTTGAGCGCTTCCAGGTAGCGGATGGCGGCTCTTCGGCTATAGGCGACCAGTTGGGCCTTGAAACCATTGGGCAGGATGTTGGTCACGTAGTGGCGCAGAATGTCCGCTGCCTTTTCCTCAATCAGCCGGGGCGCCTCAAAAATCTGGCCCTTGGTGGCGTATTTCTTCTTGATCAGTTCCAGTTCGTCCTTGGTGCGTTCCTTGAACAGGTCTTCGAACAGGTCATCCAGGTTGGCGCCTTCCTTCACTGCGCCTTCAGCCGTCCGACCCTCGTAAAGGATCGGTACCGTGGCGCCATCGTTCTCCGCTTCCTTTATGGTGTAGCGGTCGATGTAGTCGCCGAAGATCTCGCTGGTCTGTTTTTTCCTGCCCATGATAATCGGGGTGCCGGTAAAACCAATCCGGGCAGCATTGGGCACCGCCTGCAAAAGGTTCGCGTGCAGGTCCCCGGCCTGGGTGCGGTGAGCTTCGTCGATCATCACCAGAATGTCCGGGCTTTCATTGATCAGACCCAGAGGCCGTGAAGGGACAGGCTTCAACGGCTCATCGCCAGGTTCTTCTGCCGCATCGCGACGGTTCAGTTCCAGGCCTCGTTCTTTCTTTGGGGAAGGATAGGCGGCAGACGGGCTCTTGTGCTCCCGGTATTTCTGGATGGTTGCGAATACCAGCCCGGGCCCCGGCTGCCCCAGGATGGCTTTCAGCTTGCCGGTATTGCCAGCCACTTTGACCGTCTCGCCGGTCAGTTTTGCCGTTTCTGATAGCTGGTCCTGCAGGTCTTTCCGGTCTGTAATCACGACGACTTTGAAACGGCGCAGCTCCGGATCGGTTCTGAGCTTGAGCACCAGGAATACCATCGTCAGGCTCTTTCCGCTGCCCTGGGTGTGCCAGATGATCCCGCCACGGCGGTCGTGTTCGCCGTCTTCGGCCCGGGTTTTACCGGTTTTCAGGCGCTGGACGGCTCGTGTGACGGCCCGATACTGCTGATATCGGCACACCAGTTTGATGGTCTGCCCGCCCATGGTCATGAAGAGCGTGAAGTGGCGGACAATATCCAACAGGTTGGCGAGAGGCAGCATGCCCGCAATCAATCGCTGTTGGGACGAGAGCGATTGGATTCCCAGAGCGTCGGCAACGTCCGCTTCGGATCGTGGCGCCACGGTTTTCCAGTTCAGGTAATGGTTAAACCCGGCACCAATGGTTCCCACCCGGGCATCATCGAAGTTGGAGGCCACCATAAACTGGTTGGTAGAGAACAGGGCCGGGGCGCCTTCGTGTTCTTCTACTTCGAGATCCTGATGACGCTGATCGTAGTATCGGCGTAGCTGGTCCACGGCATCTGAAAGGCCTTCAGGAACCGTCCGGCTTTTGCACTCGATGACCACCAGGGGAATGCCGTTCACGAACAGCACAAGATCCGGAACGACGTGACCTTTCCAGCCGTCATGGCCGGGCGGGCATTTGACCTTGAATTGATTCACCACCGTGAAGATGTTGTTCGCAGGAGTGGCCCAGTCGATAAACTGGATGGTCTGCCCCCTGCCGCCATCCCAACCCGGCAAGCCCTCCACCGTGATGCCTCCATGGAGCAGTCCGGTTGCCAGTTGGTTGGCTTCCATTACTTTGTTGGCGGGAAGGCGGGTAATGGCGGAGACGGCCTGATCGAGTCGCCGCTGGTCCAGCCAAGGTTTACCATTTCGGGTATTGATCGCCAGTAGCCGCTCACGAAGCAGAGGCTCCATGATCACCTGGGCAAAGCTTTCGCGATGGGTGACGGATGGGGAATCCAGCGAACCCTCGATATAATCCCAGCCCTCTTGCTCCAGTTGCTGAATAAAAGGGAGCTCAACTTCGGTGAATTCCGGGCCAGGCATTACTGCTCCTGCGTGTCAGTCCATTAACGTTGGATTAATTCAACCATTGTAGGGCAGTTTGGACTGGGTCGCATTTTTCCAGGGCGGTCCGATACTTGGCGGAGTAATACCGCCCCATTATTCAGGCCGCCGCTGATAACTTACGGATCTCCTGCTATGATTCGCGCTATGGATAAGATCAAGGGTGTGAACCCGTCTCGAATTCTTTGGTGCTGTGATGACCTGGGTGTTTCTGTTGAGGAACTGGCCCACGAGACAGGTATTGCCCTAACAACTCTTGAAAAGGCACTTGAGGGCAACGACGTCCTTTCTGTGAAACAGTTGCAGAAACTGGCCTCCTACTTTAACCGCGGCCTACTGTTCTTCCTCGAGGAGGGGGCAGTCAGTGAGGGGCGTGTTCATTCCGTCCAGTTTCGGACACTGAATAACCAGAAACCTCAACTGAGTCCCCGCTTCCGCGCGCTGGTTGAACGAACCGAACGTCAGCGCCTGACTTACCTGAGTCTCCGTGAAGACTTGGGTGAGCCGGCTGAGACAAATTGGTATCCGGAAGAAATTGCGGTCAAGGCTCCGCGACCAGAGCAGGCAGCGCAGTTAGCCCGCACCTGGCTCGGGCTTCAGCCGGGGCAGAGTTTTGCCGACATGCGAGCCGCTGTGGAGGCCAAGAACATCCTGGTCTTCCTGAGTAATGGCTACGCTGGGCAATGGCAGATTCCCAAGGAAAGTCCCATTCGGGGTTTTTCCCTGTATTTCGCCAGCTTTCCCGTCATCTTCATCAAGAAGCAGCAATCCGAAGGTGCCCAAGCCTTCACCATGATGCACGAGCTGGGTCATTTGCTGCTTCACCGTGAAAGTTTTGTCGACGACGAGGACGATTTCCATAGCCATAGTGCTAACGAAGTCGCAGCAAATTGGTTTGCGGGTAATCTACTTGTGCCTGAAACGTTTCTGGAGAAGCTGGACCTGCAGCGCTTCCCGGGCGACGACGTAACGGCCTATGACCGATTCCTGGAAGACGATGCCCGGCGCTGGTGTGTCAGCCCGGAAGTCATTTTGCGCAGGATGATGGACTCTGGCTTGCTCCCACAGGAAGATTACCAGGCTTACCGCAGGTGGAAACAATCCCTGCCTGTGATTGATCGACAGAGCAGCGGCGGTTCCCGCTATCGCTTCAAAGAGCCGGTGAGAGTCTTCGGGAAAAGCTATGTTGGCACTGTGCTGAACGCTCTGCATGAGCAGCGCATCACCCTGGCCAGGGCCAGCTCCTACCTGGATAACCTGAAAATTGCGGATCTGCGTCAGCTGGAAGATACGCATGCCGCTATTTGATGCATCGTCGATTATTCGCGCCGGGGGTAACTACCCACCGGAGTTGTTCCCTCCGTTGTGATAGTGGCTTCTGGCTCGTTGACGTGTGGTACTAAACCGTAAGGAAACTGTGTGAAGTCCCAAAGTTTGGAGAAATACGAGGCCTGGAAGCGCTATCTGCTCCTCAGGCAAAAAGCCTACAAACTCTGCATGGACGAGTTTCACGATGTTTTCGGAGAACACCTGATGCTGGATGCCTTGAGTGAGAGCAACGTTCGAGACGAGGTTACCCGTTGGGGATCAGGTCTCGATTGGGCGGGCCTACTGTCCAAGACAAACAATATAAAAAGGCCTCGTAATTTCGATCTTGGCATTTTCTATGTCTCGGCAGGCAGAGAATCGGCGAGGCTCGTCGGTGCGGCGCAAGGGCGTGCTTCGAAAGGTCATGCGGCGTTGAGTCACGTTCGCATTGATTTTTTGGCAGGGAAGCCGAAGGATAACCCATTCCAAGGCTATATCACCGATATCGCCGTTCAGTGCGCTGCACATTACGCGTCGTTGATCGATAAGAAGCGAGTTTTGCTTACCAATCCGAATAAAAACGCACGGACCTTTCAACATTTTATGGAGGTTTTCGAAGGGAAATACCGAGAAAGCGACAGAAACTTCCCCTATGATTATTTCTATCTCAATCTTGAAGGGTAAAGGGCTCAGGGGATTCCCTCATTTGCGTTTGACGGCTCCGTTGGGCAGAATGTACGCATATTGATCTTTATACGGGAGGTGGTGCTATGAGCGCCGCAAGAGAAATGCACCAAGGCGAGCAGCATAAGCCGTCTGGCTGCAAGGTTTCCGTACCAGAAAATCCTACAGATCAGCAGCTTGAGCAGGCGAGGCAAGACCTCGGTTTGCCGAAAAAGCCAAGATATAAGGTTGCAGCTTTCAGAAGGCGAAAGTTCAAGCAACGCTGGACTGAAGAGCCGGTGGCTCTGGCTGGCCGGAAGGCTTAAAAGCTGAATTTTTTAGAAACTCGCTGCAAGAGGCCTGCTTTAAAGCAGGCCTCTTTGTTTAGGCAAGCGACTTTTTTCCCATCGCTCTCTCGATTAATCCCATCAGCAGTTGCTTCCGTTCCTCGAAAAAACCTTGGAAATCATCCGCTCTCAGCATTTGTGTAGGGATGAAATGCCCGGAGAGTATGCTGTCCATTTCCTCGTTAACCAGTTGGACTTGGTCATGAGATTGGAGTTTAGCAAGGTAGGCAGACGGCGCGTCGCCACCAATCATCCGGTTGGCCTTGTATGAAATCGGCGTCTTGTTAATGATGGAATCGTAAACCTTGGGCGGAATGCCGTTAGCTTCGCACCATGCGCGGGGGAAGATGTGGTGTATGTCCAACGCCACTTCCTGGGTGTCCAGTTGCTGTATGCGGCCTTTCCAGAAAAAGTCGGAGGCTCCCTCGCGCAGAATCAGCACATTGATGCCCTTATAGGCGGCGCTCAGGCGAGTACGCAAGGATTCCAGGCGCTCTGGATCGAAGGAAGCATCGGTAACGGTGCGGGGTGTGGCGCTGTCGTCCTCGAACCAGTTCATCAGTTCTTCCAGATCTACGGCAACGCGAGTTTCGACGGCGCCACCGTAAAGCTCGCCCAACACCCCGGACCAGAACCAGCGCGCAAGTTTCTGGTGGACTTTTGGTTCCCGCCAGCGCTCGCAAAGAAGCGTCATTGTCGCAGCGAGGGGCACCAGCTGTGTGCCATAAGGCAGTTCTTTACGGTTGAAGAAACACTCACCAGCCAGGAACTTTGCCGCTTCAACAAATCCCGCCTCAACCTTGTCGGCCCATGCCCGGTAAGCCGTGAGCGGAAGCTCCAGCACAGAGGCCCGCTTGGCGCTGACTGGTCGCACCTGCTTGCCCTGCTTCCCGTCGGCGATATCCTGGTACTTTCTCTGTCTGGTATGGAGCAGGGTAATAGCCTGGAGGAAATCAGTGCTTTCAACGTCTTTAAGGAGCTCTTGAATGCCTAATCGCTCCCGCCGCGATGGCACCTTTCGGATTTCGGATCCAAACCAGTCATCCCGCAGGTTGTAGCCCTCGGCAGCGTAGCTGGCCGTCATCAGCTCGAAAACCGACAACTGGACACCACCCGTATTGACCTTTTCGAATACCAGGCACACCGCCTCTTTGGAGGTTTCTTTTTTTAGTTCAATGATCGGGATCTGATAAGCCACGAACGCGCCGATCACCTTCTGCTTGAACTTCAGAAATTGCTCCATCCCGTCCGGGTTAAACTGAAACAGGTCCTGCAGCCATTGGGAGTCATCCAGAATCTTGTCGCAAGGGAAGTGCAGTTGCTGGCACTCAAGCTCTCGCGTGGAGAGGTCCAATTCCACATCCCGGCCGAAATTACTGCGGGTCTGCCGGTTTTCGTCAACGGCTTTAACCGCTTCGTCTAGTCGGTCGTCACCCTCCAGAGCCATGGGTATATCAAAGTAATAGTGGCGCAGGATGTCTTTGCCTTTAGTGGTGCGGGTGTCCACGGGGGTGGTCAAAGCAATGGCCTGAGTCAGGCTTGTTAGCCGCTGCTGGCCATCCAGAATTAGTCGTTCGGGCTTATCAGGTATATTTTTAGCGGGAATGCCCTCAACCGGACGAACCTGAAACTGCACTTCGCCACCCGTCTCCATAAGCATTACCGCACCAACTGGAAACGATCGAGCGATACTGACCAGCAGGCTCTTTACATGCTCATCGTCCCACACCCAGCCGCGCTGGAAGTCCGGCAACTGGATCTTGCCATTGGTGATGTCTTTGAGTAATTCGGGTAGGGAGCGTTTGGTGCTGTCGAAGGTAGTCATACTGCATCCTTGAGTAGAGGAGTGACGCGGACACGACCGGTGAGAAGGTCGTTCATCAGTCCAGTTTTGATCTTCATTAATTTATTTTTTTTCTTCGTCTCCTCGGAAAGCCGGTCAGAGGTCGAGATGAAAGCGTTAATGATTTGGGATTGTTCGGGAACTGGCGGAACAGGAATGGCGAGCTTCGCCAAATCACTTGTGTTGATGTGCAGGATAGTTGAACCAATAAAGAGGCGTCCTTGTGCCTGCATCCCGATTGCAGAATTGCAGTACAGAGCAGCAAATTTCGACCTGACAACTTCGGGCTTAAAGCGGGTGATAATCAAGGCATGGCAGTTTGCCTCTCCAAGAGATTTCTCATAAACCGCGCAAGCACCAATATGCCCTGATTGAACGGTAAGCATATCTCCATCCTGCAGCTGCGATTTTGTTTGAAGGCTGTGGAAGCGCTGGGTTACTCGCTCACACTTTTTCAAATCAACGTAGTTTGGCCTTATGTTGTTGCCGTAAAGATATAGAACTCCCGAGTTGTCTTGGCTGTAGTGGGGAGTGGCGATGCCGACGAAACCGTTCGTCACTTTGGTCGACACTTCTTCAATGCGAGCGACACCCCACTCCCTCGGAATCAACCCCAAAGCAGACTCCTTATAAAGCTCGGGCGCCTGATCAAGCGTGGGGCGAAGCTGGCCGTTCTGGTCGATGCCCCGAGTGAGCAAATCGTGGAGCAGGCCTTCCTTGATTTTCTCCAGCTTGGCGATCAGGGCCTCGGTTTTCTGGATTTGGGTGTCCAGGGTGTCGAGGATTTGGGCGATTTTTTGCTGCTGGGAGATAGATGGAGCAAAGACTTTTACATTTTTCAGGCTGGCCCAAGAGGTTCGAGGCATTTTGGTGCCGATAGCAGTCTTCTCTGCCTCGGCGCCTACTTGCTCTGATTGGAGAACCCTTACTGCGTAAGATGGAGATGCGCCGGGTAAGGCCCTCAGTACGAGTATGTCCGTTGAGCAGTAGCCAGCAAATCTTGCGAGCACGCACTTCCGAAGGTTGGGGCGGAGTTTCCCAAACAAGACATCAGATTCCCGGAAAACTGAGTTCGTGCTTATTGAGTCGCCTGCATGCGAGTGTTCAGTGATTTCAGAGCCTCTTTGAGGAATGTGCTCCAACCCCACATATGGCATATTTGGATCTTTCTTCGCGATGATTTTCTCGTTGGTACAATGGACAAGCTCGGCGAGCTCTCTGTGCTCAGGCATATCCGAGTCCCTCCAGATAGCCCTTTAACTCTTCAGTGGCAGCATCTCGCGCGGTCTCAATATCCGCCAGCGTCACCCGGTACTTATCCCACCAAATTTCAAACGCACCGATCACTTCCTGCCGCTGCTGCCGAATGTACGTGTCCAGTATCCCCAGCATGTCGTTATGCAGAATCGTTAGCATCAGCTCAGCAGCCCCGGCTTCGTCCAGTGCACCCACGGCTTCGTTCAGATGCGCCTCAAAGCTGGCCTGCTTGGCTTTCAGGGTCTTGGTGGTTTTGGTGCGTTCGGCCTTCCAGGCTTTGATATCCACCTCGTTGGGTGCGTCTTCATCCGGTTCGCCCTCGTCGTCTTCCTCCGGCTGGGCGGTGGCGGCTTTAATGCGGGTATCCAGGTCGGTCTTGCGGGCCTGCAGGTCTTCCAGTTCGGCCACATAGTCCGCCAGCAGGAAAGCCACCAGCTTGTGGTCCAGCGGGTTGGTTTTGTTCTGGTCGTCTTCCAGCAGGGTGATGATGCTGGTGCGCCAGGCATCCACCACGCCCATTACGCCACGGGCCTGCAGGGTCCGGAATTCGTTTTTGTTCTGGTCCCAGAAGCCCGCGATGATGCCGCGCACGGCGAACCTGTCGAGCATGCCGATCGGGTCCAGGGCGTGGGTGAAGGTGCCAATCAGATCGTCCCGCAGGGCGCTCAGTTGTTGGCCATTGCCGGAGAGCTGGGCAATGTGGGTGCCCCGCTGTTGCCACCAGGTTTCGAAGGTATCCTTGAGCCGGGCTTCTTTATGCCGGACGCCTTCGTTCTGTTCGATAGCCGGTTTAATATTGGCCTTGCCGGTGAGGTCCTCCCGGAAGTCCACGTAATTATCCTCGCCCACCTTGGGTACGAGCAGATCCATGGGGTCCAGGCCCTGGGCCTCAAACAGGGACTGCTTGGCCTGAACCTCTTTCAGGGGAATGCCGCCCACCAGGTGAGCCCGCACATCCTGGGGTTCCGGTGGTGGGGCGTTGTCCGCATAGCGGCGGATGTTCAGGTTGTAGTCGTTTTCCCGCAATTCCTCCAGGCTGACAATCCGCGAGAAACTGTCGGCTTCAGCAAAGGCTTCGTAAGTGCTGACGATCTTTTCGATGTGCTCTGGGAGCAGGTGGTTCTGGGCCCGGCCCTCGTAGTATTCCCGGTCAGCATTGATGAACAGTACCTTGCCTTTGCGTTCTGGTGACTTGGCGCCTTTGTTGCGCAAAACCAGAATGCAGGCTGGAATGCCGGTGCCGTAGAACAGGTTGGGGGCCAGGCCGATCACCGCTTCCACCAGGTCATTCTCCAGCAAGCCGGCGCGGATGCGCTTTTCATCACCACCCCGGAACAGCACGCCGTGGGGCATGACGGTCGCCAGCATGCCGTCGGATTTCAGGCTGGCGACCATGTGTTGCAGAAACATCAGGTCAGCTTTCTTTGCTCCAAGCGGAACTTCGCCGTATTTAAACCTTTCTCGGAAACTAGGCGCCCAACCTTTCTGGCCCTCTTTGTCATTGGGCCCGAACGGCCATGAGAATGGAGGGTTGGTAAGAATTCGATCGAAGCGCATTAGCTCGCCACCCTCAATGTGCTGCGGACTTTCTATCGTGTCCTCATTGCGTATATCTGCGCTCTGAATTCCGTGAAGAAGCATGTTCATTTTAGCAATCGCCCAGACTGATCCGGAGTTCTCCTGGCCAAAGACCGAGAGGTGCTTCGGATCGCCGCCTTGCTCCTCCAGGTACTCCTTGGACATGATCAACATACCGCCGGAGCCGCAGCAGGGGTCGTAGATACTCTGGCCTTCCTGAGGATTCGCCAGCCGCACCATCATGCGAACGACCGAACGGGGCGTGTAGAACTCGCCGCCTTTCTTGCCAGCGGAATCCGCGAAATCACCGATCAGGTATTCGTAGGCCGCGCCCAGCAGATCCGGGAACTCGAAGTCCTCGTTGCGCAGGCGGTACTGGCTGAAGTGGACGATCAGATCCCGAAGCTTTTTATCGGGAAGGGTGGTGGAGCCCACCTTGCGGGTAAAGTCGATATGCTCCAGTACACCCGCCAGGCTGACGTTGTGTTCCTCCAGCCCCGCCAACGCCTTGTTCAGGTAGTTGCCCACGCCGTGATGTGCGTCGTTCATCAGGAAGTCCCAGCGGGACTGTTTGGGGACGTAGAAAGTGGCCTTGTACCAGTTCTCCATGTCCGCAATGGCTTCCGCTTCAACCTGCCCCTTGCCTTTGGCCAGTTGGTTCGCGACCACCTCGTGGTAGCGCTGCTCAAATACATCAGAGCAGCGTTTGAGAAACAGCATGCCGAAGATGTATTCCTTGAATTCCGAGGCGTCCATCTTGCCCCGCAGAATGTCGGCGGCCCTGAACAGGTGGCGT
>Ga0114984_1000654_pt1 | contig 13201 bp, 16 predicted proteins | sample Shrwel1BS1Day1_FD_96987 | JGI IMG/M metagenome (GOLD analysis project Ga0114984, IMG submission 96987) | Subsurface microbial communities from deep shales in Ohio, USA - Utica-3 well 1 S-1-Day1 | ecosystem: Environmental > Aquatic > Deep subsurface > Shale gas/oil reservoir > Produced water/Flow... | reverse complement strand
GTCCATCGCGGGCAAAATTGGCTGTGTCCCGCAGACGCTGCACACCTGGGTCAAGCAGCATGAAGTCGATAGCGGAGAACGAGACAGCGTTTCGACAGCGGAACTGGCGTGCATTGCTTAGGCCAGCTTGAACACCACCACCGCCTGCACCAACTGCTGCGCCTGCCCCTTCAGGCTCTCCGCCGCTGCCGCACTCTCCTCGACCAGCGCCGCGTTCTGCTGCGTTGCCTGGTCCATCTGACTAACTGCCTCGCCCACCTGTGCCACCCCGGCACTCTGCTCGGTGCTGGCCTCGCTGATCTCGCCCATGATGTCGGTCACACGCTTGATCGAGTTGACGATCTCGCTCATTGTCATGCCGGCCTGATCGACCAGTGCCGTGCCGTGTTCGACTCGCTCGACGCTGGTCGTGATCAGGCTCTTGATCTCCTTGGCCGCTTCGGCGCTGCGCTGCGCCAGATTGCGCACCTCGCCGGCCACCACCGCGAAGCCGCGGCCCTGCTCGCCGGCTCGTGCCGCTTCGACCGCGGCGTTTAGCGCCAGGATGTTGGTCTGGAACGCGATGCCGTCGATCACGCTGATGATGTCGGCGATCTTCTTGCTGCTGTCGTTGATGCTCTTCATCGTGTCGACCACTCGGCCGACCACCTCGCCGCCCTTGATAGCCACCGTGCTCGCCCCCAGCGCGAGCTGGTTGGCCTGCTTGGCGTTGTCGGCATTCTGCTTGACGGTGGAGCCGAGTTGCTCCATCGACGCGGCCGTTTCTTCGAGCGCGCTGGCTTGCTCTTCGGTGCGCTGGCTCAGGTCCTGGTTGCCCTGGGCGATCTGGGCGCTGGCGGTGGCTACACTTTCGGCGTTGCCGCGCACCTGCCCGACGACCTTGACGAGGCTGGCCTGCATCGCGCGCATCGCTTCGAGCAACTGGCCGGTTTCGTCGCGGGAGCTGACCCCCAGCTCGCCGCTGAGGTCGCCTTGGGCGATGCGGCCGGCGGCTTGCAAGGCTTCCTGCACCGGCCGCGTGATGCTGCGCGCCACGGCCCAGGCGATGAGGCCACCGCCCGCGGCAGCCAGGCTGGCCAGGAGCAGCATCAGGGTGCTGGCGGTGGCGATATGGTCGTTGGCATCCTTCTTGGATTGCTGGGTCAGCGCGGTCTGAAACTCGATGAATTCTTCGAGCGCCTTGAAGTAGGCACCTTGCGTGGCGCGTACATCCTTCAGCAGCACGTCGCGTGCTTCCTCGTTCTTGTTGGCCATGCCCAGAGCGATGGCTTTGTCCACCGCGGTGCGGTTGGCGGCCTGCCTTTCGGCAATGTCTTTCATGAACGCGCGGCCCTTCTCGCTCTTGACGCTGTCGTCGAGCTTTTTCAGGAGGTCCGCATTGGACGCGCGCGCCTCGTCGATGCGCTTCTTCTCTGCCTCCATGGCCGGCACGTCGCTCAGCAGCGCAATGTTGCGCACCGAGCGGGCGATCTGGTTAAGGTTGTCCTTGATGTCGCGCAGTTGATCGACCTTGACCATGCGGTCATCGGTGATCCTCTGCAGCTCGGCACCGACGCCTTGCAGCGCGAAGCGGCCGTAGATTGCCACCGCTAAGCCGGCGGCAATCACGAGGGCAAAACCGAGGCCGAGCCGGGCACCGATCTTCAGGTTCTTGATGAAAGCCATGCAATGTCCTCAACGGGGTTGTCTGGGGAGGCGCGCCGGGTGGCAGGCTGTCAACAAGGGGGTGGCCAACCAGCGCTTCGCGTACACTCAGCAGAAAGCTGCGTACCCGAGGCGACAACTGCCTTGGCGTGCGCAGGACAGGGAGATGGCGCGGCATCGTGATCTGGCACGTGCCACCAACAACGGTGTCGCCGAAAAGGCTCAGGCCACCATCCACTGATCTGTTCAACATGGCCTTGCGTAGCGCAGCCAGCCCGTCCAGCGGCAGCTTGCATGCCTTCCTGCATCATGCCTGTGCCGCTGCGGGGGAACAGATTCTTCGAGGCGCCCAAGATTCAATCGCCTATCGACAAAATCGCCTTGACCGTGCCATCCACTGCAGATTTCTCGATGTAGCCGATGGCATCGGGGTTGCCAGCCACGAACTTTTTGACATCGGCGGCGGTGGCCAGTTCTTTGGGGGGCTGGGCCTTGCCGGAGAACGTCAGGCGGGCCCAAGTGGCCTTGACCTGCGACGAGGTCTTGCCTGCGGCCTTGCTGTAGAACTGCTCGCGCACGGCGCTAGATTCAGGCAGATCCACCGGGGCGGCGGTGGTGCCAGAGGGCAGCGTGTTGGTCTTGCCCATGAAGATGGCCGAGACCTGTTCGGGGGTCATGCTGGTCAGCGGGCTCTTGGGGTTGACGATCACGACCAGATCGGCAGCAGCCAGGTTGGCGAGGGTGATCAGGCCGACGGCGACGAGGGACTTGATGGCGTGTGTGTTTTTCATGATGTTGTCTCCTTCCTACTTAGAACACGAAGTCAACAGCGAGGCTGATGACGTTGATGTTCTTCTTGGCACCCTGGAAGGCCTGATCCGCAGCAGCGGTCGGGTTTTCGACCAGAAAAAGACCGTTGGAGTTGGCCGGCTTCTTAATGTGATCGAACTGAACTTTGACGTCCATGTTGCGCAGCGCATCCCAGCGCAGGCCAACTGCGGTGGTGCGTTGAGCCACGTATTGACCCGACTGCAAAGCCACAACAGTTGGACGCAAAGGCCCCAGCGTTGCAGGTGCCGAACTGTTAACGTCATCGACGTTGAGCTTGGAGAAAACAACATACGGCAGCAGCTTGCCAAAACGATAGCCGCCAAGAACATACCAGCCTGTGGTATCAGCGAACGCGCCCTTGCTGATACGCCGCTTGGTGAACTCCGTTGCCAAGACGATGTTGTCGCGGTCCAAAGACGCGCCAACGCCTGTGAACGTCGCCTTGGCGCCTTGAACCAAAAGTGCATCAGCGGCAACCGCGCCAAGGCCGAAACCATTCGCTGCGCTGATCACGGCATCAAAGCTGCTGGAGTCAACCGTAACACGGGTCTGCATATGGCCGATTCGTAAAGAAGGGTATCCGGATTTGAGTGTGTTTCCGGCCACTGAACCTGCGCATGTCATCTTGGCGTAAAACCGGATTTTGTTGTTGCTTTCCGTGCGGCGTTGTTCTATCATTAAACCGGATTTTGTTGTGGGAGAAGAAGACATGAAGCCGTCTGAAGCCTTGGCCTCAAACCGTGCCGCGATTCGGAGTGTGGTCGAGTCGCACCGCGCCCGGAATGCTCGGGTCTTCGGCTCCGTGCTGCGCGGCCAGGACACCGACAGCAGCGACCTCGACATCCTCATCGACCCGACGCCGGAAACGACGCTGTTTGACATCAGCGCGATCCGCGTGGAACTGCGCAAGCTGCTCGGCGTGCCAGTGGACGTGCTGACGCCCAACGGGCTGCCGGACAAGTTCCGTGCTGCCGTGCTCGCGGAGGCCAGTCCCGTATGAGCCGCGATCCTCAGAGGCTGCCCGATTACCTGGGGCACATCCTTGAAGCCATCGAGCGCATTCAGCACTACGTCGATGACATGGACGAAGTGGGATTCCTGAACAGCAAGCTCGTCCAGGACGCCGTGATTCGCAACCTGGAAGTGATTGGCGAGGCCAGCCGCAACATCGAGCGCGTCCACCCGGAGTTCGCTGCCGCGCACCCGGAGCTTCCCTTGGCGCTCGCCAATGACATGCGCAACGCCTTGGCGCACGGCTACTTCAAAGTGGACTTGGAAATCGTCTGGAAGACGATCCAGAACAACCTGCCTGAGCTGCACGCGCAAATCACCGAAGTGAGCGCGACGCTCTCCCGTAACTCCGATCACGAAGGGATGGAACCATGACTAACGACGAAAAGCCGCCGATGTTCGGCCCCTCTGGCGTGTTCGATGCCGCGACCTATGAGCCTCGTTCTGTCAAGACCTTCTGGATGGCTGCGACGGACGTGAGTTCGTTGGCTGACAAGGATGTCGCAGCCGGTGCTCTCATCGGCAACTGCACCACCAGCATTCCGTTCAAGTTCGAGTTCGACCCGAATGACAACGGTCACACCGTGATGCTCGGAACGACCCGCGAGGGCATGTCCGGTATGTGGTCTGGCCGGGACGCGCTGCCGCTCTTTGCGCAAGACGTGCTACTGGCACTTGGCTCGATGCGCGAAGAGGCCGAAACCACGGGTGTTCCGCTGACCATCTTGTCCCGACTGCTTGGCATGCAATCTACGCCGAAAGGCGACCGCATGATTCTGGACGCGCTCCAGCAGCTCGGCCACCTTGTGCCTGGTCTGCGGTACAGCGAGGCCGATGGACTGGTGAGGGCTGGCGATGTCCACCAATGAAGTCGTACTCGAAACGCTGACCGAGACGATTCAGCGGCAGGAACGATTCATCGCCCAGTTGCAAGCCGACCTTGAACAGGCGCGGCAAGCCTCTGTAGACACGATGCTCGGGCAGCTCCGCTTGCGTGAGGCCGTGCTTCTGTATGTTGGACAAGACGCTGACAACTTCGCCCAGCAAATCGCCGAGAACTTCGGCAGCGGCGTTGCGCGGGCGGTGTCGAACAGCTTGTTCGTGCTCGACAACGCGCCAGTACCGACCGAGGCACGTGAAGCGTTGCGAGCTGCGACCAATCACGGCATGAACAGGTGGTGACGTGAAGCTGACCATCCATCAGCAAACCGCATTGTTCTGGCTGATTGGCGCTCCGGGCGTCTTCGCGCCAGTAATGGAGAACGCCAAGCGGTCCGATGCCGGTGCCGTCATGGCGTGGGGTGTCGCCATCGTGGCGGTGATGATCCTCTTCACGCCCTTGCTGCTGCGCTGGCCGACATTCCGACGCTGGTATGGCTGGACGGATGCGCTTTCGGAACGGCAGCACCAGGCGCTTGCCCAGCGCAATCTGCGCCGCTACTACCAGACCACGTTCGATGACGGCTACGTGTCCCGCGTGATGCCTTACCTGTGGCGCATCATCTGGACGGTCGGCGGGTTGATGATCGTGACCGCCGCTCTGCCGAGCAATACCGGATGGCCAGCACTTGATGCCTTGGTCGTCTTCTGCACCTGGTATCCGATGGGCGTGATGCTGCTGATCTTCGCGTCGTGGCCCCTGGCCCGAATGATTGAGGAACGGCGCAGGCGCAGTCCGTAGCCCTGTCTCAAGTTGGCAGAGCCTGAATACCGAACCCACGGAAATAGCAATGATCTACATCACGCTGACGGCGCTAGCGCTGGCGCTCATCGTCTCGATCAGGTTGAACTGCTTGCTTTGGAAGAAGGCCGAGCAGCAGCCCGATTTGATCGGGCTGGCCCTGTCCCTCGAAAGGCAGTGCCGTGGCGCGTACAAACTTGATCGGGACTCGCTTGACCGCATCGCTGACGCCCTGAAACGTGGAACAAGGCAGATCGACATTACCCGAGGACTGATTCCGACGCCAGACGCGCCAAGAAAGCTCTCAGCAACGCAGCTCGGCAAGTTGCACAAGATGTCGGCATCGGCCATTCAGGAGCGGCTCGTCCAACTCGGCTACATGACGACATCCGGTGGTCATCGGTTCACCAGTCTGGGCCTTCGGGCAGGCGGCGAGTTCCGCAAGCGCGACGCAAATGATGATGGTTTCATGGTCTGGCCCGTGGACATCCCACTGACCACCGGCCGCTAACATGAACGAATCAGCACCGATCTGGCGTCTCAAGATTCAACTGCTTGAGGTCGCGCCCGCCGTGTGGCGGCGGTTCGACACCTACGCCGATGTGACGCTTTTGCAGCTTCACCACATCATCCAGGGCGCGATGGGCTGGGACTTGGCGCATCTCTATGCCTTCGAGGATGGGCACGGCTATGGCGGCCAGTTCAGCAATGCCCTGCGCCTGTGCGATGTCTGCCAGGTCGGCGATGCGCTGACCTACGCCTACGACTTTGGCGACGATTGGAGGCATCTGGTGTCGGTGGAGAAGGCGGTGGCGCGACCGGCTGGAACCTATCCTCGCATGGTCGCGGGCAACCGCGCATGCCCGCCCGAAGATTGCGGCGGAGCGTGGGCCTACCGGGCGCTGATGTCGGTGCTTGCCGGGCCACGCAATGCCCGCAGGCGCGAACTGGTCGAGTGGGTGGGCCGCTCCTTCGACCCCAAGGCGTTCGACCTCGAAGAGGCTCAGACCCGGTTGGCCGAGTACGCGTCCCTAGCCTCGCCGAAGCCGGTGAGCTGACATGCCCGCGAATATCCTGAACCTCCCCGACTTCAAGGTGCAGCGGGTCGAAGAAGCCGACCACGACTATCACGTCTACGCCGAAGTCTCGAACCCGCCCGGCGTCTGCACGGCCTGCGGCTCTGACCGCCTGATCGGCCACGGTCGCAATGAGCAGGTCATCCGCGACCTGCCGACCCACGGCAAACGGCTTGCGATCTACGTGGACACCCGCCGTTGGCGGTGCCAGTCCTGCGGCAAGACCTTCATGGAGGCGCTGCCCGCCGTCAACGCCAAGCGCGAAATGACCGACCGGCTGGTGAAGTGGATCGGCCAGCAGAGCTTGAAGCGCACCTTTGCCAGCATCGCCGACGACACCGGCCTGGACGAGAAGACCATCCGCAACATCTTCCGCGATTACATCAACGAGCTGGAAGCTGAATTCCGCTTCGAGACGCCGAAGTGGATGGGCATCGACGAGATTCACCTGATCCGACCCCGCTGCGTCATCAGCAACATACGCAACAACACCATCATCGACATGCTCCCGAACCGGGACAAGAAGACCGTGGTGAATTACCTCTACAACCTGCAAGGGAAGTCGGAGGTGCAGTACGTGGCGATGGACATGTGGACGCCGTACCGGGATGCCGTCCAGGCCGTGCTGCCGGACGCTCGCATCGTCATCGACAAGTTCCACGTCGTGCGGATGGCGAATGACGCCGTGGAGAAGGTCAGGAAGAGCCTGCGCGAGCAATTGACGCCCAAGCAGCGCCGGGGCCTGATGCACGACCGTTTCGTGCTCCTGAAGCGTGAGCGCGACCTGAACGACAAGGAAGCGCTGCTGCTTGATGGCTGGACGAAGAACTATCCCGAGCTGGGGGCGGCGTATAGGCTCAAGGAAGGCTTCTATGCCATCTATGAGGGGTCGGTTAGCCCCGAGGCTGCACTTGCAGCCTACGAGGCTTGGAACAAGGCCGTAGTGCCCGAGGTGCGGGACGCCTTCGGCGACCTGATCCGGGCCTTCACGAACTGGCAGCCCTTCATCCTCAACTACTTCGAGCACCCCGTCACCAACGCCTACACCGAGTCGCTGAACTCACTGATTCGCGTCATGAACCGGCTGGGGCGCGGCTACAGCTTCGAGGCGCTGCGGGCCAAGATTCTCTTCACCGAGGGCGCGCACAAGCACAAGCTCAGTCGCCCGAAGTTCGAGCGCAGGCGCGAGCCTGAATTGGCTGTGGCGGAAGAGGTCATGAGCTATGGGCTGCCCGACGACGCGATGGGCTACGGCCTGCCGCCTGGACGCTTCGGAAAGGCGGTTCTGACGCCAAGGAAGGGCGCGCCGAAGGCCGAGCACCCACACGAACCACCAGGGCCACCAAAGAACTACGGGGCCGACATAAACACACTGATCGAGCTACTGGAATCCGGGCGGCTGTGAGCCGTCAAACACAGCCAAATCCGGATAGCCCTGATTTTACAGCATTACCCCGACTTCGGCCCTACCCTCGCAGCAGAAAAGCTGGTCGAGCTACACGATCTCCACCTTGCCGTGTCTACGGTACGCCAGCTGATGATCAATATGGGACTATGGGTGCCACGGCGACAACGCCCTCCAAGAATCCAACAGCCTCGCTACCGGCGTGCTTGCTTCGGCGAATTGATCCAGATCGATGGTTGTGATCATCGATGGTTTGAGGAAAGAGGGCCTACATGTACTGCCATCGTGTTCGTGGATGACGCTACTAGCCAGATCACTGCTCTGCGGTTTGTGTATTCCGAGTCTACATTCGCCTATTTTAGTACCTTGCGCGATCATCTGAGCGCACATGGCAAGCCACTGGCCCTTTACAGCGACAAGGCCAGCGTTTTTAGGGTGAATCACAAGTCCTCCCGTGGTGAGGGACAAACACAGTTTGCGCGAGCCCTGGACGAACTCAATATCGAGGGGTTCTGTGCTCATAGCAGTGCAGCCAAGGGACGTGTCGAACGTGCACACCTGACCTTACAGGATAGGTTGGTGAAGGAGTTGAGGTTAGCTGGCATCAGCTCGATAGACGATGCTAATAAATGGTTACCGGACTTTATCGCTGATTACAACCGACGTTTTGGCAAAGCTCCATTGCATGAACTGGATGTACATCGCCCCTTGAGCCCACATGATAATCTGGATCATATCCTGCTTTGGAAAGAGCCAAGGCTGATCTCAAAACGGCTTACGACGCAATATGACAAGGTGCAATATCTGTTGATGGATACGCCTTCCCAACGCCGTCTGATTGGACGAGAAATTGTGGTTTATCACTATTGCGATGATCGGGTTGAATTACGTGGCCCTGATGGCAACCTGTTGGATTACTGCATTAATGATCGGCTTGCACCGGTCAATCAGGGGGCTATTGTTGATAACAAGCGGCTTGGCCACGTTTTGCAGATGGCTCAGGAAGTACAGACGATGCGGGATGATGTGCGTTCACGTAGCTTGCCGAACACCCCGACAGCCAACCGACGTCGTGGGCCACATCCAGACAAGGTAAAGCCGAATCGACTGGGGGAAGAACAGTATTACAAGGCGCTGTTGGATGTCAGTGGTGAACGGATGGAGGCACAATTAGATAGGCTAGAACTTGCCGATATTGCCAATGAAGCTACACAGACAGCGGTAAAACGTAAACGGGGAAGGCCACAAATAACAGGGCCAAGAGATGAATCTCCGTCACCAGTTGTTCAAGATGCGATAAACCTGTGGCAGCAGAGAGCACGATCATAAATTAGGCCTGTGTAAATAAGGTCTGCATATGCTGAGTTTATTTGTAGAAGTTCATACTTGATTTGATTGTATAGATCTAGTTATCACCTGACACCGGCCTCAAACCGGTGTCTTGTTTACGCGCTACTTTAGTGCGCACTTCCTTCGGTATCAATTTCAGACCCTTAATGAACATGCTGTAGGGAGTCTGTCCTTTCATCATCCTGCCCTGATGTGGCCGCTGGGTGTTGTAGTGATCCAGGTAGCTGTCCAGGTCTGTCTGCATCTGCTCCACCGACTCATACCAGGTTGTCCTCCCCTTGATAACGGAAGTGTTCGTCCAGCTGTGTGTGATGTAGTCGCTCGATAAAGCCGTTGCTCTGCGGTCTACGCCCCTTGGTGGTCCGGTGCTCAATCCCCTCCAGTTGTAGGAACAGCTCGTAGGGATAGTGGTCAGGGCGCCCACAGAACTCGCGCCTGTTGTCCGATAAGATGGTATAGACCCGAGCCTCATGGGCTTCGAAGAACGGCAGTACCGTTTCATTGTTGATCAGATCACCAAGTCCTTAGTTAGTTCAATTTAAGCTGCATCGATTTGGGCAACAACGCCATTCGGCAGTAAATGAGCGACGTAATCTTGTCATTGAACACCTCAGGTCATGGTGGCGACTGTACCACCTAAAATGGTGTCCGGATGATTAAACCATATATGGACGCCCCCGGGTTGTGCAAGAACTGAACTGATACGGTTTGCGACCATATATCCGGCGTTATGATGGGATTAACTCCCTCGCCATGATGTCATCCGAGCCTTGCTTCCTTATCACTACACCGGTATATGCATACCCAGGTCTAATTCAGGCTGTTACAAGGACGGACCCGTTTCTTCATCAGTGCCTGCAAACTCAGTAACGTAGATTTTCTAAGCAAATATCAAATTAACTTCCTGCAAAAGCTCTGTTCATACTGAAATCAACCGAGTCAGTTAGTACACGCCAGATGATCCAATAAGTCTGAGTTCTGTAGTAGTGATAACCTGCAATGATTGCCGCAAGGCAAAAGACAGCTAGAATAATCATCGACTTTGACATATTGGCAGACCTATCATTTCACGGTTTTTTAGTGCCATATGTTGGCATCTGGAACAGTGATATTAAAAAAAAGACAGCAAAGCTTTTGTCTTGCTGCCTTTTAAGTATGGAGAAATTTTAAGCAAACAGTTGGGAAATGTGCTTGTCAAAATTCGCGAAGTCTTGTTCAATAGTTGGGTTTTTAATTACATCATAGGCTGCAAAGCCTGGTAAAGAATCAAAGCCATTAAATTGATATACTTTGTGTAGCCACATAAATAAACCGTCGACACCTTTACCTTCAAAAAACTCATTAGTATCAAAAGCATACTTAGGCGCATTAAGTGTTACGGATAGCATGAATTTTTTACCTTTCTCAACACCGCCAGAACCATAACGTTGGCTGGGGTCATCGATTACTCGACCATCATGATGAGCTAGCTTACCGCCTAAACCTGCTGTAAATACTTCATCAATGTACTTCTTGAATAGCCATGGTGCACTCATCCAAAACAGTGGCGCGGGAATTCAGATAATAAGTGCGACACTCATGGATGAATGGCGAGAGGTGGCCAACTGCTGATTGGTGGTACCCTTATGCTCGCCAAAGTAAAAGCAGTATCACCATGAGCTATCAGCAGTTGACCGAGGGGCAACGATACCAGTTATCGGTGCTTCGCGCACAGGGGATGTCCATCCTTGCCACCGCACGCGCCATTGGCGTTCATCGCTCCACCCTCTACCGGGAGCTGCGTCGTAACGCCGGGCCGCAGGGCTACCAGCCAGACAATGCGCATCAGCACGCCACCCACCGACGGGCCAGTGCGGCCAAATCTCGGCTATCTGCCGATGTCATCCAGTTTGTCGAGCTGACACTCGCCTGGTGGTGGAGCCCGGAGCAGATAAGCGCGGTGGGCAAGCAGATAGGCCTCATGGTGAGTCACGAGTGGATATACCGCCATGTGGCCGCCGACAAAGCCCGGGGTGGCCAGTTGTACCGCCATCTGCGCCAGGGCCACAAGCGCTACCGCAAGGGGGCGAGCAGCCTGCGTTCTCCCATCAAGGAAGCCCGCTCTATTGATGAACGGCCGGCTATCGTCGATAGCCGGGAGCGGCTCGGTGATTGGGAGGCGGACACGGTGCTGGGCAAGCAAGGCACAGGTGCACTGGTCACTCTGGTGGAGCGCAAGAGCCGGCTCTATCTGGTCAAGCGGGTCGCGAGCAAACAGGCTGGGGTGGTGCGGGATGCGATAATCGAGATGTTAACGCCCTACATCGAGCAGGTGCATACCATCACCTTTGACAACGGCGGCGAGTTTGCCGAACACAAGGCGATAGAGGAAGCGCTGGGTGCCGAGACTTACTTTGCGCACCCTTACTCTTCGTGGGAGCGCGGTCTGAACGAGAACAGCAATGGGCTGTTGAGGCAGTTTATCCCAAAGGGAACAGACCTGAGAGAGGTCACGGACGAGGATGTCAGGAGAGCGGAGCAGTGGCTCAACCTACGACCTCGGAAATGTCTCGGATTCAGGCAGCCTGTCAAGGTATTCGAAGAGTACCGTCAGGCGGCATAGGCGAGTGTCGCACTTCGAAGTTGAATTCGCGGCGTTTGTACAATAACCACATCTGCCCATTGATGTTTATCTATTTCACTATTAACATCATACTCTTCGTCAATAACTGTTGTTTGAACGTTATAGCCTAGCATGGTTAAACGATCTTCTGCGACAGAGGCAAAAGATTGATTCAGTTTACCTTCCGCAAAATTTTCCCAACGTTGGTGTGCATTGATAATTAGTGCATTCTTCATATTCATTTGCCTTATTGGGTAAGAAAATAGAGCAGCAACAACTTGTCCACGGTAATCCTCCCGCTAACTCAGGATCATGCCGCTCTTAAGTTGAGGGTTATGTTAAGTGCTAGTCTGAGCCTCAACAATAAACACTCCTGCTAACAGATAACATAAAGTGAAAAAGTAACTAATTTGAATTGATCTGACAGTTATGCATCCACAAAACAGGTAACTGTCAGATCAGATCGCGACTTCTACAGCTTATATATTTAGCAAAACTTAAACCTTCATGTATTTGTCGAACCAGCCAATTAACTTTTCAGGATGGCTGCCAAAGTAGTTGTAGCCAACCCAACGGCGTGGTGTCCCTTCAATCCAGAACAGCTCTTTTTCTTTTGCGCCCAACAGCTCAAAAGTTTTTTCGCCATCTTCCACTGAAGTCCAGCGATCTTCACGCACTTGCACCACCAAAGTTGGCATAGTGACATCGGGTGCAAAGAGGTGAGGAGTCATTTCTGAGTTTTTCAAGCCGCCTGCTTTGACTTGTTCAAAGTCCAAAATTTCAGGAAAATCACCAGCACCTGCCACCACAGAATTTGCATAATGTTTGGTGAACGCTTCCATTGAAACCACCATTGGACTGACCATGCACGCTACATCTTTAAACAATTCAGGATGACGTGAAATTGCCTCGTACTGAGCATTGCCACCTGTGCAACGGCTTAACAGACCCACTTTCATTTTTGACAATTCTGGATGTGCGTTGACATAGTTTTGTGCACCAACGCAATCACGCCACTCATAACGACCCACACCACAAGCACCATTGCCTCCTGTGCCACTACGGCCTAAATTGCGTAAGTCATAAGTCAAAATATTGTAGCCAGCATCATGCAGGTGTTTTAACTCAAACAAAAAATTAATTTCTGTCGGGTCAAGCATGTCCCAAGGAGATAAATGTCCAGCCAAGCCATAGCGATTCATCGGCAAAGGATGATTGGCAATAATCAACAAATCAGATGGCTGAACGGCTGGAATGTACCAAGCCTCAAGCGGCACGCCATCCAAAGCAGGGAAGAACACATCTTCATAGGCCATGCCGTGGTCAGCAGGGGTTTTTAAAATCGGGGTGCGCATCGGCTTAGCAGAAAAATTGGCCACGGCTTGAATGACCGCAAATTGTTCTGCTGTGGGTTGGTTTTGAATGCTCATCTTTGATTCCTATTCTTTATAAGGGGTAGCCACATCATTTCATTTAATGCAGGCCGCATTGTCTTCAAAGCATAGCTTAGGTTTTAAGCACTGAATTTCCGATGCCCAAAAAAATCAATTCCTTGCCTAAAATAGTCACAAATCAATGAAAGTGTTGTTCATAACCATATT
>Ga0114984_1000653_pt1 | contig 13211 bp, 12 predicted proteins | sample Shrwel1BS1Day1_FD_96987 | JGI IMG/M metagenome (GOLD analysis project Ga0114984, IMG submission 96987) | Subsurface microbial communities from deep shales in Ohio, USA - Utica-3 well 1 S-1-Day1 | ecosystem: Environmental > Aquatic > Deep subsurface > Shale gas/oil reservoir > Produced water/Flow... | reverse complement strand
TTTTCGGCCAGTTCACGCTCCTGCTCGGGCGTCAGCAGCGGGATGCTGTTGACCGCATGCACGTAAGCTTCCAGGTTGGCGCCTGGAACAAGGGCATGAACAGGTTGCAAGGAAGTGGACATTCGAATCCTCCGATTCACGAAACTCGTGCAGTGTAGCACTGCGCTATCTGATCAAGAGCCTGTGGATAAGTTCCCTGTCAGATAGTCAATATCAACCAAAACAATGACTTGTCAGCTGGCGTTCAGCCTTGCCGAAAGGCGCCTCAACGGGGCGCCAGTTCGTTCAGATGACGCGCCACTGCCAGCCAGGCGCCAATATAGCCCAACAGCACGGCGCCAAGCAGCAGCGAAAAACCGTCGGACGAAGGTACGCCACCTAGGGCGAAATCGCTACCGTAAAGTCCGGCCAAACGTACTACGGCATCGTTCAGCCAATCCAGCCCGAAGGCCAGCAGCAACCAGGCGAAGATGCCTGCGCCGAAACCGTACAACGCGCCCATATAAAGGAAGGGACGTCGCACGTAGCCATCGGTTCCACCTACCAGCTTGATCACCTCGATCTCGGCGCGGCGGTTCTCGATGTGCAGGCGGATGGTGTTGCCGATCACCAGCAGCAGCGCCAGGATCAGCAGCAGGCTGAGGCCGAAGACGAAGCGATCGCCCAGTTTTAGGATGGCAGTCAGACGCTCGACCCAGACCAGATCGAGCTGCGCCTGCTCCACCTTGGGCAGCTCTGCCAGACGCTGGCGCAGGGCTTCGAGCTTGGCCTTGTCGACTTCCTTCGGCGTGACCAGGACCACGCCCGGCAGCGGGTTCTCCGGCAGTTCCTTGAGCGCCTGGCCCAGGCCGGAGAGCTGCTGGAACTCTTCCAGCGCCTGCTCACGGCTGATCCACTCGGCATCGGCCACATCATCCATCGCCGCAATCTGCTCGCGCAGCGACTGGCCTTCACGCTCGCTGGCCGACATATCGAGGAACAGGGAAATCTGCGCCGCGCGCTGCCAGGAGCCGCCGAGCTTCTCGACGTTGTCCAGCAGCAGCGACAGGCCCATGGGCAGGCTCAGCGCCACGGCCATCACCCAGCAGGTGAAGAAGCTGCCGATGGGCTGGCGCGCCAGGCGACGCAGGCTGTCCACCAGGCTGGCGCGGTGACTTTCCAGCCAGGCATGGAACAGCGTGCGGAAATCCGGCTCGTCGGCCGGGCCGTCCACCACCTTGTTGCGCGGCGCCGCGCCGACCCGTTCGGCCGGTTGCGGGGTGGGCATCTTCGATGCGCTCATCAGGCAGCCTCCCCGTCACCGATCAGGCGACCGCGTTGCAGGGTGAGCATGCGCTGGCGCATGCGCGCGATCAGCGCCAGGTCGTGGCTGGCGATCAGCACCGTGGTACCCAGCTGGTTGATGTCCTCGAACACGCCCATGATCTCGGCAGCGAGGCGCGGGTCGAGGTTACCGGTGGGCTCGTCCGCCAGCAGCAGGGCCGGCCGGTGGACAATGGCGCGGGCGATACCGACGCGCTGCTGCTGACCGGTGGACAGGTCTCCCGGTGCCTGCGCGGCCTTGTCGCTGAGGCTGACGCGCTCCAGCGCAGCGCCGACGCGCTTGGCGATCTCCGGCTTGGACAGACCGAGAATCTGCAGCGGCAGGGCGACGTTGTCGTAGACCGTGCGATCGAACAGCAGTTGGTGATTCTGGAACACCACGCCGATCTGTCGGCGCAGGAAGGGAATCTGCGCGTTGGTGATGGTCGACAGATCCTGCCCGGCCAGCAGCAGCTTGCCGCTGGTGGGCCGTTCCATCGCCAGCAGCAGGCGCAGCAGCGTGCTCTTGCCGGCACCGGAGTGACCGGTGACGAAAAGAAATTCGCCGGGGCGAACGCGGAAAGTCAGCTCGTGCAGCCCGACATGGCCATTGGGGTAACGCTTGGCGACCTGCTCGAATCGGATCATCCGCGCTCACGCTCCTCGAAGAGTGCCTGGACGAAAGCCTGCGCCTCGAACGGACGCAGATCATCGATACCTTCACCCACGCCAATGTAGCGAATCGGCAGGCCGAACTGCTTGGCCAGGGCGAAGATGACGCCGCCCTTGGCGGTGCCATCGAGTTTGGTCAGCGCCAGGCCGGTGAGGTTCACCGTCTGGTTGAACTGCTTGGCCTGGCTGATGGCGTTCTGCCCGGTGCCGGCATCGAGCACCAGCAGCACTTCGTGCGGCGCCGTCTCGTCCAGCTTGCCAATCACCCGACGGACCTTCTTCAGCTCTTCCATCAGGTTGTCCTTGGTGTGCAGGCGCCCGGCGGTATCGGCGATCAACACGTCGATGCCACGCGACTTGGCGGCCTGCACCGCATCGAAGATCACCGAGGCCGAGTCGGCGCCGGTGTGCTGGGCAATGACCGCGATGTTGTTGCGCTCGCCCCAGACCTGCAGCTGTTCCACGGCGGCAGCGCGGAAGGTATCGCCGGCAGCGAGCATGACCTTCTTGCCGTCTTGCTGCAGCTTCTTGGCCAGCTTGCCGATGGTGGTGGTCTTGCCCACGCCGTTGACGCCAACGACGAGAATCACATAGGGCTGCTTGGCGCCGTCGATCACCAGCGGCTGCTCGACCGGCTTGAGCAGGCTGACCAGCTCTTCCTGCAGGGCCTTGTACAGCGCGCCGCTGTCGGCCAGTTCCTTGCGCGCCACGCGCTTGGTCAGGTTGCCGATGATGGTGGTGGTCGCCTCGACGCCGACGTCGGCAGTGAGCAGGCGGGTTTCCAGATCGTCGAGCAGGTCGTCGTCGATGGCCTTCTTGCCAAGGAACAGGCTGGCCATGCCTTCGCCGAGGCTGGCGCTGGTCTTGGACAGCCCCTGCTTGAGACGGGCGAAGAAGCCGGGCTTGTCCTGCGTGGCCGGCGCGGCGACAGGCGCCGGCGCAGCAGCCACCGCAGCGGCCTCGACGACGGGCTCGACTACGACGGGCGGAGGTTCGATGACCGCAGGTGCGGCAACCGGGGTGTCGGCAACTGGCTGCTCGGGCTGCGGCGCTGGAGCAGGTGCAACTTCAGCCGTCGCGGGCGAGACTGCCGGCACGGCTGCAGGCACAGGCTCGGAGGCCGGCGCCTCGACAGGAGCCTGAACCGGCGCGGATGGCTCGACAGGCGCGGGCTGCGTCGGCTCGGTAGCACTCTCTGCCGGTTTCTTGCGCCACCAGCTGAACAGGGATTTCTTTTCTTCACTCACAGGCTGGGCCTGATTACCGGCCTCGGCCGGTGGATTCTTGTCGTCTTTGGAACCGAACATGGGTCATCTCAAAGGGGCGAGCAGTCATCGCAGACAGCCGGTGCCGCGTGCCGCATCCAGAAAAATTCGCTTGCCGGGAACGTCCCGGGGCAACCGCCCGCACGGGCACATCAAAAGGGCTTGCGCTGTAGAACAGCGCGAGACTTTACCACTTTAGAGCGTTGCCGCGCAGCGTTGCAGCGGGCCAGTTGCCTGCCGCCGATCAGGCGCCCGCAGCGAGCGGTACGCCAGCAGGGTGTCAGTAGCGATGGCGCCCAAAAACCTATACAAAATCTGTACATTATGACGCACAATCGTCCAACTTCTCTCAGTCCAGCCTTGCGGGGTCGCCAGCATGCTTGTTCGCCTTACCTATGCCAGCCGTGCCAGCCATGGCATTACTTCGCAGCTGATCCGCGACATTCTGGAGAGTTCGCAGCGCAACAACCCGGCTCGCGGCCTCACCGGCATCCTGTGCTGCAATGCCGACACCTTTCTGCAGGCCCTGGAGGGGCCGCGAACGGCGATCAACTCCCTGTACAACCTGCTGGCCGAGGATACTCGCCACAAGGATCTGACGATTCTCGACTACGAAGAGATCCATGTGCGCCGCTACGCCAACTGGAGCATGGGCTGGGCCGGTGCCAAGCAGGCCAACCGGGAACTCTTCCTGAAATACTCCTGCAGCGATCGCCTCGACCCCTTCAGCATGAGCGCCGAGCAGATCAGAGGCCTGCTGCTGGAACTGTCGTCCACCGTCAGCACCATCAGCGCACCGATAGTCGACTGAGCACTCTTCGCAAGCGCGCAGAACCTAAACACCTGCGCCGATGTCGGAACGGCGGGCGGTGCCTCGTCGCATGGATGGGGTATCCTGACGCCCTTTCGTCAACGGCGGCTCGACCGCCTCGGCCATCCAACAGGACGACACCTGATGATTGTCTCTGCACGCCGCACCCTCGGTCTGATCATGGGGGTGCTCTGCCTGCCACTGGCGGCGCTCGCCGCCGCGCCGCAGCCCACCCACGAATTCACCCTCGATAACGGCCTCAAGGTCATCGTCCGCGAGGATCACCGCGCGCCCGTGGTGGTCAGCCAGCTCTGGTACAAGGTCGGCTCCAGCTACGAGACGCCCGGCTCCACCGGGCTTTCCCATGCGCTGGAACACATGATGTTCAAGGGCAGCCGCAAGTTCGGCCCCGGCGAAGCCTCGCGCATCCTGCGCGAGCTGGGCGCCGAGGAAAACGCCTTCACCAGCGACGACTACACCGCCTATTACCAGGTGCTGGCCAGCGACCGCCTGGGCGTGGCCCTGGAGCTGGAAGCCGACCGCCTGGCCAGCCTGCAGCTGCCGGCAGACGAGTTCGCCAAGGAGATCGAGGTGATCAAGGAAGAGCGCCGTCTGCGCACCGACGACCGCCCCTCCTCGCTGGCCTTCGAGCGCTTCAAGGCCATGGCCTACCCGGCCAGCGGCTACGGCATTCCCACCATCGGCTGGATGGCCGACCTCGACCGCATGCACATCGACGAGCTGCGCGCCTGGTACCGGAAGTGGTATGCGCCGAACAACGCCACCCTGGTGGTGGTCGGCGACGTCGGCGTGGATGAGGTCAAGACCCAGGTGCAGCGTTACTTCGGCGACATTCCGCGGCGCGAGGTGCCGACCGCCAAGCTGCCGCTGGAACTGGGCGCAGCGGGCGAGCGCCGCACCACCCTGTATCTCAAGACCCAGCTGCCAAGCCTGCTGATGGGCTTCAACGTGCCCGGCCTGGCCACCGCCGAAACGCCGCGCCAGGTCTATGCCCTGCGCCTGGCCGCCGCCCTGCTCGACGGCGGCTACAGCGCGCGCCTGTCGACTCGACTGGAGCGCGGCGAGGAGCTCGTTTCCGGCGCCAGCGCCTGGTACAACGCCTTCACCCGTGGCGACAGCCTGTTCGTCCTCACCGCTACGCCGAACGTGCAGAAGGGCAGAACCCTGGAACAGGCCGAAGCCGGCCTGTGGCGCGAGCTGGAAGAGCTGAAGAAGACCCCGCCGTCCGCTGCCGAACTGGCGCGCGTACGCGCCCAGGTCATCGCCGGCCTGGTGTTCGAGCGCGACTCGATCACCAGCCAGGCCACCAGCATCGGCCAACTGGAAACCGTCGGCCTGTCCTGGCAACTGATCGACCAGGAACTGGCCGAGCTGGAAGCCGTGACCCCGGCGGACATCCAGCAGGCCGCCCGTACCTTCTTCGTTCGCGACCGTTTGAGTGTCGCCCACGTTCTGCCCGAAGAGTCCCGCAATGAGGAGTCCCGCCCATGAAGACTGAGCACCGCCGCCTGGGCCTGCTCGGCCTGATCCTGTCCAGCGCCCTGGCGCTGGGCGCCTGCGCCAGCCTGTCCGCTCCGACGCTGAGCGGCGATGCCGCGAAACTGCAGTCGCTGGCCGAGCTCGATGGCCAGGCACCGACCCGCCGTACCCTGGAAATCCAGACCTGGACCACGCCACAGGGCGCCAAGGTACTGTTCGCCCCGGCCCATGAGCTGCCGATGTTCGACCTGCGTCTGACCTTCGCCGCCGGCAGCAGCCAGGACAATGGCGTGCCGGGCCTGGCCACCCTGACCAACGCCATGCTCAACGAGGGCGTACCGGGCAAGGACGTCGGCACCATCGCTGCCGGCTTCGAGGGCCTCGGCGCCGAATTCGGCAACGGCGCCTACCGCGACATGGCCGTGGCCAGCCTGCGCAGCCTGAGCGCCAGGGAGCAGCGCGACCCGGCACTGGCACTGTTCGCCGAGGTACTGGGCAAGCCGACCTTCCCCGAGGACTCGCTGGCGCGGATCAAGAACCAGCTGCTGGCCGGCTTCGAGTTCCAGAAGCAGAACCCCGGCAAGCTGGCCAGCCTGAAGCTGTTCGAGCGCCTGTACGGTCAGCACCCCTACGCGCATCCGAGCGACGGTACTGCGCAGTCGATCCCGGCCATCAGCCGTCAGCAACTGCAGGCCTTCCACGCTCGCGCCTACGCGGCCGGCAACACAGTGATCGCCCTGGTCGGCGACCTCTCGCGCAGCGAAGCCGAGGCCATCGCCAATCAGGTGTCCGCAGCCCTGCCGCAGGGACCGGCACTGCCGCGCATCGCCCAGCCGCAAGCGCCCAAGCCGGGGGCTAGCCACATCGAATTCCCCTCCAACCAGACCCACCTGCTGATCGCCCAGCTCGGCATCGACCGTCGCGACCCGGACTACGCCGCGCTCTATCTGGGCAACCAGATCCTCGGCGGCAGCAGCTTCGGCACCCGCCTGATGACCGAAGTGCGTGAGAAGCGCGGCCTGACCTACGGTGTCTACTCCGGCTTCAGCGCCATGCAGGCACGCGGCCCGTTCATGATCAACCTGCAGACCCGTGCCGAACTGAGCCAGGGCACCCTGGCACTGGTCAAGCAGCTGCTCGCCGACTACCTGCGCGAAGGCCCGACCCAGCAGGAGCTGGACAACGCCAAGCGTCAGCTGGCCGGCAGCTTCCCGCTGTCCACCGCGAGCAACGCCGATATCGTCGGCCAGCTGGCGTCGATGGGCTTCTACGACCTGCCGCTGAGCTATCTGGACGACTTTATGCGTGACGTGCAGGCGCTGAGCATCGAACAGGTCAAGACCGCCATGGCCAAACACCTCGACCCCGAGGCGCTGGTGGTGGTCAGCGCCGGTCCGACGGTGGCGCAGAAGGAACTGCCGCCGCCCACCGACCGCCCGGCCGAACTGCCCAGCACGGTGCCGCACTGATGCGCGGTCGCGCTCCGCAGAAACCTGCCGCGGGCAAGGCCCACGGCGGCCAGGGCCAGTTGCGCATAATTGGTGGGCAGTGGCGTTCGCGGCGTTTCGCCTTCCCCGATGGCCCGGGCCTGCGCCCGACCCCGGACCGGGTGCGCGAAACGCTGTTCAACTGGCTGGCGCCCTATGTCGAAGGTGCTCATGTGCTCGACCCCTTCGCCGGCAGCGGCGCGCTGCTGCTCGAAGCCTTGTCGCGCGGCGCTGCCAGCGGCCTGGCATGCGACCTCAACCCGGCCTCGGTGAGCGCCTTGCGCGGGCATCTGACGACGCTGCAGTGCAGCACCGGCGAAATCCAGCTGGGCGATGCCCTGCAGCTGCTGGCCCGGCCGGCGCCGCGGCGCTTCGATATAGTCCTGCTCGACCCGCCGTTCCACAAGGATCTGCTGCAAGGCGCCTGCAACCTGCTGGAAGCCCAGGGCTGGCTGGCCGACGACGCCTGGATCTATACCGAAAGCGAGACAGCGCCCTCGACCCTGGGCCTGCCCGGCAACTGGCGCCTGCATCGGGAGAAGCACACTGGTCAGGTGCATTACGCGCTGTGGCAGCGTGGATGAAGGACTTTGTCTACGCCCACCTGCCCTACCTGCTGCTGATCGCACTGGCGCTGCCGGTGCTGCTCAGCCAGCAGGAAATTCCGCTGAATTTGAATCGCACGATACTGTTGGAGCATCAGCAAGGTATCGTCATCGGACTTACCAATCAGCGTATCGTCGCGTTACTGGTATTGGCCTGGTGCGCTTGGCGCATACTCCGCAAGCGCCGACGCTGAATACCATTCCCGGATTGCATCCGGGCTACGTCTACTGCCGACGACCGACTGCACCATGAACACTGAATTTCGCCCTGCCTGGTGGCTACCCGGCCCGCATCTGCAGACGCTGTGGAACCCCTTCTGTCGCAAGCCGCCGCAACTGCAGCGGCAGCGCGAGCGGCTGTGGCTGGACGATGGCGACTTTCTCGACCTCGACTGGTACGGCCCGCATGACGCCCATGCGCCGCTGGTGCTGGTGCTGCATGGCCTGACCGGCAGCTCCAATTCGCTCTACGTGCTGGGGCTGCAACAGGCCCTGGCCGCGCGCGGCTGGGCCAGCGTGGCGCTGAACTGGCGTGGCTGCTCCGGTGAACCGAACCTGCTGCCGCGCGGCTATCACTCCGGCGCCAGCGAGGATCTGGCATCAGCCGTGGCCCACCTGCGCGCGCAACGGCCAATGGCGCCGCTGTACGCCGTCGGCTATTCGCTGGGCGGCAACGTGCTGCTCAAGTACCTGGGTGAAAGCGGCGCGCAGAGCCAGCTGCAGGCCGCGGTGGCGGTGTCGGTGCCGTTTCGTCTGGATCAGTGCGCCGACCGCATCGGCCTGGGCTTCTCGCGGGTGTACCAGGCGCATTTCATGCGCGAGATGGTCGCCTATGTCAGCAACAAGCAGCGCCTGTTCACCGAACAGGGCCACAGCGAGCGTCTGTCGGTGCTGGAGCGCCTCGGCCCGCTGGACGGCATGCGCACCTTCTGGGACTTCGACGGGCGCATCACCGCGCCCCTGCACGGCTTCGCCGATGCCCAGGATTACTACCGGCGCGCCTCCAGCCGCTTCTACCTGGGCGACATTCGCACGCGCACACTGATCATCCAGGCCGAGGACGATCCCTTCATCTTCCGTCACAGCCTGCCCGAGGCCAGCGAGCTGGCCCCCGGCACCGAATTTGAACTGCACGCCAAAGGCGGGCATGTCGGCTTCGTCGAAGGCAGCCCGCGCCGCCCCAGCTACTACCTGGAGCGGCGCATCCCTCACTGGCTGGGCTCACTCGCCTGAATCAATTGGCAGCAAGCTGCTCCGGCATCGCCGAGGAGTGGTGCTTGAGGATTTTCCACTCGCCATCGACCTTCTGGTACACGAAGGTGTAGCGCGCCTGCACCTGGCGCACCGCATCGCCCTGGGTCAGGGCGAAGGTGTAGACCCCCGAGTCCACCGCCGCATCCGGGCCGATCTGGCGAATTTCACGCATGTTGATCGTGCCCACCGGCTTGGCCTGTAAGAAATGGTCGAAATAGTCCTGGATCGCCTCGTGGCCTACGCGCACCCGATTCGATACCGTGGGTTGCAACACGCCGTTGTCGGCATAGAGCGCAGCCACCTTGGCCGAATCGCCCGTCTGCAGGGCGGCGTTCCAGCGCTCGAACAGGCTGGCGATCTGCTGCTCCTGCGCATCGCTCGGGGCGGCTGCGGTTTCCTTGTAGACATAAGGCGCCTCAGCCGCCTGAACCAGCGGCACGGACAGGGCGAACACCAGGGCGCAGCCGCTGAACAAGGGTTTCAACATGGTCGAATCTCCGGCTATTGAAGGACGCCGTCAGCATGCAACCGGCCCGGCGCCGGCACATCGGCCGGATGGAGGCGGCGGCCTATGCCAGGTGGCAGATGCCAGACGCGCTTGGAGCCATTAGCCTGCGCCGTCCGATGACGCGCACTTCGTGGAGGCGTAGATGCAGCACACCCCACCCGACAGCGTGCTGGCCCTGCGCGCCGATTACCGCCAGGCGGAAAGCCGCGCCGCGCGCCTGCGCCTGCTGGTGGAGAGCGGCCGCGCCCTCAGCGCCTTGCCGGCCACCGAAAGCGGCGCACTGGCCCTGCAACGGGCCTGCAGCTTCTGCGCCATGGATGGCGGCGTGCTGCTGCTCAGGCAAGCCGATGGCAGCCCGAGCCTGAGCGCCGGCTTCGGTCCAGCCGCCCTGCAACAGCAGCTCGCCACGCTGCCTTGGCCGGACGCCGCCCAGGTGCTGGAAGCGCCGCTGGCGCAGGTTGCCCTGGCGCTTCATCTGCCACTGCATGCGGCCTCGGGTGAAGTATTCGGCGCCCTGCTGCTGGGCAACGCCAGCGCCATGCGCCGTCCGGACGAGGAAGACCTCGAAGCCCTGCAGTTGCTCGCCACCCTGCTCGCCGCCCACCTGCACAACAGTCAGCTGCTGGAGGCGCTCAGCCTGCGCGAGCGGACCATGTCCGAGCTGGTGCACCGGCAGATGAGCGCCCAGGAAGAGGAACGCGCACGGGTTGCCTATGACCTGCACGACGGCCTGGCGCAGACCCTGGCCGGGCTGCACCAGCGTCTGCAGGGCTTCGCCCAGCATCGCCAGCTCAACGACGAGCTGCGCGCCGCCCTGGCGCCCATCCTGCAACTGGCGCAACGCAGCATGGGCGAGACGCGCCAGGCCATCAGCGGTCTGCGTCCGACCCTGCTGGACGACTTCGGTCTGGCGCCGGCACTGGACCGCGAACTCGACCGCCTGCGCAGCCAGGGTCGCCAGGTGCAATGGCGGCGCCGCGATCCCCAGCGCCTGCGCCCGGCGGTGGAGATCGCCCTGTTTCGCGTCGGCCAGGAGGCCATCAACAACATCTGCAAGCACACCGCCGAGGGCGCGGTCAGTCTGGACCTGCATCTCGACGGCGAAACCGCCCACCTGCAGATAGAGGATCGCGGCCCCGGCTTCGTCGCCATGCAGAAAACGCCAGCCACCGCACACGGCATGGGCCTGGTGGCCATGCGCGAACGCTGCCGGCTGCTCGGCGGTCGGTTCGCCTGTCACAGCCAACCCGGCCAGGGCACCCGCGTGCTGGCCAGCATTCCACGCGCCCTGCCGGATGAGGAAATCGCATGAACGAACCCATTCGCCTGCTGCTGGCCGACGACCACGAGGTGACCCGCGCCGGTTTCGCCGCGATGCTCGCCGACTGCCCGGAATTCAGCATCGTCGGCCAGGCGGTGGACGGCCGCCAGGCGCTGGAGCTCTGCCAGCGCCTTAATCCGGACATCGCCATCCTCGATATCCGCATGCCGCAGCTCAACGGCCTGGCTACCGCGCGCCTGCTGCGCGAACAGCAGCCGTCGATCAAGGTGCTGCTGTTCACCATGTACGACAGCCCCGACCATCTGGAAGCGGCGGTCAACGCCGGCGCCGTCGGCTATCTGCTCAAGGACGCCAGTCGCCAGGAAGTCATCGACGGCCTGCGCCAGGTGGCGGCCGGCCAGTGCGCGCTCAACGGCATGGTCAGCGCGCAATTGCTGCGCCGCGTGGTCCAGCGCAACCAGGGCGGCGCCCCGGGCAGTGCGCTGACGCCGCGCGAGCATCAGGTGCTCGGACTGATCGCCGCCGGGTTCACCAATCGCGAGATCGGTGAAGAGCTGGGCATCGCCACCGGCACGGCCAAGGCGCACGTCGAACGGGTGATCGGCAAGCTGGGGGTCGCCGACCGCACCCAGGCCGCCGTGCAGGGCATTGCCCTGGGCCTGGTGGCGCCGCAGGAGCACAGGGCATGAAGGGCCTGGTCACGCGCTGGACCGACCGCCCGCTGCGCAGCAAGAGCCTGGTGATCATCGCCCTGCCGCTGTCGGTGCTGCTGATCTCCCTGGTGCTGGTGTACATCACCGAACGCCAGACCTCGCGGGTCGAAGACGACGTGCGCCGAGCACTGCGCGTGCAGGGCGACGTGCAGGCGGTACACAGCCTGCTGGCCGAAGCAGCGGCCAGCGTGCGCGGCTACCTGCTGGTCCAGCGCAGCGACTTCCTGCCCTCCTACCGCAGTGCGCTGGAGCGCATCGACAGTACGCTGCGGCGCCTGGACAACGACATTCGTGACCCGCAGATGCGCGGCAGCCTGGAACGCCTGCGCCCGCTGATCGTGATCAAGCTGGAAGGCCTGGAACAGCTCAAGGCGCTGGCCAGCAGCGACGACCGCGCGGCGATGACGCGCATCCTGGTGGACAACAAGCATGTGCTCGATGCGCTGCGCCAGGAGATCCAGCAGATGCTCGAGCGCGAGCAGACCCTGCTCGACGAGCGCAACGCCGAAGCCAGCGCGGTGCGCTCGCGCATGCTCCTGGCCACCGGTCTGGCTGCCATGTTCGGCGTGCTCGGTGCACTGTTCGCCGTGGTGCTGCTGTCCACCGGCATCGTCCATCGGGTGCAGCAGGTCGAGCGCAACGCGCGGCGCCTGGCTCTGGGTCAGCCGCTGATCCCCCAAGGCCTGGCGGCCGACGAGATCGGCCAGCTCGCCGCCAGCCTGGAAGAGGCCGGGCAGCTGCTGGCCGAACGCGAGCGCGCCCTGCGCGACAACGAGGAGCGCCTGCGCCTGATCATCGACGGGGTCAAGGAATACGGCATCTTCGGCCTCGACCCCAGCGGCCACGTCACCTCCTGGAACACCGGCGCCGAGCGCATCAAGGGCTACAGCGAGGCGGACATCCTCGGCCGCCACTTCTCCCTGTTCTACCCGCCGCAGGCCCGCGACACCGCCCCCTACCTGGCCCTGCAGGCAGCCACCCGCGAAGGGCGCTACGAGGAAGAGGCCTGGCGCCAGCGCCGCGATGGCTCGCTGTTCTGGGCCAACGTGGTGATCACCGCGCAGCGTGACGCCAGCGGCACCTTGCGCGGCTTCTCCAAGATCACCCGCGACATCACCGACCGGCGCAATGCCGAGGCCGCCCTGCGCACGGCGCGCGAAGAGGCAGAGAACGCCAGCCGGGCGAAAAGCGAATTTCTCTCGCGCATGAGCCACGAGCTGCGCACACCGCTCAATTCCATTCTCGGCTTCGCCCAGCTGCTGGAAATGGACCGCGGCACACCGGCGCAGCAGGCCCAGGTGCGTCATATCCTGCGCGCCGGGCGGCACCTGCTGGGGCTGATCAACGAGGTGCTGGACATTGCCCGCATCGAATCCGGGCGGCTGGCGCTGAGCCCCGAGCCGTTGGCGTTGCGCCCGCTGCTACAGGAGGTCAGCCTGCTGCTGTCGCCCCAGGCCGACAGCGCCGATATCCGCCTGCGCCTGCCGGAGGAGCTGCCCGCCGAACTCTGCGTGCAGGCCGACCGCCAGCGCCTGGTTCAGGTGCTGCTCAACCTGCTGTCCAACGCGATCAAGTACAACCACCCCGGCGGCCATGTCGAAGTGCGGGTCCAGGCCGACAGCGACACCGTCACGCTGAGCGTGATCGACAACGGCCCGGGCATCGCCGCCGAGGATCTGGAGCGCCTGTTCATTCCCTTCGAGCGCCTCGGCGCCGCGGCCAGCGAGGTGGAGGGCACCGGCCTGGGCCTGGCCCTGAGCAAGAGCCTGCTGGAGCAGATGGATGGCAGCCTCGGCGTGCACAGCACGCCCG
>Ga0114984_1000652_pt1 | contig 13216 bp, 13 predicted proteins | sample Shrwel1BS1Day1_FD_96987 | JGI IMG/M metagenome (GOLD analysis project Ga0114984, IMG submission 96987) | Subsurface microbial communities from deep shales in Ohio, USA - Utica-3 well 1 S-1-Day1 | ecosystem: Environmental > Aquatic > Deep subsurface > Shale gas/oil reservoir > Produced water/Flow... | reverse complement strand
GGCACTCGGCCTGGCCGAGCATATCGGCATGGACGAAGTCCCCTACGTGCTGCGCGGCAAGCTCGCCGGTGGCCTGTTCGGCACGCAGCGCTTCGTCGAGAAGGGCCGACTGGATCTCTCGCCGATCGCCGGTAATCCCTACGTACGTCCCTGACCGGCGTCCACCGCCAGCGGCCGGCTGATGCCAGCCTTTTTTCTATGCGTGCTCAACACACCGTCACGTCGTATTCGCCGAGAGCGTCGCTCGGGGTCGGTCTGGCAGCGCGCATGCGCGTAGTAGGTCGATGGAGCGATCGGCAGCACCCGGCAGATCGGCTCGACTCCACAAACCTCGCGGTGTTCGTCGATGAACGTCTTCATGGCTTGAAGCGGCGGTCGAGCTCCGCCTGAGCAAAATATGCGGACGCCTTGCGCAGGATCTCGTTGGCCTGACGCAACTCACGCACCTCACGCACCTCACGCTCCAGGGACTTGATGCGCTCGCGTTCGCTGGTGGTCTGGCCTTCGCGCTTGCCGCTATCGCGCTCGGCCTGGCGCACCCAGCGGCGCAGCGTTTCGGCAGTACAACCAATCTTGGCGGCAATCGAGCAGATCGCCGCCCACTCCGACTCATGGTCGTCTTGGTGATCCAGTACCAGTCGAACCGCCCGCTCACGCACTTCAGGGGAATACTTCGTCGATGATTTCATGGCTCCATCCTCTCAAGAGTTGGAGCCTCCGGGGAAGCCGGGGCGGTTCAAGGCGACAGTGGCCACTGAGGTGCCTGGCTGGAGGCCCACTGGTTGGGGCGCGCATTGGGTCAGCCGCTGCTGCGCTCATCGCGTAGTCGCCTCCACAGTGTCGTACGACTGACTCCAAGCCTGCGCGCCGCTTCCTCCATGTCTCCCTGGCACGCCTCCAGCGTTTGTCGTACATGGTGCAATTCCGCTTCCTTGCCCAGCGAGCGCAGGTCCTTTTCGAGCGTTTGCAGAATGGCCGGCGGTGCTTCGCGTTGTTCGAAGAGTTCGGGAATCAGGCGCACCAGGCCTTGTTCGTCAATCGCGCCATCCAGAATCAACTCCTCGGCAGACAGTACGGCCCGCTCGATGATGTTTTCCAGTTCGCGCACGTTGCCTGGCCATGCGTACGCCATGAGATAGGGAAGCAACGCTGCGGGGAGGGCGCCGGCACCTGGTGTTTGGCCGTTCGCCAGCAGGCGCTGGACTATGCCGCGTGCGATCGGGGCGATGTCCTCACGGCGTTCGCGCAACGGTATGGTCTGGAGCCGAAGGATGTTCAGTCGGTAATAAAGATCGGTACGAAAACGCCCGGCCCCGATGCCATCGCGCAGGTCCTGGTGGGTGGCGGCAATGACCCGCACGTCGATGGAAATCGGCTCGGTGCCACCCAGGCGCAGCACTTCGCGCTCCTGCAATACGCGCAGCAGGCGAGTCTGCAGGGACACCGGCATATCGCCGATCTCGTCGAGGAACAGCGTACCGCGGTGCGCCGCCTCGAACAGACCGGGCTTGCCACCCTTGCGCGAGCCGCTGAAGGCGCCTTCCTCGTAACCGAACAGTTCGCTTTCCAGCAGCGACTCGGGAAATGCCGCGCAGTTGATCGCCACGAAGGGGCCATGCGGGCGACGGCTGGCGTTATGGATACCCTGGGCCAGCAGTTCCTTGCCGGTACCGCTCTCGCCGGTGATGAGGATGGTGGAGTCAGCCCGCGCATAGCGTTCGGCCAGGCGCAGCAGTTCGCGATTGGCCAGGCTGCTGCCGCTGATCTGTTCCAGCCTGTACTTGGCGACGAAAGCTCCGGGGCGCCGCGAGGAGCGGATACGCTGGTCGGCACGCTGCACCGCCGAGGTGTCCTGGCAGGTCATCACCATGCCCGTGCGTTGGCCGTTCTCAAGGATCGGCAGCAGGTTGCTGACGACCGTGTGGGCGCCTAGCCGGATTATCCGGTTTTCCTCTCCTGCACCATCGCGTAGCGCTTGTTCCAGGTCCAGTTCCGGACAGAGCTCCTGCAAGGGTCTGCCAATAGCGGCGTCCAACGGCATATTTAGAAGCAACGCCAGCGCCGGGTTGATCGATTGCACGATGCCCTGATTGTCCACCGCTGCGACGCCGGCTGGAATGTGTCGCAGCACTTCGTTCAGGTGTTGGCGCTTGGCGATTTCGATGCGCTGGCTGTGGAGGATGCCGAGCGCCTCTTCCAAAGCCTTGCGTACGGTGTCGTTGCTCAGCGACAACACACCCTGCAAGCCGGCTTGCTCCGCCAGTTCGACTACGGTCGAGGAGCCGATGATGCTGCGGCAGCCCAGCGCGGCCATCTGTTCCACTGCCAACCGCGCCCCATCCAGGGTCGTGTAGGAGGCCTGGTGAACCTGCACGGTGAACAGCGCGGCCATGGTTTCCAGCTCGGCGTTGATGCGGTTGTAGCTGACGACCGCGACCTGTGAAGAATGTGCCCGCGCCTGTTCCAGCGCGTGCAGCAGGTCGGCGCCGCCGATGCGCATCGTCAGCACCGGGCGGGTCAGGTGCTTGCGCAGGTAGGCGGCGGTGGCCCCGGCGCAGACGAAAACATCGGCCTCGCCACGTCGTTCCAACTCGCGTGTGACTTGCAGCGATTCGCTCACCGAAGTGTCGAGCACCTGGATACTTGTCTCGTCGGAATAGTCCGCCATCAACCCACCCACCACCTGAGCCAAGCGGCTTTGCTGGCTTGGGCGCTGCAGATGGCTGATGAGTACGACGATTTGCGCGCGGGGCAACGACATGGTGCCTACCTCATTTCAAAATTGGAATTATCCACCGGATTTGAACAGATCACTTGCACAAGTGAAACGGTCGGCGGCGCTGGAATTCGCTGAAAGAAGCTGATCAGTCCGCCGCAGGCCTCAAGCGGCGCGGGTTTCAGGCGGTCTATCAATGCTTGCAATGCACTTGGCCCGGCAGTTGCTCTAGTTACATTGCCATACGCAACTCCCGATAAAAAATCCAAAGGGCAGGGCGAATCGACCCATGAGCAGTCTCAAGGCAGCATCTCCAGCCACTGGTGTGCACAGCGACGTTACGAACGACGAAAACCTGCTGGCATTCATTTGCCGTCAGGCCGAGGCAGATCAGGTAGTCATCCTGCAGCGCAAGCGGCTTTCCGGCGGGGCGATCCAGGAAAACTGGCTGTTCGAACTGCAAATCGACGGAGGGCCCTGGGCCGGCGTGCAACGCTGGGTGCTGCGCAGCGACGCCGTCTCGGCGGTGTCGGCCAGCCTGGGTCGAGCCGAAGAGTTCGCCGTGCTGAGCCTTGTCCACCGCGCCGGTGTGAAGGTGCCGCGGCCGCTGTGGTTGTGCCGTGACACACAGGTGATAGGCCGCGCCTTCTTCATAATGGAAATGGTCTCTGGCGTCGCTGCAGGCCATCTGCTCAGCGGCAAAGGCGTTGGCGACGGCGATCCGCCACTGGCCGCGGAGCTTGGCGCCAACCTGGCGCGGCTGCATCGCCTGCGCCCGCCCTGTGCCGAACTGGACTTTCTGCCGCCGCCGAGCGCCACGCCAGCACTCTCGGCCATCGCCACCTACCGTGAATTTCTCGACAGCCAGGCGTGCGCCCATCCCGTGCTGGAATGGGGCCTGCGCTGGTGCGAAGTCAACGCGCCGCGCGACAGCGTCGTCTGCCTGTTGCACCGCGATTACCGCACCGGCAACTACCTGGCCAGTGAAGGTGCTCTGCAGGCAGTACTCGATTGGGAGTTCACCGGCTGGGGCGATCCACGCGAGGACATCGGCTGGTTTACCGCCCGCTGCTGGCGTTTCGCCCGACCGGACCTTGAAGCCGGCGGTATCGGCCAGCTTGAGGATTTCCTGCGCGGTTACCGCGAGGTTTCCGCATTGCATATCGACCGCGAGCAACTGGATTACTGGCAGGTGATGGCAACCCTGCGCTGGGCGGTGATCGCCCTGCAGCAGGCGCAACGCCATCTTTCCGGCGAAGAACCGTCGCTGGAGCTAGCGCTCACCGGACGTCTGCTACCCGAGCTGGAGCTGGACATCCTTCGCCTGACCGCAGGAGACGCACGATGAGCCGTCAGCCCGATGCTCGAGAACTACTGGAAATCGCCCGGCAGACGCTGCTTCAGGAACTGCTGCCGGCGCTGCCCAGCGAATTGCGCTACAAGACGCTGATGGTGGCCAACGCCATGGCCATCGCGGCGCGCGAATGCCAGGCCGGCGCCCAGGCCGAGGCGCAGGAGAGCGAGCGCCTGCAACGGTTGCTGCAAGAGCGTCTGCCGTCTGCGAATGCCGCTCGCCGAGCGCTGGGCGAGGCCATCCGTACGGGTCGTTACGATGCCCCGGAAACGCAGGGCGCGCTTCTCGATGCGCTGCGGCAGACCACCCTCGCGCAACTGGCGATCAGCAATCCGAAGGCGTTGCCATGAGCGCATCGTTCATCGCCGACGCCCCGCCCGTGCACCGCCGCCGTGTCTACCTGGTGCGCCATGGCCATGTCGATTATTTCGATGCCAGCGGTCAGCCTCTCGATCCACGCAGCGTGCCGCTCTCCGCCGAAGGCACGAGGCAAGTGCAAGCGCTGGCTGAGCTTCTCGCGCCGCTGAGTTTCGACCGGGCGCTGTGCTCCGATTACCCACGCGCGCGGCAGACCGCCGAGCTGCTTCTCGATGGCTGCGGAACGAAGCTGGAGGCAAGTGCCGCGTTGCGTGAAGTCCGTGCCGGGCGCCTGCGCGAAATCGCCTTGGAGCAATTGCAGCAGCGCGTTTGCCTGGCCTACGCCAGCCTCGATGAAGTCGATGGCGACTTTCTCGGCGGTGAGCGCTGGGATGCCTTCGAAACACGCATATTGCAGCGCTTCCGGGGACTGCTTCACGAGCCGGACTGGCAGCAACTGCTGATCGTCAGCCACGACGCAGTCAATCGTCTGCTGCTCGGCTGGGCGTTGGGCGGCAGTCGCGGTTGCGCTGCTGCACTGGAGCAGGATAACGCCTGCCTGAACATCATCGACATCGACATGCAGGGCGAGCGCGTGCTTCAGCGCTTCGTCCGCGTGGTCAATCTGACCCCCTACGACCTGCGCAAGACCAGCGAGCCGCGAACCGTGATGGAGCGCATCCATGCGCAGATCGCCTTGTTCGCCGCGCCTACAGAACCGCACCGAGCCGAGAACAGAGTAGAACTATGAATTTCACCGTCCCCGATGAACTGCTTGCCCTGCAGGAGAAGACTCGCATTTTCATTGCCGAGCAGGTAATCCCGCTGGAGAACGACCCGCGGCAGACCTCCCACGGTCCCAGCGAAGCCCTGCGTCAGGAGTTGCTGGCGCGCGCCCGTGCGGCCGGTTTGCTGACGCCTCACGCCAGCCGTGAAATGGGCGGCCAAGGACTGAGCCACGCGGCGAAGGCCATCGTCTTCGAGGAGGCTGGTTATTCGCCACTCGGGCCTGTGGCGCTGAACATTCACGCCCCTGACGAGGGCAACATCCACCTGATGGATGTGGTTGCCACCGAGGCGCAGAAGGATCGCTGGCTGCTTCCGCTGGTACAGGGGCACACACGCTCCTGCTTCGCCATGACCGAACCGGCGCCGGGCTCGGGTTCCGATCCGTCGATGCTCAGAACCACCGCGACCCGCGATGGTGACGATTACCTCATCAACGGCACCAAATGGCTGATTACCGGGGCCGACGGCGCCGGCTTCGTAATCATCATGGCGCGCATGGAGGACGGCAGCGCAACCATGTTCCTTTCCGACATGAACCGTGAAGGCATCGTTCATGAGCGCCAGCTGGACTCGCTGGACAGCTGCTTCACCGGCGGCCATGGGCAGTTGCGCTTCGACAATCTGCGCGTGCCGGCCAGCGATGTACTCGGCGAAATCGGCAAGGGTTTCCGTTACGCCCAGGTGCGCCTCGCGCCCGCACGGCTGACCCATTGCATGCGCTGGCTCGGCGCAGCCCGGCGCGCCCACGACATCGCCTGCGACTACGCACGCACGCGCAACTCCTTCGGCAAGCCGCTGGGCGAGCACCAGGGAGTCGGCTTCATGCTGGCGGACAACATGATGGATCTGCACATCGTCCGTCTGGCGGTCTGGCATTGCGCCTGGGTACTCGATCAAGGCCAGCGCGCAAATGTCGATTCGAGCATGGCCAAGGTGATCAGCGCCGAAGCCCTGTGGCGGGTGGTCGACCGCTGCGTGCAGGTGCTCGGTGCCCGTGGGGTGATTCGGGACACCGTGGTCGAGCGGATCTTTCGTGACATCCGCCCGTTCCGCATCTACGACGGTCCGAGCGAAGTGCACCGCATGAGCCTCGCGAAGAAGATCCTCGACTGCCGCGTAGGAGGACACTGATGCAGCCGTCTATTGCCAGACTGTTTGAACTTGACGGTCGCCGTGCATTGGTCACCGGCGCCTCCAGTGGCCTAGGCCGGCATTTCGCCCTGACGCTGGCGGCGGCCGGCGCCGAGGTTGCCGTCGCGGCGCGACGTACCGAGCAGTTGCGTGAGTTGGTCGCCGATATCGAAGCCGCGGGTGGGCGCGCGCAGGCTTTCGCCCTCGACGTGACCCAGCGCCAGGATGTTTGTCGTTGTCTCGACGAAGTCGGACCGCTGGATATCCTCGTCAACAATGCCGGCGTCAGCGACAGCCGTGCGTTTCTCGACTACGACGACGAGGGTTGGCTGCGCATCCTCGATACCAACCTCACGGGCGCCTGGATCGTTGCCCAAGAAGCCGCGCGGCGGATGGTCGCCGCGGAGCGCGGCGGCAGCCTGATCAACGTCACCTCGATACTCGCCAGCCGCGTCGCCGGTGCGGTATCCCCTTACCTGGCAGCGAAAGCGGGCCTGGCTCAGCTAACCCGCGCCATGGCGCTGGAACTGGCGCGTCACGGCATCCGTGTCAACGCCCTGGCTCCGGGCTACGTGATGACCGACCTGAACGAGGAATTCCTCCGGGGCGAGGCCGGGGAAAAGCTTCGCGCACGGATCCCGAGCCGGCGCTTCAGCCTACCGGCTGACCTCGATGGTGCCTTGCTGCTGCTCGCCTCGGATGCCGGCAGGGCGATGAGTGGGGCGGAAATCGTGGTCGATGGAGGGCATCTCTGCAGCAGCTTGTAAAACGTTTGCGGCGTGCGTTTCGAACAGTCGGAGCTTCGCTCCGCGAAGAGAACAACAGACCGATAACGGTCAGGAGGATTGCATGTTTCAAGGTCACAGTTCTGTGCGCCCCGTTAGCCCCGAGATTGCCGCTTCGGCCATGGGGAGAAAGCCATGACGCCTTCGATGCTCGAGGCGGAGCTGGCGCCCAACGATGCCAACTACGTGCCGCTATCGCCGCTTTCCTTCCTCAAACGCGCCGCGCACATCTACCCGGACCGTGACGCGGTCATCCATGGTGCGCGCCGCTACAGCTATCGCCAGTTGCACCAGCGCAGCCGCCGCCTGGCCAGCGCCCTGGAGCGCGCCGGGGTACAGCTTGGCGACCGCGTGGCAGTCCTTGCGCCCAACGTGCCGGAGCTGCTCGAGGCGCATTACGGCGTGCCCGGGTCCGGTGCGGTACTGGTCAACATCAATATTCGTCTGGAGGCACAGACCATCGCCTTCATCCTTCGCCATTCGGCCGCCAAGGTGCTGTTCTGCGACCGTGAGTTCGGCGCCACCGTGCGCCAAGCACTGGCGATGCTGGAGACGCCTCCGTTGGTGGTCGATATCGACGATACGCAGGCCTGCGGTGGCGAACTGATCGGCGAGCTGGACTACGAGGCGTTCCTCGCCCAGGGCGACCCCGCGCGGCCGCTGTCTCTGCCGGAAAACGAATGGCAGTCGATCGCCCTCAATTACACATCGGGGACCACCGGCGATCCCAAGGGGGTGGTGCTGCATCACCGCGGCGCCTATCTGAATGCGTGCGCCAGCGCGCTGGCCTTCCAGCTTGGCCCTCGCAGCGTATACCTGTGGACGCTGCCGATGTTTCATTGCAACGGCTGGAGCCATACGTGGGCGGTGACGCTCTCCGGCGGGACCCACGTCTGCCTGCGCAAGGTGCAGGCTGCGCCAATCTATACGGCCATCGCCGAGCATGGCGTCACCCACATGAGCGCGGCTCCCATCGTGATGTCGATGCTTATCCATGCCGAAGAACAGTTCGAACGCCGAACTGATCAGCCGGTGACGGTGATCACCGGAGGCGCCGCGCCCCCCAGCGCAGTGATCGCCGCCATGGAGACCCGAGGCTTCAGCATCACCCACGCCTACGGCATGACGGAAAGCTACGGACCGAGCACCCTCTGCCTGTGGCAACCGGGGTTGGATGAGCTGCCACTGGACGCCCGTGCACAGTTCATGGGGCGGCAGGGTGTTGCCCATCCGATGCTTGAGGAAGCTACCGTGCTCGACATCGATAGTGGTGCGCCGGTACCTGCCGATGGTGTCTCGCTCGGCGAGCTGGTGGTACGCGGCAACACGGTGATGAAGGGGTATCTGAACAACCCGGAAGCGACCCGTGAGGCCTTTGCCGGTGGTTGGCTGCACACCGGTGATCTGGCGGTGCTGCACCCGGATGGCTATGTCGAGATCAAGGACCGTTCCAAGGACATCATCATTTCCGGCGGCGAGAACATCAGCTCGCTGGAGATCGAGGAGGTGCTTTACCAGCACCCCGGGGTAATCGAAGCCGCAGTGGTGGCACGCCCAGACCCTCGCTGGGGGGAGACTCCGCATGCATTCGTCACGCTACGCCCGGATGCCGTGGCGAGCGTCTGCAGTGAAGACCTGATCCTCTGGTGCCGCGAGCGCATGGCGCATTTCAAAGCACCGCGACATGTCTCGTTAGTGGAGCTGCCGAAGACCTCGACGGGCAAGATCCAGAAATTCGTGCTGCGCGAATGGGCCAGGCGACCACAGGAGGTGACCAGCGAAACCGAACACTGATCGATCCGCAGCACACCTATTTCCAATAACAACACGTGCTCAGAGGTGGCCCATGCCTAATTCCAGTCCCTTGTATGCCCGCATACGCCGCAACACCCAATTCACCGAGCTGGTAGCTCGGCGCAACCGGCTCACGCTAGGTCTCTTCGTCGTGATCCTGGCCGTGTTCTACAGCTATATGGGGCTGGTGTCGTTCTGGCCCGAGCTGATCGGCCGGCGCCTGTCCGAGGACTCGAACCTGACGTTCGGTGTGGTCGCCGGGGTCTCGCTGTTCGTTTTCTTCTGTGCACTGTCCGGGTTTTACGTGTACCGCGCCAATGGCGACTTCGATCAGATGACCCGCAAGCTGATTGCTCAGGTCGAGCAGGAGGAAGCACGATGAAAGCGCGCTCCCTGCTCTCGCTCTGCGTAGCGTTCTATTCCGTCTCGGCGCTGGCTGCGCCAACGATGGATGCCGCCACGCGTCAGCCGCTCAACATGGCAGCTATCGGCATGTTTCTGGTATTCGTCGTCTTCACGCTGTGCATCACCTGGTGGGCCGCGCGACGCACGCGCTCGACGGCAGACTTCTACAGTGCTGGCGGCGGCATCACAGGCCTGCAAAACGGGCTCGCGCTGGCCGGTGACTACATGTCCGCGTCAACGCTGCTGGGCATCACCGCACTGATATATACCTCCGGGATGGACGGCTACATCTACCTAATCGCGTTCTTCGCTGGCTGGCCCGTGCTGCTGTTACTGATGACCGAACGGCTGCGCAACCTCGGTCGTTTCACCTTTGCCGATATCACCTCGTATCGCCTCGACCAGGGCAAGGTGCGAACCATGGCTGCCATCGGCTCGCTGACGGTAGTGTGCTTCTACCTAGTGGCGCAGATGGTCGGTGCCGGCCAGCTGATCAAACTGTTGTTCGGCCTCGACTACCACATCGCCCTGCTCATCGTCGGCGCGCTGATGATGCTTTACGTGACCTTTGGCGGGATGGTCGCGACCACCTGGGTGCAAATCATCAAGGCGTTTCTACTGATGGTCGGCGGAACCCTGGTAATGCTGCTGGCAATGAACGAGCTGGACTTCAGCTACGACACCCTGGTCAGTCGCGCGATGAGCATTCATGGACTCGGCGATCGTCTGCTGGCGCCCGGTAGTCTGCTAGCCGATCCGCTGACGGCGCTGTCACTGAGTTTGGGGCTGGTCTTCGGTACGGCCGGGCTGCCGCATATCCTGATGCGATTCTTTACCGTCAGCGATGCCAAGGAAGCGCGCAAGTCGGTGCTCTACGCGACCGGCTTCATCGGCTATTTCTTCAACGTGATCTTTCTACTCGGCCTGGCTTCGATCGTCATCGTTAGTCAAGATCCGCAGTACTTCGAGGGTGGTCAGGTCGGCGGCAAGCTGCTCGGCGGCGGGAACATGGTGGCGATGCATCTGGCGCAGGCTGTCGGTGGCAACATGCTGCTCGGCTTCCTCTCGGCCGTAACCTTCGCCACCATCCTCGCAGTAGTTTCCGGCCTGGCTTTGGCCGGTGCCTCGGCGATTGCCCATGATCTTTACGCGCGCGTGATCAAGAAGGGCACTGCGAGCGAGGCGCAGGAGTTGCGGGTGACCAAGTTCGCCACCCTTGGTCTGGGACTGGTGGCGATCGGCCTGGGCGCCGTCTTCGAAAACACCAACGTGGCGTTCATGGTCGCATTGGCATTCGGCATCGCGGCGTCGGCCAACTTTCCGGTGCTGTTTCTCTCGATGTTCTGGCGCGGCCTGACGACCCGAGGCGCACTGGCCGGCGGCTACATCGGCCTGGTCAGTGCGGTGGCTTTCGTGGCGCTGTCGAAGCTGGTCTGGGTCGACGTATTTCATTTCAGCGAGGCGCTGTTCCCCTACACCCAGCCGGCGCTGTTTTCCATGCCGCTGGCATTCCTTGCCGCCTACGTTTTTTCCAAACTCGACCATAGCGCACGTGCCCACGCCGAGCGTGAGGCGTTCGAAGACCAGTACGTGCGCGGGCAAACCGGGGTAGGGGCGAGCGGTGCGGCGGCGCATTGATTGGCGCTTTGATCGGAGTGCACACCTAGGAGCCTGCAGGTTCCAATAACTCCAACCACAAGAAGGGGCCGCGTCTTCGGATCGAGGCGATCGTCAATCCGACGAGTAATGCGGTAATGCGTTCTGGTCGGTACCAGCCGGAAGCGGGCGCCCGCTTCCGGTGATGGATTCAACTGGCCGATGCAGCAGACTCCATGCCCGATCAGTGCGTGGGCGGCCCGGATTCGCACCGTCGCTGGCTGAGCGGAAAAAGACCCGTCCAATGCACCCCGTGGTTTGCATCGCCTGTTGAGCAATCCCCAGGTGCGCAGCCGGTCAGAAACCCGCTCTGGAGGCAAGGCCGGGCGGGTACCTATGCTACGGTAAGGTTTTCATCATTTGAGACCTGGACCATGGCAAACGCAAATGAAACACCAGTCTGGCTTATTACCGGCTGTTCCACCGGATTCGGTCGGGCGCTTGCACAGCTGGTCATTGACCGGGGGTGGCGCCTCATCGCAACGGCCAGAGACAAGTCCCGTGTCATGGACCTGGCAGAAAATGCTCGGGACCGTGTTCTTGCAGTCGATCTCGATGTTGCCCTTGATCACCAGATCGAGGCGGTCGTTGCGGCCACCAGAGAGCGTTTCGGCCGTATTGATGTGCTCGTCAACAATGCCGGATACGGCTACCAGAGCACAGTGGAAGAGGGCATCGAGTCAGAGATCCGCGCCCAGTTTGATGCGAACGTGTTCGGGCTGTTTGCCATGACCCGCGCGGTACTGCCAATCATGCGCGCCCAGCACAGCGGGCACATCATCAACATCACCTCGGTAGCGGGTTTGATTGGCTTTCCGGGATCGGGCTATTACGCGGCCTCGAAACATGCGGTTGAGGGCTTTTCGGATTCGCTGAGCGCTGAGGTCGAGCCGTTAGGAATTGCGGTGACCTGCGTAGAACCTGGCCCGTTTCGTACCGATTGGGCTGGTCGGTCGCTGCGCCAGACCCATACACAGATCTCGGACTATCAGGAGACGGCCGGCGCTCGCCTCTTATCCACCAAGGAATCAAGCGGAACCCAAGCGGGCGATCCCGTTCGAGCGGGGGAGATTATGATTGCTATTTCGCAGATGGAAAAACCGCCTCGCCATCTGCCGCTCGGTTCCTGGGGATATGAGGCAGTAGTGGCCGATCGCCGCAGACGCCTCGAACAGATCGAGGGCGTTCGGGTGACGAGCGTGGCCGCCGACTTCCCGGTTTGATGGCCGACGTCTGGCTGAGGTAGATATTATGGAAACGGCCTGTCGAGCAACCAGGGCGCGGAGCCGCTCCACAGCCATGACGTCGCTCAGTATTCCGGTCAACATACGGTGCGTGATCGCAGGAACCAGCGGCTTGAGCACCGGGCGCGGAATCGCATGCGACCTTCCAGCACCATGGAGAACCCTATGCGACTTGAAACCTGGAAGGCAAGGTCGCCGTGATCACTGGCTCGTCCGCGGTATTGGCGAGGCCACCGCTCGGCTCTTGGTCGACAAAGGCATGACGGCGGTGCTGGTAGCACGCCGCGTCGATAGAGTATCGGCGCTGGCCTAGCAGTTGGGTCCGCTGGCATCGGCGGTACAGTTGGACGTAACGGATGCCCGCCAAGTTGCCGAGCTATTCGAATCGGTGAAGGCCGAGCATGGCGGCCTCGACCTGCTGTTCAACAATGCGGGACACGGGATCCATAGTGATTCCGTCGCCAGCAACCTGAAGACTGACGCCGTTGCGCCGGGCTACCACCGAAACGCTATTCCCTGGCTCAAGGCTCTCGCGAACCATCGCCAGCTTTTGCTCATGACTCCAGCGACGCCGCCGCTCCTGACCCAATAGCTCACCACTTTTGTCGTTGCTGTTAGTCATAAACATAACCGTTTGTCTATCCCTTATCGTAAGGGGGAAACGGTGTCCTGACCTTCAGGGGGCCCGTTCATGCAGCCAGCAATCCGTCCAGCGCCACAGCACTGGCTGTCTCGCTACGGCTTATCTCTAATTGGCTGTTTCCGCCAATACAGTACAGGCGGCGGCTTTTTCTGCCCAGCCACGAGAGACCCATGTCCCTGCCCGGCTCCACCTCCGTCGTACCGCTACCGCGCCATCTGGCCGTAGGCCTGCTGCTGTGCCTGGGCTGCATCCTCGGCGCCAACCATGTCGCCGCCCGGCTGGCGTTCGACCATGGCGCCGAGGATGCAGCCCAGGCACAGCAGCAGGCCTACGGCCAGATGG
>Ga0114984_1000650_pt1 | contig 13240 bp, 10 predicted proteins | sample Shrwel1BS1Day1_FD_96987 | JGI IMG/M metagenome (GOLD analysis project Ga0114984, IMG submission 96987) | Subsurface microbial communities from deep shales in Ohio, USA - Utica-3 well 1 S-1-Day1 | ecosystem: Environmental > Aquatic > Deep subsurface > Shale gas/oil reservoir > Produced water/Flow... | reverse complement strand
CCTGGCCAGCGCCACGCTGGCCGGCGCGTACCTTTATGTTCAGTCCTCAGTGGAACTGCCTGTGCAGCCACCCACGGGGCAGGAGGATGCAGCACAGGCGCTTGACTCGTTGTCAATCGTTGACGGTGCACTGACCACAGGTTCTTATAGCGCCACGGTACAGAAAGGACAGCACGTCCAGTTTCTGGTGCACATCAATGAAACCGACTCCTTGATTGTGGAAGGTCTGGATGCACGGGTGCCCTTGCCCGGCAACGAAACCACACTCGTCAGCATCAAGGCCAGCGAGCCTGGCACCCACACCATCCTGCTTGATTTGGCCGGTACACGCATCGGTTCTATCGAAGTGCTCGAAAACTAAGGGACGCTGTGACCCTGGTGCTGCTGCTCAGTCTTGCCGCATTTGTCACGTCCAGCATTACTGCAGCAATGGGTGTGGGTGGCGGTGTGGTGCTGTTGGCCATCATGGCGCAGTTTGTCCCCCCTGCCTTGCTGATACCCCTTCACGGTGCAGCACAACTGATGTCCAACACCAACCGGGTACTTGTGCAGTACAGACATATCAATTGGGCGTACATCAAGCCATTTTTCCTAGGCTCCATTCTTGGCGGTGCTGCCATCACACCACTGGCTTTGTACATGCCAGTGGCCTTTGGGCAAGTGCTACTTGGGCTGTTCATTTTACTGGCGACCTGGAAGGCAGAGTGGTTGAAACTGAGCAACTGGCACCCTGCCGTATCCGGTGGCAGCACCACGGGCTTGAGCCTGATCCTGGGTGCCACCGGGCCCTTGGTCATGTCTGTGCTGCCCAAGAATGAATGGCAGCGGCAAACCGTGGTGGCCACACACGGCATGGCCATGACCATTCAACACGGCATCAAGGTGATTGCATTCACCAGCCTCAGCGTCAGTATCCTGGACTATTGGCCCATGCTGCTGGGCATCGGCCTGGCCACGCTGGCAGGCAATATTGCCGGCGCGCGCCTGCTTTCAAAAATCCCCGAATCCAAATTCAGGACCGTGTTGAACATTCTGCTCAGCATGCTGGCCCTGCGGCTTTGCTGGCAGGGCCTGTCCACCCTTTCAGTGTAAAAACTAACCAGTTTGGGTTCCCTTCCAACAGGGATGGGAACATTCGCCCCGAGCCGACACAATTGAATCCAATCAATTGTCGGTATTTCTCGGGGGAAATTCATGTCGGTCAAGTCTATCCTTAATTCGCTCACCTTGCCAAAAAAATGCGCGTTGATTGCCTTGCCGCTGCTGGTGGCCTTCGGCTTTCTGTTTCAGCAAATGTACGGGCAGATCAATACATTGATTGCCTCATCCGACAATGAATTGCAAGGCGCTGTTTTTCTGCAAAAGCTGAATCCGGTTCTTCAGGAAGTGTTGCAAGGCCGTGCGCAAAAACAGGACGACTCAGTCGATGCCACCATTCAGACACTGAACGACATGAAGGCAAAGGTACCTGAACACTGGTCCAATACCAAAGCCAATCTCGACAAGCTGATTTCACTTTTGCCACAAGCCCTTGCACGCGATGCCACGGAAAGCCAAAACATGGCCTTGGGCAACCACACAGTCACCTTGGTACGCCAGCTCGCCGATGAAAGTGAATTGACTCTTGACCCTTTCCTCCCCAGCTATTACATGATGAGCCCAATGGCTTTCCAGCTACCTGGCGTGATCGAATATGTGTCAGAACTGGAGGGAAAGCTCCGTTTTCAGGACACGAATGTCAGCGGTACACTGAGCTTTGCCAGTTCCCGGCTCAGCACCCTGAACCGCGTGCTGGATGAAATTCGGGAAGCAACCCAAAAATCAGCCGCCGCCGGTGGCGACATCAAGGCAGAAACCACTCAACACCTGGATGCTATTTACAAAAACCTGGAGGGGGTGGCCAACTGGGTGAAAGGCGAATCCGTCAAAGACTTGAATTATGAAAGCATCACAGGTTCCCCGGAAGCGATTCGCCAATTGAACAATGCATTCAACAACGCATTTGCACTTAGCCGGGGGTTGAACACCACCCTGCAGGCTGACCTGCAAGCGCGCATCAGCAGCATGCAGATGGACCTCATCACTTCGGGGGCCAGCTCCGCGGCAGTGTTGTTGCTGGCCTTTGCCCTGGGGTTTGTTGTTTTTCGGGATGTGAATTCCGAGATTGCACACATTCTGGCCCATGCAAAAATAATTGGCATGGGGGACCTGTCCAAGCCGATTGAAAGCCCAGGCAACAACGAAACCAGCAAGATTCGCGCAGCACTTGAGAACATTCGTCAGAAACAAACCGGATTGGTCGGTGAAGTGAAAGATGCATCCGAACGCATGGCCGACACCATCAGCACCCTGGTCACCGCCGCATCGCAAGTCAAAACAAGTGTGCAGGAACAAACTGACTCAGCATCGGCAGTGGCTGCCTCGGTGGAAGAACTGACCGTGTCGATTGGCCAAGTGCACACCCATGCCAACCAGGCACTGAGCTTGTCAAACCAGGCGGGTCAGTCTTCTGGCGAGGGGCGTCAAAGTGTCAAACAGGCCTGCATGGCCATGGAAGAAATCAGCACTGCATCGGGCACACTTGCGCAAAGCATCAACAACCTGGGTCTTCAGTCCGACAATATTTCCAGCATTATTCAGGTCATTCACGCCATTGCCGACCAAACCAACTTGCTGGCACTGAACGCAGCAATTGAAGCAGCACGCGCCGGTGAACAGGGCCGGGGGTTTGCCGTGGTGGCTGACGAAGTGCGCAAGCTGGCTGAAAAAACAGCAGAGTCCACCAAGAGCATTTCCGTATTGATATCCGGCATTCAAAGCGAAACAAGGTCTGCGGTAGAACAGGTGCATGGTTGGACCGAAATGATTCAATCGGGTCAGCGATCTTCGCTGGGGGCGGACCACCAGATGGAAGCCATCAGCCACCACACAGTGGATGCTGAACGGGCTGTGAATGAAATCACCGAGGCCTTGAAAGAACAAAGTGCCGCATCAACCCTGATTGCGCAGCAGGTGGAAAAAATTGCACGCATGACTGAAGAAAGCCAGGGAGTTGCCCATGAGGTGAACAGTGTGATCGATCAACTGCAGGGGCTTTCCCGCCAGATGGACACCGTCATGGGCAAATTCAAATTAAGTCCACTGCCTGAACAACAGGCCTGATGCGCTTTAAATGCGCTCGATCCTCACCTTCTCTTGAAGGAGGATTGAGCTCAGGAAAGTTGCAAATGCCGAATACAGCAAAGAGGCCAGCACCGCCCACCAGAAACCGGTCACTGTAAAACCGTCCAGTATCGACCCGACCCAGTAAAACATCAGTCCGTTCAATATGAAGTAGAACAGCCCCAAGGTGACCACTGTGAGTGGCAAGGTCAAAATCAGCAATACCGGTTTCACCACCGTATTCACCAGCCCCAGAATCAAAGCAGCCCACAGTGCGGCCCAAAACCCTTCCACCAGCACACCCGGCAACAGGTAAGCCACGCCCATCAAGGCCACTGCATGCAATAACCAGCTCAGCAAGAGTTTCAAATCCGTTCCCTCCTAGTTGTGAAAACAAGTGATGTACAATCAAATCGCTTTGGACATCGGTCGGTGTCAAGCTAACACATTTCACAAACCCGCATTACCGGATCAAGAGAATTTCAGGATGGATGTCAGCCAACGCCTTGTTTCACGCACCTGCCCCTTTTGCGCCGCCAGTGCGGAGCATGCGACGATTCTGAGCTACGGCAACGACGAATGGCCAATGGTTGAATGCAAAGGTTGCAAATTCGTTTACCTCAAACGCGCGCCAGTGTATGAACGGCTGAGTGAAGAATTTGCCTGGGAAAAAACCTCGGAAACGGAAAGGCAAGTACGCGAGGAACGGGAACCCGTCAAACAGGGCCTGAGCCGTGCATTCAAACATTTCCGCCAAAAGGTGTTGAAGCGCAACAAGCTGCCGGAACTGATTTCCAAGTACATCCCGGGGGGCCGGGTGCTGGACATTGGCTGTGCTGCCGGTGGCTTGTTGGCCACCTTGCCTGCCCAATACCAACCGTATGGCATTGAGGTGTCCAGGGCACTGGCGCAAGCAGCCAGTGCGGTGGTCGAACCGCGTGGCGGCAGCATCATGCACGACAACGCACTCAACGGAATTCAAAAACTGCCGGAAGGCCATTTCGCCGGTGTGCTGATGAGTGCGTTTCTGGAACACGAGGTGGAGCCCGATGGCCTGCTCAAGGGCGTGGCACGGGTACTCCAACCCGGTGGTGTGGTTATTATCAAGGTACCCAATTACGGCTCGTGGAACCGCAAGGTTCGTGCCGAAAAATGGTGTGGTTTTCGCCTGCCCGACCACGTGAATTACTTCACCCCTGAAAACCTGGAGGCATTGATTGTTCGCAACGGCCTGAAAGTGGTGCAATTTGGGCTGGCCGATCGACAACCCACCAGCGACAACATGTGGATCGTTGCCGCGCGTTGAACGGAGTGTAAACAGGCTGTTTATGCGGAAACGGGCTTGACCAGCTTGTTCAGTAAAAACATCAGGTCTTCCGGCTGCAGCGGTTTGTGAAGCACGGCATTCATGCCCGCTTCAAGAGCACGCTTTTCTTCCTCGGCACTCACTTCCCCTGTCAGCCCGATCACAGGCAAATCCGAATTGAATGGTTGCTTTCGCAGTTCCCGCGTGGCCTCAAGTCCATCCATCAACGGCATTTGTACGTCCATCACCACAGCATCAAAGCCATGGCCAAACTGCAGCAGAAAGGACAAAGCCTCCAGACCGTTTTTCGCCTTGGTGATGTTGGCTTGCTTGCGACTTAAAATGCCGTCCAGCACCTTCAGATTCAGTTCGCTGTCGTCCACAATCAGCAAATTCAGCTTGTTGGCCGCATGTGTTGCGAAACCCACGCGCATCGGTGAAATGGGGCTTAACCCATTGAAAGCATCTTTCAGTTGCAATGGCGTCAGCGGCTTGACATAAATGGCGCTGAATATTTCACTGATTCCCTTGTTCAACAAGCGCCGAGTACCCTCACCACCCAACAACACTGCGCAGGGAACACCACGCAGTCCCATGGATTTGACAAAGTTGATCCACACCAATCGGTCAATACTGGATCGGGGGAAGTCAAGAATCACGCCTTCAGCCTTGCCGCCACATTCAAACCAGAGAACAGCCTCCTCCAGGCTGCCTACGCAGTCAATTCCACTCCCGACAAGCTGTGCCGATTGTTCCAGTGCGCGTGCCTGCACGGGATTTTCTGTCACCAGTAAAAATGTTTCCGACCGGGCTGGTTCAGACAACGGAACCTCATCGGGCTTTGGAAGCTTGAATTCCAACTCTGCCCAGAATGTGCTGCCCTGCCCCAACTCGCTGGAAAATCCCATCGTGCCCTGCATCAATTCAACCAGATTCTTGACAAGGTTCAAACCCAGACCTGATCCGCCAAATTCTCGTGCAACAGAGACATCAGCCTGGTGAAACTGCTGGAACAGGTTGGCCTGACCTTGCGTGGAAATACCTACACCTGTGTCCTGCACCTCGACCCGCAATCGGCAGTGACCTAGTTGCCCCTGTACCGTACACAATTTCAGGTGAACATGACCAAACTGCGTGAACTTGATCGCATTGCCCACCAGGTTGACCACAATCTGGCGCAAGCGCAACTCGTCACCAATCAGGGTCAGGGGCAAATTCGATGCAGGGCTGATAATCAAATCCACCGGCTTGCTGGCGGCAGCACCTGTCATGATGCCAGCCACCTTGTCCACAAATTCCAGCACGGAAAATGCCCGGTGCTCCAGCTCCATGCTGCCCGACTCAATTTTGGAAATGTCGAGCACGTCACTGACCAGGTCAATCAGGTTACGCGAAGTCTTCTCAAGGGTCTCCAGCAACATTTTCTGGTTTGACGACATGGAAGTGTCTCTCAGCAAATACGTCAAACCCACAATGCCGTTCAAAGGCGTGCGAATTTCGTGGCTCATGCTCGACAGAAATTCGGTCTTCGCCTTGCTGGCATTTTCGACACGTGCATTGGCCTCGCGCAATCGTTTGTTCTTGTGTGCGAGATTCTGGGTCATGAGGTTCACTGCACGCGCTACATCTCCAATTTCGTCGCGTGAACTGACATCGCACACGGCATCTTCATTGCCCTTGCGAATGGCCTCTGCAGTTCGCTTCAATCGAACCAGGGGGTTCAGGACGCCACCGCGAATGAGTGTCACCAACAAGCTGATCACCAGGACAAAACTGCCCAAGCCCAGAGACTCCAGCAATGTCAGCCCTTGCAAATAACTCCGCTGGGTAGCATTGACCTGCCGGGCCCATTCGTACCCCAGCTCGGAAATAAGCTGGGTTTCGGCAATTAGTCGCTCAACGATCAGTGCCTGGCGGCGCTGCGCAAAATCAAAGCCGCCATCGACAGGCAATTCAATCTGGATCAGTTCACTGAAAATAGGCTTCAATTCAGCCAATACCGTTTGAATTTCCAGAAGCTCTTGTGGTTGACCACCAAACTGGGTTGTTGACTGCAACACCTGCTCGAGCTCGTCGCGGGTTCGATACCAGGCATCCTGAACAGAAGGCGATTGAAACAGGACAAACTCCTGAGTCAACACCAGCAGACTTGAAGAAAGATGAGTAATTTTCTGGGCGGCCTCTGTGCGAGCCACTCCCTTGAATTGCTCAGTGACCATGTACAAGTTTCCCAGCACCAAAGCGACCGCGCACAAAATGGTGGAAAACACTGCCAAATTGATCTTGGTAGAAACACGCACTGTTTTTTATCCAGCCTTCAAGGAAGTGAAACCAAATTCGGGTCAACTTTTCTCAACAGTGAAGAATTCAGATAATTCAGGTAATTCGGTTGTGACAGCGTCCGGTTGACATACCCTTCCCGCAAAGCCCAGCGGGCCTGCCCCTCCATCGTTCTCGAGAGGGACCGGTTCAATCCAAGGCGGTAGCGGTAATCACCAAAAATATTGTCGACAATCACGCGGGGTAATACAAAGCGCTTGGCCAACAGCGACTTGGCCTTGTCCGGATGGGTTTCAATAAAATCCGTGCTGTCCTTCAAGGCATGCAACACCTTGAGCAACTCCTCGGGACGGGCCTTGATGACGGAGTTCAGGGCGATCAAGTTGAAGTTTTCAGTATAAAGCTTCGGTGCGGGCACAAGTTGAACGCCTGCACCAAATTCCCGCTGTATTCGGGCCGCAAAAGGCTCCCAGATACACAGGGCTTCTATTTCGTTACTGGCAATTGCAGACAAGGCTTTTTCAGGCGTAACAGCTTTCAATGAGACAGTAGAAGGATCAATTCCGCTGTACACCAACACGAGATCGAGCACGTATTGACTAGCAGTACCCTCGATGTAACCCACCGTTTTATTCTGGAGGTCTGCGGCGCGCAACACATTGGCAGACTTCTTGGCCAATATCTTCACATCGGTGGACGTGCTTACAAAACTGGAAAGAATCGCGAAGTCGTTCCGTTCAAAACTGTTGAACATCACTGGCAACTCTGTGGCAGTAGACAATTCAGTCTCGCCATTCAGCATATTGCGCATGCAACGGTTACCACCCACACACTTTACCAGCTGTACGTCCACACCGTGCTTCTTGAAAAACCCCTCATGTTCAGCCACATACAACGGCAAAGACAATATGGTTTCCGATACCCCAATGCGCAAAGGCTGGGCGTGCAAAAGGCTGCTGGCGAACAGCAAGACAAGCAAAACGTGGACTTGGCGCATCCCGCTTCCTGACAACATGACCCTACCTCTAAAGTGTTAGGTAATGTTACAGGATGAAAGTACCAAGAAGCGACTTAAAAAGCCACCACTTCAAGTGTATGTGTGGGCATGAAAAGGCCAGTGCCGAGGCACTTCGATACAAAGGGATGCCACGCATTCGGCAACCCTTTGATCACTTGGGCGTTTTTATAAAGCAAAAGTGGCTGTCAGGTTCAAGCCATCAGCCTCAACGCTGTTTTTGTCGTACAACATTTCATAGCCAGCACGAATATTGACCGTGCCTGCGGAGTACATCACCCCACCGCCATAACTCAAGCCGCCCTCATCGTCATCAACATTGAAGCCGGGGCCACTGACGCTGGTATCAAAAAAGCCATAACCCACTGTGCCATAAAGGGAGAACTGGTTGTTCAAAGGCAACTTGCCCAACAAGTTGGCACCAATGTAGGAATCAATTTCTCCACGAAACGCACCTGATGTTTCTTCGTCCACGCCCGTCATCAAACGGCCTTCCACAGCGAGGTTGGGGCTTAGCTCATAGCCGGCCACAATACCCAAGGTGTCAATGTCCAATTGAGTGCCACCAATGCGGCTATCGGAAATACCAAGGTTGTTGTAGGTGGCGCCCAGATAGGGGCCTTCGGCGAAGGCCGGGCTTGCAAAAGCCGCGGCAAGTGCGGCAACAGAGATTAATTTTTTCATGGCTGACATCCTGTGTTTGTTTTGAATACTTGCGCCCCTTCTGAAAGGCGCAAATTATCTAACGCGACAGGAATACATGGGGATTACAGGACAAGCAAAGGATGTGCAGACCCGTCTTGGGTCTGCATCCGGGCAATCGAAGGCAGGCGTGATCCTGCCTTTGGCAATGTCAGGCAGCCACAACTTCTGATTTGCTGCGCTTCAATGAAGGCAAGCTGTACTTGAATGCACGGCCAACCACGGTTGAAAACTGCTTGAAAATCGAGGCCTTGTTGTAATGCTGGCCATAGCGCTTGCAAATTTCCTGCACTTCAATCGACATTTCTGCATAGCGATGGGCTGGCACCTCGGGGAACAGGTGGTGCTCAATCTGGTGGCTCAGGTTGCCGGACATGATGTGGAACAGCTTCCCACCGGTCAGGTTGGACGAACCCTTCAGTTGACGCAGATACCAGTGCGCCTGTGTTTCGTTTTCGGTGATTGACTTGTCAAACACTTCCGAATCGGCCGTGAAGTGACCACAGAAAATAATGGCGAATGTCCAATAGTTGCGAATAATGTTGGCCAAGAAGTTGCCAGCCAGCACAGGCAAAAAGAACGGACCAGCCAACAGCGGGAAGAAAATGTAGTCCTTCGCAATCTGGCGACCAGCCTTCTTGAAGGTTGGAATCGCGCGGTCTTTGGTTTCCTTCAGGGTTTTCTCGCCGCTGATCACTTTTTCAAGTTCCAGGGTTTGCAAAGCCAGCAGGTTTTCAAAGAAGGTGGCCAGCAAGGCCATCATTGGCACGTTGGCCAGGAAACGGGGTTCCCATTTCTGTTCAGGGAACAGGCGCAATACGCCGTAGCCAATGTCATGGTCCTCACCCAACACGTTGGTGAAGGTGTGGTGGCGATAGTTGTGGCTGTAGCGCCAGTTGTCGCTGGTGCACCAAGTGTCCCACTCGTAAGTCTGGCCCATCAGGCGCTTGTTCTGCATGAAGTCATATTGACCGTGCATCACGTTGTGGCCCAATTCCATGTTTTCCAGAATCTTGGAAACACCCAAGGTCATGGTACCCAACACGAATGCGGGCGGGAAAATGCCAGCCATCAACATGGCGCGGCCAGCCACTTCGGTGTAGCGCACAGCTTTTTCAATCTTGGTGATGTACTTGGCATCGCGTTCGCCCACATCGGCCAAATGCTTCTGGCGGATTGCTTCGATTTCAGCACCAAACTGTTCCAGTTCGGCGGGGCTCAATTTGCGGTCTGCTTTTCTCATGATGTTGCTCCGAATATTTTTTGAATTGGGTTTTACAGGTCCAGTGTTACTGGGCCTTGGGCGGCGTTGATACACAAACGCAGCGCCGAGTTGTTGGTTCCGCAGACCGATTTGTTCTGCATGTTCTGGGTGGTGCCTGTAATTTTTTCGCAGGAACAGGTGTTGCAAATGCCCATGCCACAACCGTGGGGTGGGTTAATGCCCTGCTCTTGCAATGCTTTCAGCAAGGGCTTGTTGTTGCTCACTTCCAGAATGCGGTTGCTCTTGGTCAGCGTCACGGTGAAGGTTTTCACTTCGGCACTTTCATCAATGCTCAAGGCCATCGGTGTGAAAGACTCGGCGTGGAAGCTCTTGGGTGTGTCGCCCAGAATGCCGCGCAGTGCGGTCATGAAACCGTCAGGGCCACAGGCGTACACATCGGTGTTGTCCAGGGCACCTGCTACTGCGGCAAACTGTTCCTTGCTGGGGCGTCCTGCCAAATCACCTTCAGCCGCGTTGGCACCGCTTTCCAGCAGGCGCACATACTTGAAGTGTTCATTGGTTTTTGCTTTCAGTTCGGTATCAAACAACACGTCTTCCGGGTTGCGTGCCCAGCTCATCAAAGTGACGTCCGCTGGCCAGCCTTGGGCTTCCAGGGTTTCAATCAGGCTGATCATCGGCGTAATGCCACTGCCTGCGGCCAACAACAGCATGGTTGGGCGTTGTGCAGTGATATTGGGTTGAGTGTGCGCAAGGGTCATGTCGCCGAACACATCGCCCAGCTCCACGATTGCGCCCACTTCCAGTTGGTTCACCGCGAAGCGGGACACCAAACCGGTTGTCGTCTGCTTGATGGTCAGGCGAACCAGGCCATCGGCTGTTGGGGCGTTACTGAAACTGTATGAACGGGTGTGCACCACATCATCAATGGTCACGCTCAGGTTTACATGCTGGCCAGCTTCAAAGCCTTTGAACAGGGCATTGGGCTTGAGCCACAGGCTGACTGCGTCTGCTGTTTCACGGTCAATGCGAACCACTTCGGCCAGGCAACGGTCGGTGGACTGGGTGCTGCCAGCTTGCTCAAGCCAGAAGTTGACGAATTCCTGGCCCAGAATTTTGGAGAGTCCGCGTACTACTTTGTTGCTTAACTGGCTGTTGGTTCTCATGGCTTTTCCGCATTAGTGAACAGATGTGCACTAATTTAACCAAACCACGCTGTTTTTGGCAACTTATTTTGGGTAAAAAACTAGAATAAAGTGTCAGAAGAGTACAACTGTACACTCAATTACAATTACAAACAATTGATTTTAAACACTTATTTTTATTGAAAAATATTTTTGATTTTTAGTGAACACTTTGAATAAAAATACCTTAATTCACAACCACCGTCACTGTGACTCCATCTGCATAGCTGCCGGGGCGCACAAACTGGCCAGCCGGTACGTGCAACCAACTGGGCAAATTTACCTGCGTGGTTCCTGACAGGCAGCTCCCCAGCAAGGCAACAAGGCAATTCAGCGTTCCGCTTTGAACACTGGTGCCCCCTGTGCCGTTGCCCAGCAAGGTGGAACTCGCACTGCTGGTTTGGCGCAAGGTGTATGCAAGAAGGGATGTGGGCACGGTGGCATGCTGCATGGCCCTGCTGGCCACATTGCCGGAACTGCCTGCACCGTAACTGACGCTGTAACTGGTGGAACCCACCAGTGTCAGCGCCGAAGAACAATTGATGTTCAGGTTGGCCGCCTGGGTTTGCGCAGGCGCAATTACGGTGTAACTCAGACCCGGCATGGAGGTCAGGGTAAAATTGCAGCTTCCAACCAGGGTTACAGCCCAGCTGTTCTGGGTGGCGAGGCTTGAAGCCAGAGCCAACAGGGCATTCACAAGAAAACGCTGCGAAGGCCTCATTGCTTTGGCTCCACCTTGTAAATGCCCGGCAATGCCGGCGAAATTTTCAAACGCAGGGAAGGCAGGGCGGAATCCATGCTGACCGACTCCGGATTCACAAGAATGTGGTTGATTTGCCCCACCATGGCGCCTGCATTCAGGCCACCCGTGCTCAACAGCCCGTTGATCCGGGTTTGTACCGCGTTAAATCCTCGCTCGGTGGCAGGCAACACCTTATCCATGGCAATCAACACCTCACCGGGGCGGCTGGGGTCGTTGGGCAGAAAACCCATCAAACGGGGCTTGCTGCCATAGTCCATACCCACGATGCCCGAAACACCCGCGAGCAAATTGCCGTTGTTGTCGTACTGGCCTTCGAGAGAGAAATATTCCAGGTCATGCCGGGTGCGCACAAAACTCAAATTTTCAGACACCAGTGCATAACTGTCGCGGGTTTGTACAAAGCCATTCACACTGCGAGTTTCCATGGCCTGGCCCTGTGCTACACCCCTGTCCATTTTCGAAAGCGACAGCCCCGCCATAACCGGCTGGCGGCCATATCGGGAATAAAAAGGCGACTGCCCCAAGGCAAGGTTGGCATTGGCACCGCAAAAATTGCTGTCCGCACCCGTGGCATCCACGCCGAATTTGCAATAAGTACTGAGATAAGCCCCTTGGGCATTGCCCAGCCGGAAAGATTTTGACAGCGTCACCTCGTATTCCGGCCCCTCAAGGGCCTTGGCATAGCCCAGGCGCAGGCCCTGCAGCGCGTTGGGCAAAGCAAGCCGGGAGCCCTGCAAACTCTGGTAAGGCTCAAAACTGGCGCCAACGCGCAAGGGCCCCGTGGCCCGTTCGGCATAAAACAGGCTTGCGTTACGTGCGTAACCCACCCGTTGTATGCCGGGGCCGTAAGCCGTGCGGCCCTGGTAACCGGCACTGAGAAAACCGCCGGCCACGTAACTGCGCGCAGCAAAAGCGGTTTCAAGCCGCTCCAACTGCATTGTTTGCCCGTTGATGTTTCGCACGGACATGGCACTGTCCGGGTTCATGTTGACCCGCACCCCGCCTTGCAAGGTCAACTGCTCGGTAATGCCCTGCTCAATCTGGGCCTGTGCGGCCCAATGCTGCAATCGCCTGTCCTGGTAAACACCTGCAGAGCCCTGCCATTTGCCCTTAGGCAGCAGCAACTGGCTGAAAAACACATTGCGGCTGGCCTGCACCAGCTCGCCTTTTTCATTGCGGTAAATGACGGTGACCTGGTTGTTGCCCTCAAACAGCGGCACATTGAACACCGAAACCTCACCTGGGCGGGCGGGCATCACCGAACGAGCTTCATTGTTGACCAGCACGGTGAGGTCGGTGTCGTTGACCAGGCGGCCGTTGAACACCTGCACATTGTTCTGGTTCAGGCCACTGGACTTTCTCCATTCCACCCCTTGGCCCAATGAAGCGGCAAGCGGCCCCGCGTCCATCACCATCTGGCCCACCCGCCACTGGCGGATCGCCAGGCTGGTGCTGCTGCCATGGGTCTCAGTGGCCAAGCTGTAAAAAACCATGTGCGCCTGTGCAACAGAGCCGTCCTTGCTGGCCACCATTTGAACACCTGGGCCTTGGTTGGCCACCAGGTTGTAGGCCAGGTTCAAGCCGTCAGGAGTGGACAACAACTGGT
>Ga0114984_1000649_pt1 | contig 13241 bp, 6 predicted proteins | sample Shrwel1BS1Day1_FD_96987 | JGI IMG/M metagenome (GOLD analysis project Ga0114984, IMG submission 96987) | Subsurface microbial communities from deep shales in Ohio, USA - Utica-3 well 1 S-1-Day1 | ecosystem: Environmental > Aquatic > Deep subsurface > Shale gas/oil reservoir > Produced water/Flow... | reverse complement strand
CTTGCTCAAACGACTCGACAAGGCCATCGGCAGGTTCTACGAACACGATGAAATCATCGACGAGGTCAACGGCAACTGACGCCTCCTGCTAGTCAAGATGGGTTCGCCAGACGCATACCACCATCCCGCGTCAGTCGGAGGTTATCGCGTTTCATGTTGCTCGTAATCACGCCAGACCGATAAAGCTTCAGCAGCAAACGTTGCGATAACGCCAAAGGCCACCGATGTCCAAGCGCGAGCAGCGGCTCAGAATCAAGCTCAATCAGAAGCCCATCGCCACCATCCTCGCAGGGCTCAAAGGCAATAACTGCATCTCCTGCAGCGTCGGACAATCGCTTGACTTGAACCAGATCGCCCGCAGACATCGCGTAGGGGTAAAAGCGCTTGTAGATTCCTTCCGGAGTACGCCAAACAACGCCCTCTTGGCCCCACCCCAAGACTTTGGCACCAGGAATCTCATGCACTCGGCTCCAAGAATCAGCTGCCTGAGCCAAGGCTAGCCTCGACTTTGTCCAGGCCTCCCCCTTCTGATTCGCTCTTGTCATCTCACCGTCGAGTGAATATACGGCGTACGGCGGATCGGCCACCACACACCCCTCTTGCGAGCGATGCATCAGCAGCCCTGCAACAAGCCAGTGATCCTCGGCACTAACCGCATAAGGGTAGCGAATGCCAGACCCGACCCTCAGCAGAAGATTGCATGAGGGAAGCTCCTGCGGCACCTGCTGTCGACAGAAGGCTTGAATGAAAACATTCAACGATCGGCGATTCAACAAGATCGCCGGATTCGCCCAATTAACATCTGGCAACTCGGTGCCTCTTACAGACAGTCGATTGCTGCCAATTACGAAGTGACAATCGCTTTCGTCACCGGCCTGAACAAGTGCGTGAAGACTTCCTGGGGTGGCGAACCTATCGTCTGCATCCATCCTCGCCACCCAGCGGGCGCAGGGGTAAGCAAGTTCCACGAGGTCAAGTACACCGTTTCTTGCCTGGGCTGGTGAACCCAGACGCCCCACTGCGATTGCAATCCGAGGGTCTGACAACAGGGATGCATCCAATGAATGAATCCACCCCTCGTCCGAGCTGTCATCCAGCACAAGCAATGCCATCTGCTGAGTGATGACCTGTTGCAGGGCACTACGCAGTGCATCCCGCAATCCCTCGGGGTGATTGCGATGGGTAAAGCCAACGACGACCGTGGCCTGCAATGCGAGCTCGCTGGGACGTTTCAGGAAGCGAATGTCTCGATGAGTCAGTCGAACCCGTGGTGTTGGTGGCTCTGAAAAGCTGCGAGAGTCGACGCTCACGTCCCCAGTTGCACTCACGGCACCTCCACCCGAAAAAGCTCCATAGCCCGTGTCCTGAATCGGACCATGATCTCTGGTGTCATCAAATGACCGTGCATGCTTAAGAACTGGAACAAACCATCACGCTTTGCGGCGCTCCCTGGTCGTGACAAGGAGTCCGCCTGAGAGTCAATGTGCCAAGTCGCCGTCATTCGGTGGGTAAAGCCAATCCGCAATTCAGGCAGGCTGAGGATACGTACGGCTAAGTCGCGGTCATTGGTGCTTGGCATACCATCTGTGAAGCCACCGACTCGCATCATCGTCTCCAACTTGACGAAGGTGTTGCTCCCTTGCCAACCGGGATTACCGACCAGGAAGTCCTCCCTGTTGACGGCCGACAGAGGGAATCGTGGCTGCTCTACCCCATCCTTGATAAGCCTCAGCCCAGACAACACAACGTCTGCAGCGCCTTGCCCACTAGCCCGCTCACATTCCCAGAGATGATCTGGATCCCATTCATCGTCGTCATCCAAAAGAGCCACATAGCCGCTAAACGCGCTCTGTTGTAGCCAAATCAACCCGGTGTTCCACGCACCAGCAGCACCTGGGGCGCGTTGGTTCAACAATATGACCGCTCTAGATCTAAGAAAAGTGTCTGCCATGAGTTCGAACTCGGATGGACACGGCAATCTACGATCAAAAACGACAACTAGCAGATCAGAGCGGCGATCCTGAACACTCACAGAGGCCAGCGCACGAAGTAACAGCTCAGGTGACTTCGGCTTGGAAGCAATCAGTGTGGCGATAGGTAGGGGCTGCGATGCCATGTTCTGTATTCTCTAGAGATTCTGTTAGGACACTCGCATAGTTCACTTGGAATCTTGTCATGTCTCGGCTTGGTGTTGCCTCTTCGGCTGCCCGCTAGACATGAGGCGTTAGAAGGAAGTCGGTCAGCCCCAACAGGGCAGACGCGCGGACTGCGGAATCGTGTATTCTCTACGTGCAGGTCGCCACACATCACTTAGCTACGTAAGCTGCTTGGGTGTTGATGTTTCGTCCACTCGAACATGGGCAACTTACAGTTTTGACGCGACTTGCTTACTGCAAGTCGATTGGGCTGCGCAATCCCTCCGGGAGTGGCGAGAAGCTTCGCTTCTCTTTGGTGCTGCGGTCCGCTCAAAGAACCGTCTCTCGTAAGAGATCAAGGCGACCTGCACCTTTATCCAGACGGTCCGATATGCAATACAGAATTGTGCGAATCCCCAAGGGAAATGGCCGGTTTCGTGAATTAACGATCCCATCCAGAGAAGACCGAGCGCGCCTTCGCAGATTGCTTCCAGAACTTGAGCGCACTCTTGATCGACTGGACACTCAAGGAGCCAATTATGCATTTCAGCGCAAAAAAAACTGCGCACTGAAAGCACTTCAACACATTGGATATCGATACACACTTTCGATGGACTTGGAAGACTTCTTTGGGTGCGTAACCCCAAACCACGTCGCGAAAATTATTCCCGAATCGATAATTCAGCAATGTTTTATTGACGGAACTGCCAAACAAGGCCTCCCCACAAGCCCGATCATCGCCACCATCGCATTCCTACCCTTTGACAAACGCATCACTAATGCGCTTGCAAAAATAGGCATTGACGCCGTGTACACTCGCTACGCCGATGACTTGGTTTTCAGCTTCCAAGACCATAACTCAGCCGGAAAAATAAAAACAGTCGTCCGACAAATTGTGACGGATGGTGGGTTTCGAATGAATGAGACAAAGACAAGACTGCAAGATGCAAAAAATGGCAGAAAAGTCATAACAGGAATCGCTATTGACCACCATGGGCTTCACTCGACCCGTAGGACTAAGAAAAAAATCCGTGCCGCACTTCACCAAGACAATCAAGATTCTTTGAAAGGACTCACGGAATGGTCAAAGTGCAAGCTCCCAGGAATTTGAATGCAAACGAAACGCATGCATTCTCAAAGCCACTGCCCATCCCCCATGTATCCACCGCAGTCATCACGGATGTATTTATAAATTGACCTCTGCTCAGCAGCCTCTCGCATTTCTTGACTCCGCCTCTGAAATGCTTCGCTCGAATGCTCGCGAATGACTTGATAGCGCTGATTGAGTTTGTAGCTTCTACCATCCTGCGTTCGCAACTCATCCCTAACAATACCCTTCGAGAAACAGAAGGCCACCGTCGCCACCTTCATGACAATGAAGTTCTCCGACTCATTGTAATGATTGCGATACAACTCTCCACCAGAGATGCTCGCCACATTCTTTGAGTCAACAAATATTTCACCCCCATAAGATTCATAAAATCTCATATCTAAACCATTTTTTCTAAATAAAACACACAACACCGACTCACCCTGCCGCATTATTAAGGCAGAGGACCACACCCGACTTGCCGGCTTGCAATACCTATATCCTCGTCTCACGAGGAAGACAAAGAGATCTTTAGCGCTTTTAACCTGATCCATTCGCAACCCCAAAAATCAATGTTCGGTTACATTTTCGGCAAACCCAAAAGGGATGACCAAATTCATCACACTGCAGAAGGCCCAGGCCAAAGCTTCTGTGCTGCCGCAAACAACGTAACTCCTCGCTCTTCAATCCTTGCCTCAGTCCAATCCTGCAACGTCATCAGCGCACGATTGAGCTGAAGATTCGAGTGCTCGAAGAATGCTCGACGCTTAGCGTCAAAGTCGTGGTTCTGTAACGAGCGGTTAACCCCGTAGTGGATCATCGTCAAGTTGCCAATGCGAGGCACCGCATCCTGGCGGGCCAGAATTGCTGCCGCACGTGTGTCATCGGTCTCCCCAAGGAAGCGCCTGGATTCAGATGTGATTGCATCTTCATACGTGGCATGGCTCCCATCACCCAAGGGCCAATACTCAAACCAAGATTGCGGCAAGATGTGATCGATGTCCATGTCGTTCAAGGCCAAGGGCACAGGCTCCTCAGTCTTGACACTGCGAAGCTCTGTCTCGATCAGCAAGAACAAAGCACGCAGCTTTGCTGCATCCAGACGCCCCGGATACATCGGTCCCTTGAGCCAATTGGCACGAAACTCGTCATCTCCAGGCCAACGCGACGCCTCACCAGTCAAGGAAGTCAAGGACTGCTTGAAGTTTTCGGCGGTCATGCCTGAGTCCATAAGACGCTTGAGCTGTTGAGCGAAAACCTTGTTGTAGTTCTTTCGAGAGAGCCCACAAATAGCACGCCGCACCAAGTACGACTCGACAAAGCCAAAGATGCGCACCTGCTCAGCAACATCGAGGTCCGACGCAGCAACACGCAATGCCAGAGCATGGGTCGGCGAGGCATCCCAGGGTGCAACTCGTCGACCAAACGCAGCGATGGGTGAATCACCAACACCGGTTACCAAAGCAATGTAATGCTCACCGTACTTGTTGAGCATTGACAACTGATCGTCAGCCGCTCGCAATCCTGGTGCCGCATCGACAAATCGGCGATAACCCGCATATAGGCGACCAATGTCGATCTCTTCGCCCGTTTGGGCCTGAACCGCCGTTTGAACAAACCACTCCATGCGAGGACGGTTCAATCGTCCTCGCGACTGAGCCTCGGACCAGATAGGAGCCTCAAACTGGCTCCAAACACTGCTGTACAACTCATCAGCATTGGTCCCTGCTCGCATGAAAATGAAATTGCGAATCAAGTCCGTAGCGTGCAACTCTGCCCCGTGACCATTGAGCGTCTCAAAGATGATCTGCGCATCGTCGTCCTCGCCGAGGGAGATGCACACGATGGAGAGATCCTGCAATACGGATGTGGCCAATGCGGTCGCGCGTTCGAGGGCGCTACCCCCATCGACCTCCCGAATCCAATCGATCATCTGCTCGTGGAAATAGACGATCGCTTCCAACGCTGGAGGGTGGTCGATGCCAATCTTACGAAGGTTTCCTGTCTGCGTAAAACTCAATGGGAAACGTGCACGGAGATCCTCAATCGAGCCAGCAGTCATCGCTAGTTCGTATTGCTTTCTATCCCGGAAAGTAGGCCACAGCTTGAAGCGCTCAACAACTTTGTCCTCCATGGTTTCAGGATTGGCATTTGAAAGACATGCTTCGACCAGTGGCAGGAACTGCGCAGCATCTGACACTCGCAAGGTGTGCACCAATGCAGTCAGCACATACTGAAGGGTTGTGAGTCGTTGTTGGCCATCAATGATGTGATGCCGCTCCACACCCAACAACCCAACTTTCTTCTGGGGTTCTAAGACCACGGCGCCCATGAAATGCGGATAGGCCTTGCCCCCTTGCAAGCGAGTTTCTGCTTTATCGCGAATATCTTCCCACAGTCGCCCCCACTGATCGTCTCGATTCCAGACGTAGGGGCGCTGATAAAACGGCACTCGGTATTGCCGGCGGTCTTGGAAAATCTGCTGAACACAAAATGTTCTTGAATCCATCTCACTTCCTCACGCCTATATGTCTACTGACTTCAACTAACACTACTGTTAACCTTGAATCGATTCACAAAACCCGCACTAACTCTGCGATCGCCCGAACTGCGTTTTCATCAGACGGATCCAGCTGGATCGGCCTGAACGCCTCGTTCAGCGGCCTCAAAGTGATCTTGGTCTGCTGCACACCACCGTCCTCATCGAATCCCTTCTCACTGCTGTAGACCTTGAGCGTGAACTGACCACCCGTTTCTGGATCCGTCACACCGCTGTGCCAGACCAGCAATCTCCGGCCCTCCTTCGTTCCGCCTGGGACGGGGCGGAAAAGACAGTAACTACCTGATGGGACCAGCGGCTCCATTGACTGCCCCAGCACCTGTGCCACGAACATCCCGGGAGTCAACTTGAACTCATCAAGAACAGCCCACTCTTCGGCATGATCTGCCAGAGTATCCAAGCCAGCCTGTTCGGAACTCCAAAGGCCAGCCGCCGCCTTCAAGGTACTGATCGGAACGCAGTTCTGATAGGGCTGAAATTCCGCTTGCCCTGGCTGAATGACAGGGAAGGGATAGATCTTCGCCGAGGCCTTCGGCGTTCCGCCTTGCTGAGACTGCTCCATGGTCGCGTCAAACCATTGATCATCAGCCTCAACCTCTTTGGCTTTAGCCTTGCCTAACACCGCCTTGGCAATGCGACGCATGTGTGTTCGCATCACTGTCTTGTCGTACAGCTCTTGATACTGGATGGAGACCACCTCGTAATCGGTATTCAGCAACTCATCACGAATTTGTCGATCCTGTGCGGCCGTCTGGGCGTTACCGTGGAGGTGTTCGCTCATTCCATCCAGATAAACACACACACCTTCGAACTGCTCGTTGGGCGCATGAAAGTACACGTCAGGTCGCGTGACGATGCCACCACTTAGCAGGATTGGCCGCTCGGTTTGAAAACTGACCAATCCCGCAGCTTTCAACATGGCCACGAGCTGCTGCTCAGGTGGGTTGCCGGGCTTCTTGGTCTGAGTTTCATCCGGCAAGACGGCTGGAATCACGTGACTCAACGTGAGGCTGCCCCCCCAATTCGTGAGGTGGTCGAACGCCACATGGCGGTTCAAATGCTCGTGGTAGAAAGAATTGCGGAAGTTCTGCAGGCAGTCGATACACGAGGTATCGCAGGCGGATGGGCAGTCCTCGACCAGCTCAAGAGTATGCTTGATCACGGTAGGCCAGTGTTCAAGCAACTGCTCCAGCAACCCCGATCCGCCAGGCATCGGGTCATACAGTAAAGCATCGAACTTGTCTGACCCGGGCTTGCCCAGCACCTGCACTTGCAGGTCCGAGATTTCCATGTCCAGTACACCCGCAGCGCCTTGCCGCAAGGCTTCCATCACGCTATACGCGGTCTCCTTCGAGGCGCAGTCAGACAACACCAATGCGTCGGCAACCACCTCGGCATAGAACGCAATCTTCTGAACAGGCCTTCCACATCGCTCGATGTGGTGCTCGTTGAAGGCATCCAACTCCTTGAACGTACTCATCGGCGAACGGCTTTGGCCGCAAACCATACAAACCGGGTAGCCCATCTCGCCAGAAGCTCGAACCTGTGAAGCCGCACCCACATTCACCAGGCGCATGTGCAGTCCGTGCTTCAGATGCAGTGTGGCCGCTCCCCACTCATAGGCTTTACCTCCAGAGTGGCGCCCTTGGTCCTGCCCGAAAACAGCCACGGGTAACTGGAACCGATAGTCTTCATCGTCTGAGATGTAGGACTGGTGAGGAGCATCCACATCACACACCTGTACGCCGAAGATGCTTGAGACCCCCACCGACTCTGCCTGGGTAGGGGCAGCCGGTTTGCCTAGCCCACCCGTTTCCTGAATAGCCTCGTTCGCCAAATCCACAGCGAACACGATCGGCTCTTCAGGTACGAGATGGAAGGTACGAGGCACGAACCTGTGTGCGTTTGCGTAGATCAGGTTGCCGGGCACATATTCGCGCACAGCCAGGGCACTGTTGCGTCGGAGTTCCCAGTCGGAAATGTCCGAGCCAAAGCGCGGTGCGATGTGCGTGATGCTGACAGCACCGGTATCCAGGCCGTAGCCTGGTAGGAAGCCTTCCGCAGCCAGTACACCGTAGGTGTTGGTGTCATCCACACCTTCAGCTTGGTTAGCTCGGCGGCGGGCCTCACCCTTCAGCTTCTTGACCAGGCGCTCGCATCGGCTACGCAGTGCTTCCTCGTCGGGATCCAGCGCCCCCTTGGCGCTGGCCACCTTGCGCAGGCGTTCCAGCTGATTCAGTGCCCACTGCAAGCGTTGAAAGAGGCGATCCACCACCACCTGAAGCTCTGCAGCCAACCCGTCGATGGTGGCTGCCACGCTGCTCTGGCTCACGACCTCAGCATCAGTCGCAGGCCACCCCTGTTGAAAAGCTGCCATCGTGGCTGTCAGCAGTGCCTTGCGATGACGCTGAATCACCTTTTCCAATCCACTCACCTTCATCGGCGCGGGACGAACCATTCCCTCAGGCGTGAACAGGTAAGTCTTGATCTGAGGTGGCAGGCACGTACGCACTGCCTCTTGCAGTTCGTCTAGATCCGCTTGCGGCAGCGCCTTGTCACGCAGCGTCTTGAATATCGCTGTCAACACTGTCGCGTGCACGTGCTTGCCCACCATGATGGGGTTACGCAGGTTAAAGCTGGGGGGCTCCACCAAGCCCTCCAGCATCTTCAATGGCTCGTTGAAGTAGGCTCGGTCATGGCTAGCAGAGCGGGCGTATGTGATGTCCAGTGCCATGCGGAACTGTCGACCAGCGCGGCCCGCGCGCTGCCAGTAATTGGCCGGCAAAGGCGGCACGTTGCGCATCAGCACCGCATCCAAGGCGCCAATGTTCACACCCATCTCCAGCGTGGGCGTACACACAAGGGTGTTGATGCGCTCGTTGTCACCCTTGAACGCGTTTTCAATGCGCTCTCTGTCTGGTCCGGGGATCTGTGCCGAATGCTCCTTTGCGCGCAGCATCGCGAACTCCTGATCCAACAAAAGCAGGTCGTAGTCGTCTGGGTTCTCTGGCTCGAGCACCAGCTTGCCTGCACAACGCCATGCCATACACGACAGCGTCGGGTTAGGACGGCTGTGCAGGCGGCGACATGTCTGGCAACGGTACATGCCCGTTGCAGGCCGCATCTTCAGGCGGTCAACGTCCACTTGGTGCGCTCCCACGCAGCCAGGCAACGGCTTACCGCGCGCGCCCTTGAGCTGCACAGGCGCCAACAGCAGCAGCTCGCTGGTCACCAGCGTCCACATTTCACTCAGGAACTGACCGGCCTCGTCGCTGGGAACACCCCACGCCAGTGCTGCTTGACGCGCAACAGTGGCATGGGTGCTGTACCACTGCTTGATACGTGATTCGTCATCTTGTCCATCACGCTGGAACTTTAGTGCCGAGGGAACACCCTTCATGGATGGCAAATATCCACGCATGACCTGCAGCTCGCCATCCAGCCATACCTTCGAGTAAACACCCGTCACGCCATCGAAGAGCATGCGCCGGGATCGTGCCGCATCCAGTAATGACGCCACGCCCTGCGCGAGGGCCTCGGGCGTACACCCAATCTTGCCTGCCCAACGCTTGATCTCTGGTCGCTCACCATCCAGACCAAGATAGTCCACCTTGAGGCGCCCCATGGGCTCCAAGCCCAAGCGCTGCCGTCCGCCGATGGCCAGTTCGCGCAGAATCTGAACACGCAAGAACCATTTGCGCTCCTGCCCGTGGGCCTGCCCTGTTTCCGACTTGGGCTCAACGCGCCATACCTCAGGGATCAACGCGCGCGACAACTCATCGTCCGCATCCAGATGCTGGTCCAGCCAAAGCGTCAGGTCACTGACCGAAATGATGCCCTGCTTGAGTTTTTGGTAGATCAGTTCGCGGAAGCGATAGCGGCGGGAGCGGTCTTGCATCCAGCCCGCTTGAAAGGCGGCGTCCTGTCGGTTGTCTGCAAACACCAGCAGGCGTCGGCGCTCAGCCCGATGAATCATGCTCTGGGCTAGCACATGCACGTCAGCCACCGTTGTGGCACGCACCGGACGCGCTGGCTCACGATAGTTGCCGCTGAACCGGCGGCCTGCCGCTCCACAAGACACGCAACGCGTCAACTTGCCCTTGTGCTCATCCTTCTGCTGGACGAAGTACAGCGGCTTGAGCGCCTTGTTGCGGCCACAGCCTGCGCACTCCGCAACGTTGTCGTCATGGACCGTGCCGCAGTAACGGCAGGCGAACAGTGTTTCGGTTCGAACGGGTTCTTCTTCGGCATCGCTGCCCACCTGGTGGTCCAGCGACAAGGCACGCACTCCGCCCAGTTTGATGTCTGCCCCGCGCCAGACGCGGCCCTTGCCCTCGGCCGAGCCACCACCGGGATGCACGCCGGTGAAGTCAAAGTCCTCCAAACCGTGCTCGAAGTAGTGCTGACCGCAGGTGGTGCAGCTCAGCAGCGGAAAGCGATGCAGATCAGTGTTCTCTTCAAGTGCGTCTTCCGCTGAAAGCCAGAGCTTGGCGTCTTTGCTTTGATCTGGAAATGTAACTACAGCGCCACTGACGCCACGCACAAAGCCATGCACCACTGGGCGCAGCAGCGGACGACCGCCTTGACGCGCGGCGGCCCCCAGAGCCAGCCACACCAGAATTTCTTCCTGAGAAATGCTGCGGCCAAACTTGGCACTCAGCTCAGCCAACAGGTCATCCAAAGCTCGAGGCCGACGCAGTGACTCTGCGATCTGGAAGACCACCTCGTTGTGACTCATCCAGTGCCCGATGGCCTCGCGCCAGGGGCCGGCCTGCAAGCGGCTCCCGGTCGCGGTGGTGAACCACACTCGCAGAGCCTGGACATCACCATCGGTCGCACCTTCGCGATCCACCTGAGTGAGCACTTCCAACAGAGTTTGCAACTGGGTCGACTGGTCGCCGTTCAGAGGTGGGCTGGCCGTACGCGGCGTGCCCCATACATCAGCTTCGTAGCTCTCGCCCACCAAGGCCACATTCTTGCCATCAACACCAAAGAAGCGGCTAGCGAACTCGCGCCCCGCGTCAAGGCCCTTGACCGGGTCGGCTATGGTGGCCGAAGTGGCGATGCAGGTGGTGCTGGCCTGGTCCTTGCCGCAATAGGCACGTAGGCGGCGAATCAGGCAAGCCGTCTCGGCACCTTGCGCCCCGGTGAAGGTGTGGGCCTCGTCAAACACCATGAACTCCAGCCGGGCGTTGTCGAACAACTCCAGGTCGTGCTGGCGGGTCAGCAACAGTTCCAGCTGTTTCACGTTGGTCAGCAGGATGCGCGGTTGCTGGCCAGGGGTTCGCATGGCCTCTCGGCTGGTGCGTTCTTCCGCCGGGTGCAGGGCCACATCCTGCTTCTTGGCCTGCATATCGGCCAGCTTGTTCTGATAGTCGGCTGCGGTGCTGCCGGGAGGCAAGCGCACCCCCACGACATCAGACTCTTTCTGAGGTGTTTTGCCCACGTACATGCCGAAGGTCACGCCCGTGCCGGCCAGCAGCGCGCGCATGCGCTGCAACTGGTCTTCAGCCAGCGCGTTCATGGGGTAGACGATCACAGCGGTGATGCCTGCGGTCGCGTCCTGGTCACGCAGTTGCAAGCAGCGGCTGATGATGGGGAACAGGAAAGATTCGGTCTTGCCCGAGCCCGTGCCCGTGGCCACCAAGGTAGGCTGTCCGGCGTGGATGGCTCGAAAGGCTTGCTCCTGGTGGCGGTAGGCCGCCGGGTAAGGAGACAGCTTGCGGATGTGGGCGTGCAGCACCCCTTCCTTCACCAACTGTTCCAACGTCGCCCCCTGCTGGAAAGTGCGCGACAGGGAGATGTACGGCCCCTTCATCAGTGGCGTGTTGCGGGTGTGCTCCAGGTTGAGCAGCGTCCGCATCTGCTGGTACAGGCCTGTGTCAGCGAAAGCGTAGGTGCTGAGCTGGTAACGCAGGAAGTCGCCGACGACCTGCTCGGTGTAGGTGATGGGGTTGAGCATCAGAACAAACCTGGTTGATGGTTCGGATCGTTAGCAGGCGCCAGCGCACCCACCGCTGTAGGCGCTTCGGCGTCGTAGACCGTAGGTGCGATGGTTCGAATCAGCGCTGCGTGGGCTTCACATTCTTGCCATGAGCGGTCTACGTCTTCTGAGAGCTGCCAGTCGAGATGACGGGGACCGAAATGCCTTGCGACATCCTGCACTGCTTCCGCACGCGAGTCGTGCCCTAAGCCAAAGTCAGCCAAGCGTAGATGGTCTGGAAGCAGCCAACCCTCGCCGTCATTCATCGCAATGAACGGCTCAAGGCCGAGACGAGAAATCTCATGCAGTGCTACGAGCGACAACACGGTCGCCCTGAGTTCGGGGGGGCGATCACGGTCAACACGCCAGAATCCCTTTGGATCGAAGCCCGTAACGCGACTACGAAGATCATCTTCCGGTCTATCGCAATCAGCCAGAATGTGCGCAAAGTCCTCGGTGGACAGCCCATAGAGGTGTGCTGTCACCGCGTCGGCGATCACTCGCAGGCGTAGGCGCTCATGGGGCGTAACGGCCCAATGTCTTCGCCATGACTTTGAACGGTCGATGTCAACCAACCAAGCATTGGCTACCCGCTCAGAGTTTGCGCTGAGAGCTCGACCAATAACCGCGAGGGGTCGTGCCATCGCAGGCATAGGTAAGACCGATTCGTCCAACAGGAAGAAGCTGAGGTTCAACCCACCGAGCCGTTGACGAACGTCGTAGTCGAAGACAAAGCTGTTCAGCGCAACGGGTATGCAGAAGGTCAACTCCTGATCCTGAACTGTAATCGGATTCAGCGAGTGGTTGCAAGGGAAGCCTCGTATCAAGCCTGCGATCACCGACCGGCTATTGGTGGCGCTTCCGATGTTGAGCATTGGTGCCTTCCAGTCGAGAAGCATGCCGTTATCAACGGCATCTCCCAGACCCATCAAAAACTGCGGCTCCAATTCTTTCTTTTCGTAGCTGAGCTCTCGCCAGACGGCCGCACGCCCTTTGCCACTCACCCAGCCTTTCTCGGCCGAATCGAACTGCCCAATCATCCGCCCCTCATAGAGCGGAAGCGCCACGTCCTCGATGCTGCCCACGTGGAGCGCCTGTTTGCCGTCTCGCGACAGCACCAGCCCCGCCGGCCGATCCAGGATGTTGCTCGGCCCGCTGTATGGCTGCCAAGGCCCCCTGAGCCAATGACCATACTCGTCCGGCTGATACCCCTTCTCTTCCCACTTCGGCCGTGGCGGGAACAGCTTGGAGTCGTTGGTCATGTCGAACTCGCGGGCGTACTTGACGCCCCAGCCACGGTCACTCTTGTCACCAAGCAGCACGCCGTTGGCGTAGATCTTCTGCAGCACCCTAAGGTCTTGCTCGCTGCGAATTTCCAGGATGGCCTTGGAGTACGGTGAGAACTCGAGCACGCGTTCACGTGGGTAGGCCATGACATGCCGCTCGGCCTGAGCCCAGTCGTCCACATTGCGG
>Ga0114984_1000648_pt1 | contig 13262 bp, 10 predicted proteins | sample Shrwel1BS1Day1_FD_96987 | JGI IMG/M metagenome (GOLD analysis project Ga0114984, IMG submission 96987) | Subsurface microbial communities from deep shales in Ohio, USA - Utica-3 well 1 S-1-Day1 | ecosystem: Environmental > Aquatic > Deep subsurface > Shale gas/oil reservoir > Produced water/Flow... | reverse complement strand
GTCTGGACGCGGGCGTGACCCACGGCCCCATGATCAACGCCGCCGCGGTCGAAAAGGTGCAGCGCCACATTGCCGACGCTTTGGCCCAAGGCGCCACGCTGCTGGCCGGTGGCCAGGCCCACGCGCTGGGCGGCAACTTCTTTGAACCCACCGTGCTGGCCAACGTGACCGACAGCATGCTGGTATGCCAAGAAGAAACCTTTGGCCCCATCGCCCCGCTGTTCCGCTTCACCGACGAAGCCGAGGTGGTGAAGCGTGCCAACGCCACCATCTACGGGCTGGCTGCGTACATCTTCACCGAAGACCAACGCCGCACCTGGCGCGTGTCGCAGGCGCTGGAATACGGCATGGTGGGCGTCAACACTGGCCTGATCTCCAACGAAGTCTCGCCGTTTGGCGGCATCAAGCAATCGGGCTTGGGCCGTGAAGGCTCGCGCCACGGCATGGATGACTATTTGGAAATGAAGTACGTCTGCCTGCAGTTGGATTGAGCACGCCGCGCACCCCTCAAAAAAGGGGCCATCGGGCTCCTTTTTTTATTACGGATTCGTGGTGCCTGATTTGCGGTGGCCATCCGGCGAGTGGTTCCGCCTCAAACCAACCACGCCGGGTTGTTGCGAATGCGGTCCATCACCGACAGCAAATGGTGCGCCATGCCGTGGCGAGCGCGCACCGTGTCGCCACTGACGATGGCCTCCACAAACCGACTGTGTTCGCGCCACGACACGCCCCAGTGCTGGGCGCTGACGGGCTGCTGGTCCAAGCGCTGAAACACCGGTGAATGGTCGCTCAGTTCCCACAGGTGCGCCACGGCCGATGCCAGCGCCGCATTGCCGCAGGCTTGGGCAATCGTCAGATGCAGCAGCCGGTCGTACTTGCCGCAGCTGCCGTCCCGGTTGACTTGGGGCGTGTGCACCAGCTCCATCGCCGCGTGCAGGCTGCGCAGCATGTTGCGCTGCTGTGCGGTGGCGTGCAAAGCGGCCAATGCCGCGCATTCGGGCTCCAGCAACACCTGTGTTTCCATAATTTCAAATGGGCCCATATCGGCCGCGTTAAACAGTGGCGTGGCAGGCGTGTTGGCGGGGTTAGGCCGAAACGGGCACACGTACACACCGCTGCCACCGCGAATGTCCACATAGCCATTGATCTCCAGCACGATCAGCGCCTCGCGCACCGAAGAGCGGCTGATCCCCAGCATCTCCGACAGCTCGCGTTCTGCGGGCAAGCGCGTGTTGGGCGCAAAGCTGCCGTTTTCAATCTTGGAGCGAATTTGCTCGGCCACCTCACGGTACAGGCGCCGTGGAGAAGGTAAAGTTTTGGGGGCGGTCACGGTCATCACCATCTCACAGACATCAGGGTCAACATCCAACGTGGCTGCGGGCCTGCGCCTTAACGCTTTACCGCCGTGGCCACACCAAATACAGGCCAGCGGCGGCCACCAAGGCCGTGCCCGCCAGCGTCAGCACATCGGGCACCTGTCCAAACCAAAAGGCGCTGATGGCGACCACCAGCAAAAGCTGCAGGTAGTTCAGCGGCCCCAGCGTGCTGGCCGCCACCCGCTTGTACGCAGCCAGCATCAGCAACTGCCCGCCGCAACTGGCTACGGCGCCCAGCAACAATATGCCCCACTCACCGGCGCTGGGCCAGCGCTGTGGCCAGACCACGACAGTGGCCGCCGCCGTCACAGCCAAGCACACACAAGCCATGTGCGCGTACTGTACCGGCGCGGCAATCTTGCCGGCCAACTGCCGCGTGAGCAGCTGAAACACCGCATAGCACAGGGCCGACACTGCCATCAACGCTGAGCCAAACAGCGGCAGTTGGCTGCCCGGCCGCACGATCAGCAGCATGCCGGCAAAGCCCACCCACACCGCCACCCACTGCATTGGGCGCACCATCTCTCCAAGCCAGCGGCTGGACAGTGCCACCATCAACAGCGGTGCGGTGAAGTAGATGGCCGTGGCCTCGGCCAGCGGCATGGTCACCAGCGCACCCATAAAGCAGGTGCCCACGGTGGCAATGCAGGCGCTGCGCAGCCACAGCTGTGGCTTGCGCAGCGCCACCCGCAATTCCCGGCCCAGATCGGGCGTGCTGCGCCGCAGTTGCAGCAGCCAGCCGCCGGCCAGTACCCCCATCAGCAGGTAGCGCGACAGGTTCACCACCACGGGGCTGTGGATGGCCACCATGGCTTTGGCAAACGCGTCGTAGAACGCAAACACCGACAACGTGCCCACAAACAGGGCCACGCCCTGGGTGCGCACCGACAGTTGGGGCACGGACGACATAGCGCGCCGGTGCTTACGCGGCGACCACACCGGCTTGCGCCAGCATCACATCGCACAGCACCTGGCAGCCTGCCGCCAGGTGGGCGGGTTGCGCGTCTTCGATCTCGTTGTGGCTGATGCCGTCCTTGCAGGGCACAAAGATCATCGCGGTGGGGAAGCGGCGGGCCATGTACACGGCATCGTGGCCCGCACCGGTCAAGATGGGCATGTGGCTGTAGCCGTGCGCGGCGGCCGAAGCGGCCACGGCGCTGACCAGTTCATCGGCAAACGGCGTGGCGGGGAACTCTTGCACATCCACCACCTGCACCTGCACGCGGCCTTCGGCCTGCAGCGCGGCGGCGGCGCTGCGGAAGGCCGCTTCCATGGCGTTCAACTGGTCCATCTTGGGGTGGCGCAAATCGACGGTGAAACGCACTTGGCCGGGAATGACGTTGCGCGAGTTGGGGTGCACGTGCACCTCGCCCACGGTGCCGCGGCCGTCGGGGGAGAAGGCGTCGGCATTCGCAATGTCCACCACCGTGCGCATCAGGCTGGCGGCGGCGTACAGCGCGTCTTGGCGCAGCTCCATCGGCGTGGGGCCGGCGTGCGCTTCCATGCCGGTCACGGTCACGTCGTACCAGCGCAGGCCCAGCGAGCCGGTGACCACGCCAATCACGGTGTCCTTGGCTTCAAGAATAGGGCCTTGTTCAATGTGCGCTTCGATGTAACTGGCGGGCTTCAGTTGGCCCACGGGCAGCGTGCCGGCGTAGCCAATTGCTTGCAGCGATTCGGCCACGCTGATGCCGGCGTGGTCGCGCGCTTGCAGGGCCACGTCTTTGCCAAAAATGTCGCAGTGCACGCCCGAACCCATCATCACCGGCACAAAGCGCGAGCCTTCTTCGTTGGTCCAAATGGCCAGCGCCAGCGGGGCCTGGGTTTGCACCTTGTGCTGCTGCAGCGTGCGCATCACTTCCAGCCCAGCCATCACGCCGTAGCAGCCGTCAAACTTGCCGCCGGTGGGCTGGGTGTCGATGTGGCTGCCAGTCATCACGGGGGGCAGGCTGTTGTCTTGGCCGGGGCGAATGCCAAAGATGTTGCCCACTTCATCGACCTGCACGGCCAGGCCGGCGTCGCGCATCCAGCCGCACACCAAGTCACGGCCGGCGCCGTCTTCGGCGGTCAGGGCCAGGCGGCAGCTGCCGCCCTTGGGGGTGGCACCAATTTGGGCCAAGTCCATCAGCGCGCCCCACAGGCGGTCGCCATTGACGGGGCAGGTTGCGACAGGAGACGTGGCGACGGGGGCAGTCAAGGTGGTGGTGGTCATGTGCAAACTTTCCAGTGCAATGCCTGCGCGCTGCGGGGCCGCCAAGGGCCAACAAAAAGCAGAGCGGCAGGTCTTAGAGATATCTAGGTTTCCAATACTTTTCCCAGTGAAATACATATTCCACTAGGACATACCGCTACTTAAACCGCAGCAACTACCGCGGCAGCAGGCACGGCCTGCAGGCCTTCCAGCAGCGCTTGCAGGCCGGGGTCCAGCGCCTCCACCATGTAGCCGCCCTCTTGCACCAGCACCACGGGCAGGCCCAGCTGGCGCAGGCGCTCGCCCACGTGGCGGTAGGCGTCAAAGTCAAACTGCAACACGCTGATGGGGTCGTCCCGGTAGGTGTCAAAACCAATCGACAGCACCAGCGCCTGGGCGCCGAACTGGGCAATGGCGTCCACGCCGCGGTCCAAAGATGGCAAGAACTGCTCGGTGGTGCAGCCGTGCGCCAGCGGCAGGTTCAGGTTGCAGCCCGCGCCCGCACCCGCGCCGGTTTCGTGCGCGTAGCCGGTGTAGAACGGGAAGTAGTCGCTGGTCTCGCCGTGGGTTGAGACGGTCAGCACATCGCCGCGGCCGTAGAAGATGTTTTGCGTACCATCACCGTGATGCGCATCCACATCCAGCACGGCCACTTTGCCGAACTGCTGCGACAGCATTTGCGCGGCCAGCGCGGCGTTGTTCACGTAGCAAAAACCACTGGCGCGGTTGTAATGCGCGTGGTGACCCGAGGGGCGGCACAGCGCATAGGCCAGCGGTGTGCCATCGATCACGGCTTGCGCGGCCGAGGCGGCGGTGTGGGCTGAGCGCAAGATGGCCTGCCAGCTGCCGTTGCCCAGCGGGCACGACAGGTCGCCCAGGTAGTAGCCCGTCTGCGCCACCAGCGAGGGCGAGGGGCACTCCACACGCGGTATGCCCGGCGTGCCGCTGTAAAACGGCGACAGGTTGGGCAGCACTTCCACACCGGGGTTTTTGCCTTCGGCGCGCAGCGCTTCCCAGCGCTCGTACGCGGTGGCCAGGTACTGGATATAGGCGGGGCTGTGCACCAGGTGGAGTTGCTCCACACCCCAATCCTTGGGCACGCTGACTTGGGCGCCATTGCGCTCCAGGCAGCCAATCAGCGCCTGCGCGCGTGCGAGCACATCGGTGGGTTTGGTCAAGCGGCCCAAGCGCATGAACTGCTGCGGGTCGTGCAGAAACTGGGTGCTGTCAAAAAATGCTTGCATAGCCATGCTTTCCAAAAATCTCAATAGCCTTGGGACACATCCACGGCGCTGTCGGGCACAGCACCCGCCAGTACCTGCACCCAGTGGTGGGCGGTTTGCGTGGCAATCACGGCGGCGGCCGTGCGCGTGGCAATGTGGGGGGTGACACGCACCTGCGGGTGGTGCCACAGCGGGTCGGTCGGGGGCAATGGCTCGGTCACAAACGTATCGAGCGTGGCGCGGCCCAGCACGCCGGCATCCAGCGCGGTGATCAGGTCCGCCTCCACCAAGTGGGCGCCGCGCCCCACGTTGACGATGTGCGCGCCCGGTGCCAGCTGCGCAAACAGGTTGCGGTTCATCACACCGCGCGTGCTGTCGGTAAGCGGCAGCAGGCAGACCAGCGCGTGCAGGCCGTTCAAAAATGCACCGCGCTCGCCGTCTCCGGCAAAGTGCTGCACGCCTTCGATCAGCGCGCTGCTGGGGCTGCGGCTCCAGCCGCGCACGTCGTAGCCAATAGCGGCCAGCACACGGGCGCAGTGCGCGCCCAGCGTGCCCATGCCAGCAATGCCCACGCGGTAATGCGTGGCGGGCACCACCACCGGCTTGCTCCACACGGTCTTGGCTTGCTCTTGCAGGTAGCCATCCATCTGGCGGTGCTCACTGGTCACCGCCCACGCCACATAAGCGGCCATGGCGCTGGCCATGTGCGGGTCGCGAATGCGCGCCATGGGCACGTGCCGCGGCAACGTTGCGTCTTCCAAAATATGGTCCACGCCTGCCGCCAGCGACTGCACCAAGCGCACGTTGGGCATCTGCCCCCACAGGCCGTGGTGCGGCTCCCAACACAGGGCCACGTCCACCTCGGCGCCGTTACCCAAAGCGGCGGGGCCGCCATCGGCATCGGCCTGGCGCAGCTCGACAGTCTGGCCAGCTTGGCCAAAGGCACTGTGCAGGGCATCGACCAGGTAGTCCATGTTCAGCGTGCGGCTGAGCAGGGCGACGACGGTGTGACCTGCGGCATTCATGCGGGCACCTCTTCGCTGGCAACGTCGTCGAGCACCGGTGCAGCCGCCAGCTTGGGGATGGCATCAATCAGCTTGCGGGTGTATTCGTGCTGCGGGTTGTGCAGCACTTGGCGGCTGGTGTCGTACTCCACAATTTGGCCGCGCTGCATCACGGCAATGTGGTCGCACAGCTCACCGGCGACGCGCAAGTCGTGCGTGATGAAGACCATCGACAGGCCAAACTCTTCACGCACCTGCGCAAACAGCTTGAGCACTTGTTCCTGCACCGACACGTCGAGCGCGGAAACGGGCTCGTCGGCCACCAGCAGTTCGGGGTCCAGCGCCAGGGCGCGGGCAATGCCAATGCGCTGTCGCTGACCGCCCGAGAACTCGTGCGGGAAGCGGTCGTAGGCTTCTTCTTTCAGGCCCACCAGCTTGAGCAGCTCCAACGCGCGGGCCTTGGCCTTGTCTGGCGACACGCCTTGGGCAATGGGGCCCGAGGCAATGGCCGCGCCAATGCGGTGGCGGGGATTGAGCGACGCGTAGGGGTCTTGGAAGACCATTTGGATGCGGCTCTTTGCCACAGCTTGGAAGTTGGAGCCGGGGTACAGGCTCTTGCCGTTGAACAAGATGCGCCCGTCATCAAATCCTTGCAGGCCCACCAAACACTTGCCCACGGTGGACTTGCCGGAACCCGACTCGCCCACGATGCCCAGTGTTTCACCACGGCGCAGGTTGAAGTTGATTTGGTTGGCAGCATGCACGCGGCGGCCCTTGGTGAACAGGCCACCGCCGGTGTTGTAGATCTTGTTGAGGTCTTGCACCTGCAGCACAAAGTGGTCGTCACGCTCGGTTTGCACATCGCGCACCACCCCTTTGGGGATCGCCGCCAACAGCTTTTTGGTGTACGCATGCTGGGGGCGGCCCAGGACGGCGCTGGCGGCACCCTCTTCCACGCACTGGCCCATTTGCATCACGACCACGTGGTCGGCAATCTCCGAGACCACACCAAAGTCGTGCGTAATGAACAGCACGGCGGTGCCCTTGCGCTGCTGCAGCTCACGAATCAGCTGCAGGATCTGCGCTTGCGTGGTCACATCAAGCGCCGTGGTGGGCTCGTCAGCGATCAGCAGCTGGGGTTCCAGCAACAGGGCGCAGGCAATCATCACGCGCTGGCGCTGGCCTCCGGACAGGCGGAAGGGGTAGCTGTTGATGATCAGCTCAGGATCGGGCAGGCCCACATCGGTCAGCGCAGCAATGATACGTTTGCGCTTTTCCGCGCCGCTGAGCGACATGTGGGCATCAAACACTTCGGCCAGCTGGTCGCCAATGCGCATGACGGGATTCAACGCCGTCATAGGTTCTTGAAAAATCATACCGATGCGCTGGCCGCGCAGGCTGCGCAGCTGCTCTTCGGTCAGCTTGAGCAGGTCTTTGCCACCAAACTGGATCTGGCCGGCCACGGGTTCCACATGCGGGCGGGGCAACAGGCCCATGACGGCGTTGGCGATCATGGATTTGCCCGAGCCCGATTCGCCCACCACACACAAGGTTTGGCCGGGCAGCAGATCGAACGAGACGTTGGAGACGGCCAGCTGGCGGTCTCCACCGGCGGGCAGGCGCACGCTCAGGCCTTGCACTTGCAGCACAGGGGGGGGGCTCACGATGGCGTTCACCGCAGCATCAATGGGGGTAGTCGTCATTTGCAGGTCCTCCAAGACTTAGCGTTTGCCGTCGGCACGGGCGTTCATGCCGTCGTTCAGGCCTTCACCGACCAAGTTCAAGGCCAGCACGGTCAGCACGATCGAGACACCGGGGAACACGGCCATCCACCAGGCTTGGCGCATCACGGTGCGGGCGGTGCCGACCATGTAGCCCCAGCTCATTTGGTTGGGGTCGCCCAGGCCCAAAAAGCTCAGACTGGACTCCAGCAAGATCGCGCTGGCCACCATCAGCGAAGCCATGACCACGATGGGCGAGACGGCGTTGGGCAGGATTTGCGTGAGGATCACGCGGGGCGTGGACTGGCCGGCCAGCAGCGCGGCCGAGACAAAGTCACGCTGGCGCAGGGCCATGAATTCCCCGCGCACCAAGCGCGCCACGGGCGGCCAAGAGACCACGGCAATGGCAGTGACCATGGAGGCAACGGAAGGCTCAAAAATCGCCACCAGCACGATGGCCAGCGCAAAGCTGGGCACCGACTGGAACAGCTCGGTAAAGCGCATCAGCACCGCATCGACCCAGCCACCGAAGTAGCCCGCAATGGCGCCCAAGCTCACACCGATGAGCAGCGACACGACGGTGGAGACAAAGCCAATCAGCAGCGAGACGCGCGCGCCGTGCACCAGGCCGGCCCAGATGTCGCGGCCCATGGTGTCAGTGCCCAGCCAGCGGCCATCGGGGCTCAGCGGTTCCAGGAATGGTGCATCGACCATGTCCCACGGGCCATAGTCCAGAAACAGCGGACCCAGCAGCGCCACCAGCGCCACCCAGACCAAGACGCCCAAGCCAATCACGGCGCCCTTGTTGCGGCAAAAGCGCCGCCAAAATGCGTTTTTCATAGTGTGCTTTCTGCGTGTGTGGTGGCGCTCAGGCCATCTCAATGCGGGGGTCAACCAGCGTGTAGATGAAGTCGGTGATCAGGTTGAACAGCACCGCCATGGCGGATGTCACCAAGAAGCAACCCATCAGCAGGTTGTAGTCACGCTGCATCAGCGCATCGAACATCAGGCGACCAATGCCGGGCCAGCTGAACACAGTCTCGGTCAGCACCGCGCCACCGATCATTCCGCCCGCTTGAATGCCGGCCAGCGTGACCACTGGCAGCAGCGCGTTGCGCAGGATGTGGTTGCGGTGAATGCGTCGGGGGTGCACACCCTTGGCCTGGGCGGTCTTCACAAAGTCCATCTGCGCGACTTCCAGCATGGAAGCGCGCGTCATGCGGGCATAGACCGCCATGTAGAACAGCGCAAGGCTCACCGAGGGCATCAGCAGGTGCAAGAACACGTCCCACGCCAGCGCAAAACCGGTCAGGCCGGAACCCACGGTGAAGTAGCCAAAGCCGGGCAACCAGCCCAGTTGCACGGTAAACAGCAGCACGGCCATCATGGCCAGCCAGTACAGCGGCGTGGCGTAGAACACCAGAGCGACAGTGGTGATGGCACTGTCGACCCAGGTGCCAACTTTGCGGCTGGACCAGGCGCCCAGCAACACACCCAACACCAACGACATGACGAACGCACTACCGGTCAGCAGCAGCGTGGCCGGCAGGCGCTCCAAAATCAAATCCAGCACGGGTTGCTGCTGGCGGTAGCTAAAGCCCAAATCCAGCTGCACCACATTGCTCAGGTAGTGCCACAACTGCACAGACAGTGGCTGGTCCAAACCAAACTGGGCACGCAGCTGCGCCACGAATTGCTCGTCGGATGCGCCCGCCTCACCGGCCAGCACGGCCACGGGGTCGCCGGGCGCTGCGCGGATGAGCAGGAAGTTCACCACGGCAATCGCCAAGATGGCCACACCGCCTTGGAACAGGCGTTTGAGCATTAATTGCAATCGGTTCATGCGGATCTTTCTCTCTCAAAGGTCCCCGCCATGGCTGGGGCCTGCGGGGCACCACCGGCCCCGCACGGAGGCATGTAGACCGCTGCGGTCCGCATGCCCTTGGCGTTACTTCAACTTGGCGTAGCCCATACCATCGTTCAGACCGATACCGGAAGAGATGAGGTTCTCAATCTTGGTGCGGTAGATAGTGGGCATCTGCAGCTCGTGCAGCCAAGCCACTGGCACGTCGTCAACCAGCAGCTTTTGCACTTCCGCGTAAATGGCGGTGCGCTTGGCGGCATCGGTTTCCTTCATGCCGAGGTCGAACAGCTCGTCCACCTTGGGGTTGCTGTAGCCTTCCACGTTGTTCCATGGCGAGCCCTTGGCGATCTGGCTGGAGATGTAATTGCGCGCCACGCCCAGTGCCGGGTCCCCGTACTGGTAGACGTAGGTGGTGGACATGTCGAAGTCCCAGTCGTTCAGGCGCGAATTCCAGCCTGCCACGTCGGTAGACACCATTTCCACCTTGACGCCGGCTTGCATCAGGTTCTGGCGAATCATTTCGGCCACGCGCATCCACGTTTCGCCGTAGGGCATGGGCAGCAGGCGCAGGGTTTCGCCCTTGTAGGCGGTTTCCTTGATCAGGGCCTTGGCCTTGTTCAGGTCGCGCTTGTACGGGGTGACCTTGTCGCTGTAGAACTTGACCGAGCTGTTGACCGGACCGGACGCCACCTTGGCAAAACCAAAGAAGGCCACCTTGGCGATGGCTTCGCGGTCGATCGCGTACATGATGGCCTGGCGGAACTTCACATCGTCAAACGGCTTGCGGCGGTTGTTCAGCCACAGCCACGAGTGCGGCGCAAAGAATTCCCAGCCCTTGGTGGTCACAGCCGCACCCGGAAGCGAGGCTAAACGCTTCACGTCAAAGAATTCGACTGAACCACCAGGCAGGATATCGACCTTGCCAGATTCAAACGCAGCCGCACGCGAGGCTGCGTCGGGGATGACGTGGTAGTACACATCCTTGACGTCTGGAACACCCTTGACGTGGTAGTCCTCATTGGCGGTGAGTTGGATGTAGGAGCCCTTGACCCATTCCTTGAACTTGAAGGGGCCAGTACCGATCGGCTTGTTGTTGGCGGGGTGGCTCAGGAAGTCGGCAGCACCTTCATAGATGTGCTTGGCCACCATGGGCATCGAGCCGGTTTCGAAGAAGTTCAAGAACGCGCCCACGGGGTGCTTGAGCTTGAACACCACGGTGTGTGCATCGGGTGCCGAGATCGACTCCACCGCGCCCAAATTGCCACGGGCACGTGCCATGGTCTTGCGCACAAACACGTCGACCGAGAACACCACGTCCGCCGAGGTGAAAGGTTTGCCGTCGTGCCACTTCACACCCTTCTTGAGCTTGAAGGTGTAGGTCAGCCCATCGTCGCTCATCAGCCACGATTCGGCCAGCGCAGGCACTGGTTCGAGCTTTTCGGTCAGGCGCACCAGGCCTTCAAAGATGTTGCCGGCCACCAGCTGTGTGGGGCCGTTGGAATAAATCGCAGACATCAGCCCGGGTGGCTCGGGCTGCACGATCGTGTTGATCACCCCATTGGGCTTGGCCTGGGCCAACACGTGCAGGGGCACCCCTGCGATGCTCAGCCCCAAGCTGGAGGCGGCGAGCTGAATCATTTGACGGCGTTTCATGGGGTCACTCCTTTGGAAAAACAGGCACACGAAGTCCCCTGCCAGCCCCAAGGCGGCACGCGGGAGGTTTCGGTGAAGGGCAACGGGCAGTGATCACACCGCCCGCAGACGCGGGACGCGGATCAGCTGTCGAAGCGGCCGGCGGTGCTTGGGTGCAAGCGCTGCTTCATCGCATTCCATTCGCGGGCATGCGGATCGGCGGCGCCAGGCAGGCGGTTGCTGGCGCCCGACTCGTACTGGCGGGCGGTCAACTCGCACACCTCGGTGGGTACGGGGTAGACAATTTGGCCGCTGGATTGGATGGCCACTTGCACACGGCACGCGCGCTCGAGGTTGACCATCAAGATGAAGGCATCGGCCACGCTGTCGCCCACGGTCAGCAGGCCGTGGTTGCGCAAGATCAGCGCTTTGTGTTGGGTGCCCAGGTCGCGCACCAGGCGCTCACGCTCGGCGTGGTTCAGGGCAATGCCCTCGAAGTCGTGGTAGGCCACGCGGTTATGGAACTGCAACGCCCACTGGTTGCACGGCTGCAGGCCGCAGGCCATCGACGCCACTGCCACGCCGCCCACGGTGTGGGTGTGAACAATGCACTGCGCATCTTCGCGGGCCATGTGGATGGCGCTGTGGATGGTGAAACCGGCGGGGTTGACGTCGTAGTTCGAAGGCTCGACCAACTTGCCATCAATGCCCACTTTGACCAGCGACGAGGCGGTGATGTCGCGGAACAGCATCCCGTAGGGGTTGATCAAAAATTGGTCATGCCGCCCGGGCACGCGCACGGAAATGTGGGTGTAGATGCTGTCATCCAACTCGAACAAAGCCATCAAACGGTACGCGGCCGCCAGGTCTTTGCGCAGGGCCCATTCTTCATCGCTCCATCCCTGCGATGCATGGCTTGTTTCTGCGCCTATGTCTTGATTCTGATTGCTTGTCATGCTCTTATTTCCTTGAATACCGGATCGTCAATACGAATCCTTTATGCAAAGGGCATGCCACCTTCGCTGCCAGACTGCAGCACAGTACAAAGTTTCTCATGCAACCGCACCCAAGCACCAGTTTGGTCAGACCAATAAACAGAACTGGTGCATGTACTGCGTCAACCCTGGGCAAACCCGAGCATCGCAGGGCCTGGCACACATCTTGCCGCGTAGCAGGCATGCATACCACCACACCCTCGACTTCGCACACGCTGTCTACCAACACCATTGCCACCGCTGTCACTGCCCAACGCAGCTACCTACTGGACACCTTGTCGCAACTGGTGGCTGCACCCAGCCCCAGCGGCAATGAAACACCGGCTTGCACCACCATGGAAGGCCTGTTGCAAGAACTTGGTCTCACCACCGAACGCATTCCTATGGACACCGATGCGCTGTCGGGCCATCCACTGTTCTCTTGCCCCTGCAGCCCCGACGGCAACCGCTTTAACCTGCTGGCGGAAATCAATCCACCCGGTGACGCCACGCCCACCGGGCTGAACGTGCTGTTCAATGGCCACTTGGACGTGGTACCTACGGGCCCTGAGCATCTGTGGGCCAAAGATCCCTACCAACCTTACGAGCAAGACGGTTGGTTGTACGGCCGCGGTGCAGGCGATATGAAGGGCGGCATCGCCTGCGTGCTGGCGGCCATTCGCACGCTGCAGTCACTGGGCTTGCAACCCACGTCACGCATTGGCATCAACACCGTGGTGGACGAGGAAGACACTGGCAACGGCACGCTGACATCGCTGGGCGTGCTGCAACGCGCGCGCAGCAAGGCGCGCTACAGCGGCTATGACGCGGTGATCATTCCCGAGCCATTTGGCGAAACACTGATGGCCGCCCAAATTGGCGTGTGCTGGTTAACCGTGACGCTGACCGGCCGCCCCGCCCACGTGGCCTACATGAACCAAGGCCTGAACCCGATCGATGCAGGCATCCAGATCATGCAAGCCCTCAAGCAGGTACAAGACGAATGGAACCTGCCAGAAAACCGCCACCCCGCGTTTGCCCACGTCAGCCACCCGATCAACATCAACCTGGGCACGATTGAAGGTGGTGAGTGGAAGTCTTCGGTGCCCTGCACCTGCACCATGGGCATCCGCGCCAGCTTCTACCCCGGACGCGATGCGCAAGAAGCGATTTCGTGGTTCTCGCGCTTCATTACCGACACCGCGCGCCGCTTGAACCCAGACCTGGAAGCCAAAATTAGCAACAACGGCTTTGCCGCACCCGGGTGCGTGTATGAC
>Ga0114984_1000647_pt1 | contig 13263 bp, 12 predicted proteins | sample Shrwel1BS1Day1_FD_96987 | JGI IMG/M metagenome (GOLD analysis project Ga0114984, IMG submission 96987) | Subsurface microbial communities from deep shales in Ohio, USA - Utica-3 well 1 S-1-Day1 | ecosystem: Environmental > Aquatic > Deep subsurface > Shale gas/oil reservoir > Produced water/Flow... | reverse complement strand
GTGGCGATTCCGGCCCTGATCTGTCACCGCTATTTCATCCGCCGTGTTGATGAGCTGGTGGTCAACATGGAGCAGGAAGCCATCAAGCTGGTTGAGGTTGTGCACGGAGACCGCGAAATTGACGTGGAAGGAGCCTGAACACCGTGAAGTTCAAGCGCCAGAGAAGCCAGGAAGTCGGCGTCGACCTGACTCCGTTGATCGATGTTGTCTTCCTGCTGCTGATTTTCTTTATGGTATCCACCACTTTTACCCGGGAAAGCCATTTGCAGGTCGAGCTGCCCGAGGCCAGCGGCGAGCCAGCCAGGCCGGCCGAGGTGAAGCAGATTGATGTGGTGATCAACGCACAGGGGCAGTACATCCTCAACGACCGTACCCTGGTCAACAACCGGCGGGAGACCCTTGAGCGGGGTGTGCGAGAGTTGGCCGAAGGTGATAACTCCCTGCCATTCATCATTACCGCCGATGCCCGCACGCCACACGAATATGTGGTTCGCGCCATGGATGTTGCCGGCCGCCTGGGGTTTGCCAGGCTGAGCATAACCACGGAGCGGGAGGCCGATGCTGGTGAATAATCCGGAACCGGCTGTGCCGGCCGCGCTGGACAAGAGCAGCTGGGAGACCTACAAACGGCTGCTGTCCTATGCCCGGCCGTTCTGGGTTGCTTTTTCTCTGGCGGTCGTTGGCAACGTCATCTATGCCGCGTCGTCTACCGGCATGGCAGCTGCGATGGAATACGTGATCACGGCTATCGAGAACCCTACCGATCAGAACCGCATGATGCTCACGCTGCTGATTGTGGGAGTGTTTGCGTCCCGGGGCCTTGGCACCTACATGAGCACTTACTTCATCGGCTACGTTGGCCGCCATGTGATCAATTCTCTGCGCCGGCATCTGTTCGAACGGCTCATGGCATTGCCGTCCCGCTTTTTTGATGACAACGCGTCCGGGCGACTGGTATCGAAGCTGACCTTCAACGTCGAACAGGTGGCCGAGGCGACCACCAACGCGGTGACCACAGCCTTGCGCGAGGGTCTGACGGTTATCGGCCTGCTCGGTTTCATGCTGTACACCAACTGGAAGCTGACCCTGCTGTTCCTCACCGTGGGCCCGATCATCGGTGTGGTGGTGAGATACGCCAGCAAGCGTTTCCGCAAGATCAGCAAACGTATCCAGGGCTCTATGGGCGACATTACCCACGTGGCGTCGGAATCGATTACCGGCTACCGGGTTGTCCGTACCTTCGGGGGTGAAGACTATGAAAAGGAGCGTTTCCGGAACGTCAATGACCAGAACCTGAAGCAGAGCCTGAAAATGGCGGCTACCCAGGCGATCAGCGTGCCGGTGATTCAGGTACTGGTGGCAATCGCGATAGCGGCGCTGGTCTGGATGATGCTTGCTCCCGAAATCCGGGGCGAAATGACCACCGGCCAGTTGGTGGCCTTCCTGACCGCGGCAACCACCATGGCCAAGCCCATCCGCCAGATCACCAGCATTCACGCCAAGATCCAGAAGGGCGTGGCTGCGGCCCATGATGTATTCAAAACCATGGATGAGCAGCCGGAGGAGGATCCGGGGACCTACGCGCCGGATCGCGTTGCCGGGGATATCCGTTTCGATGACGTTTCCTTCCGGTACCGGGACCAGCTCGATAATGTCCTCGAGGGTATTTCCCTCACCATTCCGGCAGGGCAGAGCGTCGCCCTTGTGGGCCGCTCGGGTAGCGGTAAGTCGACCCTGGTCAGTCTGCTGCCCAGATTCTACGAGCTTACCGGTGGTGATATCCGCATCGATGACCATTCCCTGCGGGAGTATTCGATTACGGCCCTGCGTGCCCAGATTGCGCTGGTGACCCAGAGCGTGGTGCTGTTCAACGACTCCATTGCCGCTAATATTGCCTACGGTGCCCTGAGGCATTGCAGCCGGGAGGAAATCCGGGCGGCGGCGGACAAGGCTCATGCCCTGGAGTTTATCGACCGGATGCCGGAAGGACTCGATACCATGATCGGCGACAACGGGGTAATGCTGTCCGGCGGCCAGCGCCAGAGGCTGGCGATCGCCCGGGCCCTGTTGAAGGATGCACCGATCCTGATTCTGGACGAGGCGACCTCGGCGCTTGATACTGAATCTGAACGCCATATCCAGGAGGCCCTTGAAACGGTCATGCAAGGCCGGACAACCCTGGTGATTGCCCACCGTTTGTCCACCATCGAGAAGGCAGACCGTATCCTGGTGATGGAGAAGGGGCGGATCGTCGAATCCGGTCGCCACAAGGAGTTGTTGGCGATCGGTGGCGCCTACGCCCAGCTACATCAGATGCAGTTCAGTGAGCATTCATGACTTCCCTGGTGGACCGGGTCTGGTATGGCACGGGCCGGCCGCTTGGATGGCTGGCTCCGGTGGCCTGGCTCTATCGCACCATTGCTGATTGCCGACGCCGCAAGGCCCGGGAGCTTTGTGATGAACCGCTGCCGGTTCCGGTGGTGGTGGTTGGCAACATTACCGCCGGTGGCACCGGCAAATCCCCGCTGACGGCCCGGCTGGTCAAGGCGATGTCGGCGGCCGGCTGGCGGCCGGTGATTCTCAGCCGCGGCTATGGTGGTAAGTCCGCCCAGTACCCGCTCGTGGTCGACGGTGACAGCGATCCGTCAGTGGCCGGTGACGAGCCGGTGATGCTGGCGCAGGCAACCGGCGTCCCTGTGGTGGTGGATCCCCGGCGCCGCCGGGGAGCCGCCTTTGCCGTTTCCCGGTTTCTGGGCAATGTCCTGATCTGTGACGATGGTCTCCAGCATTATGCCTTGCCAAGGGATATCGAGCTGGCAGTTTTTGATGCCAGCCGTGGCATAGGTAATGGCGGCCTGATTCCGGTCGGCCCGCTTCGGGAGCCCGTTTCAAGACTTTCGAGTGTCGATTTTGTGGTGGTTAATGGTGTCGGAGCCGAAGAGGCCGAGGACCGGCTCGAGAGTTTCGATGGGATTGCGCATCCGGACATCTTCCCCATGCGACTGCTTCCTTCCTCTCTGGTTCAGGTGGCCACGGGGCATCAGGTATCGCTGGCCGAGATTGCCGGGCGAAAGGTTCATGGCATTGCCGGTATCGGCAATCCCGCGCGATTTTTCGCCACGCTCGGGCAGCTTGGTGCCCGGGTCCGGGAAACGCCTTTCCCGGACCACCACCGTTTCAGGGCTCGCGATTTGTCGGCAGAGCCGGGCGAGTGGCTGGTGATGACCGCCAAGGACGCCGTAAAATGCCGGAGGTTCGCGCCGGATAATGCCTGGTATCTTGCGGTGGAAGCAGAGTTACCGAATAGTTTTACAGAAGCGTTTCTCCATCGGCTTGAGGAATGCTCGCAACAGTTGAACGAATCAAACCAGAAGAGAACGGACCATGGATAAAAAACTGATCGCCATGCTCGCCTGCCCGGTCTGCAAGGGTGACCTCAAGCTCAACAAGGAGAAAACCGAGCTGATCTGTTACCAGGATGCCATGGCGTTTCCGATCCGGGAGGGAATCCCGGTCATGCTGGCCAGCGAGGCCCGGACCCTGAGCACCGACGAACGTCTTGAAAAGCACTGACCCGATCTGGTAGGGGAGAGAGCATGTCCTTCACCGTTGTGATTCCTGCGCGCTATGCCTCCAGCCGCCTGCCTGGCAAACCGCTGTCAGATATTTCCGGCAAGCCGATGATTCGCCATGTGTGTGAGCGTGCGGCCGAAAGCCGCGCTTCCCGTGTGGTGGTGGCGACCGACGACCGGCGGATTCGGGAAGCCTGCGAAAGTTTTGGGGCGGAAGTGGTAATGACTTCACCCGACCATGCCAGTGGCACGGACCGGCTCGAAGAGGTCGCACGCAAGCTGGGGCTTGATCCGGATCACAGGGTGGTGAATGTCCAGGGCGATGAACCCCTGATCCCGCCCGCTTTGATCAACCAGGTGGCAGAAAATCTCCAGCGGTACCCGGAGGCCTCGATTGCCACCCTCTGTGAGCGTATCCATGATATCGGGCCGGTGTTCAATCCCAACGTGGTCAAAGTGGTTTTTGATCATCAGGGCATGGCCCACTATTTCAGCCGGGCGCCGATTCCCTGGGCGCGGGATCAATGGCCCTCCGGCATGGATTCGGCCAGCGGGCTGGTGTCGCTGCCGGATGGTATTGGATATTTCCGGCACATCGGCATCTATGGCTACCGTGCCGGTGTGCTGAGCGAATTTGTATCCTGGGCGCCGGCCCCGACCGAACGGGTGGAATCCCTCGAGCAGCTGCGGGCGCTTTACAACGGTGCCCGGATCCACGTAGACATTGCCACGCAGAATCCGCCTGCCGGGGTGGACACCGAAGAGGATCTCGAGCGTGTCCGTGCATGGCTGGCAAAGAAACAGGAGAGGTGAGCATGAGCAATGGTGTTCGGGTTCTGTTTGTCTGCCTTGGCAACATCTGCCGTTCTCCCAGCGCCGAGGGCGTTTTTCGTTCCCTGGTGGAGGAGGCCGGACTGTCGGACCGGATCCACACCGATTCCTGCGGCACCGGCAGTTGGCATGTCGGTAAGTCACCCGATTCCAGGGCCATGGAAGCAGCCCGCAAACGGGGCCTTGATATCAGTGACCTCAGGGCGCGCCAGATTATCGCGACCGACCTGGATGAGTTTGACTATGTGCTGGTGATGGATCGCCAGAACCTGGCAGATGTGAAGGATATCTGGTACCAGAATGGCGGTACCGTGCCCCAGCTTTTCCTGTCCTATGGCACGTCCCGCCACGACGAAGTGCCCGACCCCTATTACGGTGGCGAGGATGGCTTCGAGCTCGTGCTGGATCTCATCCACGAGGCCGGTCACGGGCTCCTTGACGAGATCCGGAGGCGCCTGCGTTGAAGGGTCGGGTATCCGTTCAGGAGCTGGTTGATCTTCAGGCGTTCAATACCCTGCAGGTCCCGGCCACGGCCAGGTATTTCCTTGAGTTGCGGGAGTCGGAGCTGCTGGAGGATACCTTGGTGTGGGCACGGGAGCGAGGGCTCGACATCCTGTTTCTCGGTGGTGGCAGCAACCTGGTGTTTGCCGGTGACTTCCCGGGACTGGTGGTACACATGGCGATTCGCGGCCGTCACTGGGAGCAGATCGAGGGGGACCAGGCCACCCTGGTTCTGGGCGCCGGAGAGAACTGGCATGAAGCCGTGCTCTACGCAACAAAGTCCGGTTACCGGGGCATCGAGAACCTGGCCCTGATTCCGGGTACGGCAGGCGCCGCACCGGTTCAGAATATAGGCGCCTACGGCGTGGAACTCTGCGACACCCTGGTATCGGTAACCGCTTTTGATCGCGAGACGGGCAAGTGGCTTCGTCTGGCCTGTGACCAGTGCCGGTTCGGTTATCGCGACAGCCTGTTCAAGCGCAAATCCGGCCGTTATGTGATCACCGAAATACGGCTGCGGCTGTCACGCAGCAAACCCCTTCGGTTGGGCTACCGCGACCTGGAGGAGTACCTTGCCAGTGTTTCCGACCGGGAGCCGGACGCCCTGATGGTAGCCGAGTCGATTATGGCCATTCGCCGGCGTAAACTCCCCGATCCCCGGCAGATCCCCAATGCCGGCAGCTTTTTCAAGAACCCGGTGGTGACTGAGGCGGACTATGATCGGCTTAAGGAGCAATACCCGGAGATTCCGGCGTATTCCCAGGCCCGGGGGGTCAAGGTTGCCGCCGCCTGGCTGATCGACCAGTGTGGCTGGAAAGGTTACCGTGACCGGCGGGTAGGGGTGCACAACCGGCAGGCTCTGGTTCTGATCAACCATGCCCAGGGCAGTGGTCGGGATATTCTGGAGCTGGCGGCCCGGATACGGGAGTCGGTCCGGGAACGGTTCGGTGTGATCCTGGAGATGGAGCCCGGCGTGGTGGGTGGTGCCGGGCTCCCTCTATGAGCTTGAGTCCGCTCGGGACGACTGCGCTCAGAGCCCCTTGCGCGGAGAAGCGTTGACCAGGAAAGTCAGGGCTTCGGCGACCGGGATATCCTGTTTTTCCTCATCGCTGCGGCCCTTGTATTCCAGGGTACCTGCAGCCAGACCCCTGTCGGAAACCACGAAGCGGTGGGGAATGCCGATCAGCTCCATATCCGCGAACTTCACACCGGGGCGCTCGTTACGATCGTCCAGCAGCACATCGAAGCCGGCCTGGCGCAACTGTTGGTAAAGCTTTTCACCCGCCTCGGCTACGGTCGGTGACTTGTGGGCGTTCAGGGTCACGATAGCGACCTCGAAAGGCGCAATGGCGTCCGGCCAGATAATGCCCTTGTCATCATGGTTCTGCTCGATGGAGGCGGCCACGATCCGGGACACACCGACACCATAGCAACCCATTTCCATCACCACACTCTTGCCGTGCTCGTCCAGCACGGTGGCGTTCATGGACTTGCTGTACTTGTTACCCAGCTTGAAGATGTGGCCCACTTCGATGCCGCGGCGGATTTCCAGGGTGCCCTGGCCATCCGGGCTCGGGTCACCCTCGACCACATTGCGAAGGTCTTCAACCCGGCCCAGGGGGACGTCCCGCCCCCAGTTAACGCCGGTCAGGTGATAATCGTCCCGGTTGGCGCCGCAGACAAAGTCCGCCAGGTGAGCGGCACTGCGGTCCACAATGACGGGCACAGACAGGTTCACCGGTCCGATGGAACCGGGCTCGCAGCCGGTTGCGCTCTTGATCTCTTCGTCGGTCGCCATGGTCAGTGGCTCGGCAATGCCGGCAAGGTTTTCAGCCTTGATCTCGTTCAGGGTGTGGTCGCCACGGAGGATAAGGGCTACCAGGCCGGACTGGCCGTTTTCGTCCTCTTCGCCTTTTACCAGCAGCGTCTTGACCGTGCGGGTGGCGTCGACGCCGAGGAATCCGGCAATGGCGTCGATGGTGCGCTGGCCCGGGGTGTGGACTTCTTTCATCTCTTCGGCCGGCGCGGGACGCTCGCCGGAAGGTGCAACAGCTTCTGCCTTTTCGATGTTGGCGGCGTAGTCGCTGTCGGTGCTGAACACGATGTCGTCCTCACCGGAGGAGGCGAGCACGTGGAATTCGTGGGAAGCGCTGCCACCGATGGCGCCCGAGTCCGCCTGTACCGGACGATAGTCCAGCCCCAGGCGGTCGAAGATGTTGCAGTAGGTGCGGTGCATGACCTGATAGGTCTCGTTCAGGGATTCCGCATCCAGGTGGAAGGAGTAGGCGTCCTTCATAATGAACTCGCGGGCACGCATGACGCCGAACCGCGGACGTCGCTCATCCCGGAACTTGGTCTGGATCTGGTAGAAGTTGGCCGGCAGTTCCTTGTAGCTCTTGAGCTCGTTCCGGACCAGGTCGGTAATGACTTCCTCGTGGGTCGGGCCGAAGCAGAAATTCCGGCCATGGCGGTCATTCATGCGCAGCAGCTCGCCACCGTATTGAGTCCAGCGACCGGATTCCTGCCAGAGTTCCGCCGGCTGTACCGCAGGCATCAGGACCTCCTGAGCACCGCTCTTGTCCATTTCTTCACGAACAATCCGCTCGACCTTGCGCAGGGTGCGCAGCCCCATCGGCAGCCAGGTATACAGGCCCGCCGCGAGCTTGCGGATCATACCGGCACGTAACATCAACTGGTGGCTGATAATCTCGGCATCAGCGGGGGTCTCTTTCTGGGTCGCTATCAGGTAACGGCTTGCTCGCATTGTCTCTTCCGTATGGCTTGAATCAGAATGGTCAGACTGATGGGCAGGCGGATCCTCGCCGCCGGCGTCTTATTATGTCGTAAAGCGCTGGTTATTGTACGGAGCCAGCCTGACAAGGTACAGATGATAACTGATGAAACTACAGAACGCCCGGGACCCGGGCGCCCTGTGCCCGGGAGCTGATCCGCTGACTCAGGACAGGTATCTCAGGGGCAGGGCGGTGCTGTCCAGGACCCGCCTGAGCACGAAGCTGGAATGGACGCCACTGACCCCCTGGATCCGGGTTATGTGGTTCAGCAGGAACTGGTGGTAATGGTCCATGTCCGGGACCACCACCTTGAGCATGTAGTCGGCGTCCTGCCCGGTGATCAGGTAGCACTCCTGGACTTCCGGGTAACCGGCGACCCTTTCTTCAAAGGTCGCAAAGCGTTCCGGAGTGTGCCGGTCCATGCCGATCAGGATGATGGCGGTTAATGACAGCCCCAGCTTCTTGTGGTCCAGAATCGTGGCCCGGCCAAGGATGACACCAGCGTCCTCGAGCGCCTTTACCCGTCTCAGGCAGGGGGAGGGGGAAAGTCCCACCTTTTCCGCCAGTTCCTGGTTGGTCAGTGAGCCGTCTTTCTGGAGTTCTTCCAGGATCCGCCGGTCGGTTTTGTCAATTTTTACAAGTTCTTTGGATTGTTTGAGCATTATGTTGCGCTCTGAATGGCAATGAGGGCGGTTTATGCTCCAATGTACCCGTTATCGGCCTGAAATAGCAATCAAATTTCCTCCGGACTGAGTTAGCATAGTAACCAAATCAAGTACTCCACCGGCAATCGAAGGAATTCTTCCATGGCTTTTGATCATCGCAAATATATGGCATTCAAGCCGATCGCCAAGACCGACCGTCGCTGGCCGGACAACGTGATCGAAAAGGCGCCCACCTGGTGCGCCGTAGACTTGCGGGACGGCAACCAGGCGCTGGTCAAGCCCATGTCCGTTGCCCAGAAGCAGCGACTGTTCGATTTGCTGGTCAAGCTCGGTTTCAAGGAAATCGAAATCGGTTTCCCGGCGGCCAGCCAGCCGGACTTTGATTTCTGCCGCAAGCTGATTGAGGAAAACCGCATCCCCGACGACGTCAGGATCCAGGTTCTGACCCAGTCGCGCCCGGAGCTGATCGAGCGTACCTACCAGGCTCTGGAGGGCGCCAGGCGGGCCATCGTGCACGTCTACAATTCCACCTCCACGGTCCAGCGTGAGCAGGTGTTCGGAATGGATCGGGACGGTATCCGGGACATCGCCGTCCATGGTGCGAAGCTGGTGAAGGACATGGCAACCCGCTATCCGGATACGGACTGGACCTTCCAGTATTCCCCGGAAAGCTTTACCGGAACCGAACCGGACTTTGCCGCGGAGGTCATCGATGCGGTCACCGGGGTGTGGCGCCCGGATCAGGGCCAGCCGGTGATCATCAACCTGCCGGCGACCGTGGAAATGGCGACCCCGAATGTCTTTGCCGATCAGATCGAGTGGATCTGTGACAACATCAAGCGCCGGGAGCACATCAGCATCAGCGTTCACACCCACAACGACCGCGGTTGTGCCGTGGCCGCTGCCGAGCTGGCAGTGATGGCGGGTGCCGACCGCGTCGAGGGTACTCTGATGGGTAACGGAGAGCGTACCGGCAATATGGATCTGGTCACCATGGCCATGAACCTGTATTCCCAGGGCGTCGACCCGGCGCTGGACCTGTCCGGCATGGCAGAGATCACCGAGGTGGTAGAAGCCTGCACGGAGATTTCCACGCATCCGCGCCATCCCTATGCTGGCGAACTGGTGTTCACAGCCTTCTCCGGCAGCCACCAGGATGCGATCCGCAAGTGCCTGGCACGCCGCAAGGAAGGCGATGTCTGGAACGTTGCCTATCTGCCCATCGATCCGTCTGATGTGGGCCGGCGCTACGAGGAAGTGGTTCGCATCAACAGCCAGTCCGGCAAGGGCGGCGTTGCCTACGTGCTTGAGCGGGACTACGACATCACTCTGCCGCGGTGGCTGCAGATCGAATTCAGTAAGGTGGTTCAGCGCGAGGCGGAGACCGAAGGTGGGGAAATCGACTCACACACCATCCATCGCCTGTTCGAGGATCGCTATCTGAAAGTGCATGCCGATTGGGCCCTGCGTTCGTACGACCTGCACCGGGATGACGAAGGGGTGCTTGCCGACGTGGTCGTGGGCACCGATGCGTCGCCTGTCCAACTGGAAGGTCGTGGTCTGGGTGCAGTAGAGGCGGTCTCCGAGGCCCTCGAAAACCGCTTCGGTATTACCATTGCGGTTGAGGCGTATGATGAGTTCGCGCTGGGCGAGGGGACCAATGCCAATGCCCTGGCGTGCATCCGCCTGGCGGTGAATGGTCAGCACTGCAGCGCCGCGGCTCTCGCCGAGGACACCACGTCAGCCACTCTGCAGGCGCTGTTTTCCGCCGTCGCCCAGGCTGTCGGAAGCGATATGCCCTCCGCGGAAAAGAGTGCCGAGCTGGCTGACGCCTGAGGAAAGAAATCGAAGGTAAAAAATAAGCCGGCGTGATGCCGGCTTATTACGTCTCCAATGCCCGTGAGGGGCAAGGAGCGGGCAACCTAACCCGGTTACACCGGCGTTACGTTTTCCGCCTGCGGGCCTTTCGGGCCCTGAGTTACGGTGAACTGCACCTGCTGACCTTCGGTCAGGGTGCGGAAACCGGAAGCGTTGATTGCACTGTAGTGAACAAATACGTCACTGCCACCGTCCTGAGCGATAAAGCCGAAGCCCTTGGACTCGTTGAACCACTTCACGTGGCCGGTTTTGGTATCGGACATTGATCTTTCCTGTCTTTCTGCAATTTGCCCTCACGGGACCTTCGAATTCCTTATGGAACTGTGCTGAGAAATCCAGAGAGTACTGAGAGAAGGGGCAACGAAAAGCGCGGAGGCACAACGTTGTAACGCATTCACTAAATACCGCTGTATTTTCACAGCAATTTCAGTATAGACCGAGTTTCGGCATCGTCAATGCTTTTTTTGAAGCTTTTATTTGTAGTAAAAACAAGGGGTTGTCAGGATCGTGACAGACGGAGAGGTATCGTGGCCTGCCGATTTCAGGTGGCCGGCCACGATGTTTGCGGGCGCGATGATCAGGAGCGGAGCTGCTGGCTGATCTCATCCAGTATAGCCGGGTCATCAATGGTGCTGGGTACGGTGTACTCCTCACCATCGGCAATCTGGCGAATCACCCGACGCAGAATCTTGCCGGATCGGGTCTTCGGCAGTCGCTCGACCACCATCGCCCGGCGGAAGCAGGCAATGGCGCCGATTTTGTCACGCACCATTTCAACCAGTTCTTCTTCCAGCTCGTCGTGATCAATGGTGGCCCCGTCCTTGATCAGCACCAGGCCGATTGGTACCTGCCCCTTGAGCTCATCATGGGCACCCACCACGCAGCACTCGGCCACGGCCGGGTGGGATGCCACCACTTCTTCCATCTCGCCGGTCGAAAGCCGGTGACCGGCAACGTTGATGACGTCGTCGGTCCGCCCCATGATGAACACGTAGCCATCGTCGTCAATGAAGCCGCCGTCACCGGAGCTGTAGTAGCCCGGGATCGGATCGAGGTAGGTCTTGCGGAAACGCTCATCGTCACCCCAGACCGTCATCATGCAGCCCGGTGGCAGCGGCAGCCTGACCGCGACCTGGCCCTGCTCCCCGGAGGGAACCTGGCTGCCATTCATGTCCACAACCTGAACGTCGTATCCGGGGGAGGGCACGGTGGCGGAGCCGGGCTTGGTTGCCATCATTTCGATGCCCACCGGGTTACAGCAGATGGCCCAGCCGGTTTCGGTCTGCCACCAGTGATCGAGGATCGGTAGCCCGGTGTGCTCTTTCAGCCATTCGTAGGTTGGTGGGTCCAGTCGCTCCCCGGCCAGGAAGATTCGCTTGAGGGAGCTGACATCGTACTTGTTCAGTTCATCCGCTTCAGGATCTTCCTTGCGCACTGCACGGAATGCCGTGGGTGCGGTGAACAGCAGGTCCACGGCATGGTCCTGTACCACGCGCCAGAAGGCGCCGGCATCCGGGGTTTTGACCGGTTTGCCTTCGTACAGGATGGTGGTGCAGCCGGCAAACAGAGGGCCGTACACGATGTAGCTGTGACCAACCACCCAGCCCACATCGGAGGCGGCCCAGTAGACATCCCCGGGGTTGGCGTCGTAGACCAGCTTCATACTGTATTTCAGGGCAACGGCATGGCCGCCGTTGTCCCTCACAACGCCCTTGGGTTTACCGGTGGTGCCGGAGGTATAGAGGATGTAAAGGGGATCGGTTGATTTGACGGGTACCGGGTCGGCCGGTTCGGCGCTTTCCATAACGGCTTCCCAGTCAACGTCGCGGCCATCCTGCAGGTCAGCCCGGGCCTGCGGACGCTGATACACCACGCACAGATCCGGCTTGTGGCTGGACTCCTCGATGGCCTTGTCCACCAGTGGCTTGTATTCGATGACCCGGTTGACTTCGATGCCGCAGGAGGCGGTGATCAGGGCCTTGGGCTCGGCGTCTTCAATGCGTACTGCCAGCTCGTGGGCCGCGAAACCGCCAAACACCACTGAATGAATGGCACCGATACGGGCGCAGCCCAGCATGGCCACCACGGCCTGGGGAATCATCGGCATGTAGATGATGACCCGATCCCCTCTGGAGATGCCGTTGGCCTTCAAAGCACCGGCAAAACGGGCAACCTCGGCGGTCAATTCGTTGTATGTGAAGGACTGCCGGGTATTGGTAACCGGGGAGTCGTAGATCAGGGCCTTCTGGTCACCCCGGCCGGCACGGATGTTCGCGTCCAGTGCTACGTCGCAGGTGTTGAGGACGCCATCAGGAAACCATTCGCCATGGCCATTGTCCTTTGGCTGCCAGATAGTCTTCGGTGCCTCGATCCAGTCAATCTGGTTGGCATGCTCTTGCCAGAATTCGTCACGTTGGTCGATCGAGCGCCGGAATTCGGAGTTGTAGTCCATAGATTCCACCTCTTGGTGCCTGCTGTTATACCTCTTGACACAACTTTAGGCACTTTGAGTTTATGGACCAGTAGACCATAGGCTTAGTATGGCGCTTTCGGGGCTTATTCCGGGCCCGATTTGACAGAGATCACTTCGGCTTCGATTTCACCCCTTGCCACCCGGGCGGAAACGCGGTCACCGGGGGAGAGGTTGTCTGCATCCCGGATGATGTCGCCGGCGGGGCCCCGGACAATGGCGTAGCCCCTGCCCAGTGTAGCGAGCGGGCTGACCACGTTCAGGGTCTGGGCCAGGTGTTCCATGCGGTCCCGCTGCTGCCGGATGATCAGCCGGGTTGCTGCAAACAGCCGTTCCTCGATGCGGCCGAGGGTTTCGTGGCTGGTACTCAGCTGTTTCTGCGGGGATTGCATGGCCAGTCGCTGGGCGAGGTGGCCGGTACGCACGTCCCAGCGCTCCAGCTTCTGCTTCATCGCCTTGCCCAGTCGCAGTTCCAGATCATCCATGCGCTGGGCTTTTTCCTGCAGCTCCCGGCGGGGATCGCGCAGCCGTGCACTCAGGTGTTCCAGTTGCAC
>Ga0114984_1000644_pt1 | contig 13296 bp, 17 predicted proteins | sample Shrwel1BS1Day1_FD_96987 | JGI IMG/M metagenome (GOLD analysis project Ga0114984, IMG submission 96987) | Subsurface microbial communities from deep shales in Ohio, USA - Utica-3 well 1 S-1-Day1 | ecosystem: Environmental > Aquatic > Deep subsurface > Shale gas/oil reservoir > Produced water/Flow... | reverse complement strand
GTCCGGCTCGATCCAGCCCCCATCGTGCTGGATCAGGCGGAGATCCGGGCGCTGCTGGCCCGGCATCCACGAGTGATAATGCTATGATGTTACACACACTCAACAGCTCGCCCTCCGACCGCACCACCTTCCAGAGCTGCGCCGCCAGCCTGAGTGAAGGGGACTCTCTGCTGCTGATCGAGGAGGCTGTCTACTGGCTGCTACCGCATCACAGGCATGAGCTGACGCGGCTGCCCGCGCGCATTCTGGCACTTGAGCCAGACCTGCTGGCCCGGGGAGTCAGCTCCGCTGGCGTCAACTGTGTGGACGATGCCGGCTTTGTGGAACTGGCGGTAACCCATGGGAGTGTCATCAACTGGTTTTGATATGGCAACACTGACGATCAACGGTAGCCGCGTCGAGCTCGATGAAGAGGGCTACCTTTATGACCTTTCCCAATGGAGTCCAGAAGTTGCATCCCATCTGGCGCAGGGACTATCGATCAAGCTGACCGAGGCCCACTGGGAGATCCTCTATCTGCTGCGGGAGTTTTATCGGCAATACCAGCACTCCCCTGCCATGCGTCCCCTCGTCAAGGCGGTGGGCCAGGCACTTGGCAAGGAGAAGGGGCGCAGCATCTACCTGCTGCAGCTTTTCCCGGGCAGCCCCGCCAGGGTGGCCGCACAGCTCGCCGGCCTGCCCAAACCGGAAAATTGCCTCTGAACAGGTCAGCATCACCGCCACGGGCAACCCCGGCTCCTTGCGGCTTTGGCGCAGACGGGTGCCCGCGCTCCCCAACGACGCTCGAGGGGCAGGGATCTTCCCACCCCGCCGGAAAAGGCCCGTGGGAAGTGAGCAAATTGCCCTCCCCAGCCTTTTCAAGGCCATCGAGGCTATGGGATACTCCGCCCTACACAGGCTTGAACAGACGCATTCAGGCCAGGCTGGAGTCAGCCTGGAACGGTTGCAACCTTGGATCACACAGGACAGAACAGCATGAGTCTAAACGCAGCGGCTGAACACCTGAAAACGCTACAGGCCGCACAACAGGCCGATTCCGAACGCTCGGGCCGGGCCCAGCAGGAAGAGATCGTGTACCACCAGTGGGCCACATTTCGGGTAGACAACGAGCTGTATGGCATCGATGTGATGAAGGTCAAGGAGGTGCTGCGCTTCACCGAGATCACTCCGGTGCCGGGGGCCGATGCGGCCATTTTGGGCATCATCAATCTGCGCGGTAACGTGGTGACCGTGATCGATACCCGCCGCCTGTTCGGCCTGCCACCGGTGCCCTACGACGACAACACCCGCGTGATCGTGGTCGAGTTCAACGAGCAGGAGGTGATCGGCCTGGTGGTCGATAGCGGCGACGAGGTGATCAGCCTGCCCCAGGATGAAGTCGATCGCGCGCCGAGCGTGTCCGGTGACGATTCCACCAAGCGCTTCGTACAGGGTGTCTGTTACCACAACAACACCCTGATCATTCTGCTGGATCTGGAAAAGATGCTGGCAAGCATCACCCCGGTGAGGGAGGAGGAGCTGTAACCCGGCCACCGGGACGGGGCACGGAAACCGCCGTTCCCCTCCTCACCCCGCCACCGCTCGGGTGGCGCTCACTCCCCCGGCGCCCGACAGCGCGTGAATAGCCGGTGGAAATTGGCCGTTGTCTGTTCGGCGACCTGCTCCAGCGCAACCCCCTTTAACTCGGCAACGCAGGCGGCCACATCGGCCACGTATGCCGGCTGATTCTGCTTACCACGGTGTGGCACCGGGGCCAGATAGGGGGCGTCGGTTTCGATCAGCATCCGCTCCAGTGGCACCGCTTTCACCACTTCGCGCAGCTCGGCGGCACTGTTGAAGGTGATGATCCCTGAAAACGAGATCATGTAACCCAGCTCCAGCGCCGCCTGCGCCATCGCCAACGACTCGGTGAAGCAGTGCAGCACGCCGGCGAACTCCGGGTTGCCATGTTCTCGAATCAGCCGGAGGGTGTCCTGCCGTGCATCGCGGCTGTGCACGATCACCGGCAGCCCGACCTCCCCCGCCAGTTGCAGGTGGCCGGCGAAGCTGGCCTGCTGTTGTTCCAGCGTCTCCTTGCTGTAATGGTAATCGAGCCCGGTTTCGCCCAGGGCCACGACCCGTGGGTGGCGCGCCAGCGCCGCCAGCCGCGCCCGGTCGAACGGGCTCTCCTCCACGTAGAGCGGATGGATTCCGGCGGAGAAGTAGACATCGGGCTGCTCCTGCGCCACGCCAACCATCTGGTGGAATCGGTTCAGATCGACGCATACGCAGAGCATCTGCTCCACCTGGCGCTCGCGGGCGGCGGCGATCACGTTGTCGAGGGAATCATCGTGTCTGGAGAGGTCCAGCATATCGAGATGGCAATGTGAATCTATGAACATGGCAACTCTTGCTCAAAGGGTGTTGGTGCGGCGTCCCGACTCCAGCATACCGGCCAGATAGGTCTCGATCTTGCGCACCAGGGCGGCGTCATCACCGGAAAGTTGAATACCGATACCCGGTATCCGCCCGCCCTGGGCGGCCTTGGGTGTAACCCAGACCACCTTGCCGGTGACGGGCACTTTATCGGGCTCATCCATCAGGGTCAGCAACATGAACACCTCCTCCCCCAACTGATAGGATCGGGCGGTCGGAATGAACAGCCCGCCGTTGGTGATGAAAGGCATGTAGGCCTTGTACAGGCTTTCTCTGTCCCCGATGGTCAGTGACAGGATTCCGTGACTGATTCTTGGCATGACCGCCATGGCTGCAACGCTCCTCTGTTTACCGTACCAGCGCGGCCCACTGCAACAGGAGTCTCTCCAGCAGTAGCTGCCGGTTCGGGTTTTGGCGAAGCAGGAGGCTGACGCGCTCCTCCTGAATTCGATCGGCCAGGGCGAAAACCCGGGTGGTGGGCGCCCGCTCGGCGATGGCCCGCAGCATCCGCTGCATATCGCCATTGACCGCCGGTTCCTGCTGCTCAACCAACTGGATACGGACGATATCGCCCAGCAGGCTGTTGAGCCAATCCAAGCATTGTAGCAGGTCGGCCTTGAGTAGTTGTTGCGCCAGCTCACTGGCCGCCATCCGCCCGCGCAGCAGATCGGCCAACCCCGCCATCAATTTCTTGCGCTGCTCCAGCAGATCGCCCGCGTAGAGCGCCTGGGCCTTCAAGGGGGCGCCATGGCACAATCGCAGCAGCTGCGCCGCCCGTTCCCGCTCCAGCTTGAACTGCTGTTGCAACCAGCGCTCCCCCTGCTGCGCGGGCGGAATGGCAAAATCGATGCGTTGACAGCGGCTGCGAATGGTGGGCATCAACTGCCCCGGCTGGTGGCTGATCAGCAGCAGCACGGTGTTGCGACCCGGCTCTTCCAGAATTTTCAACAGGGCGTTGGCGGACGAGGTGTTCAGCGACTCGGCCGGACGCATGATCACCACTCGGTAGCCACCCTGTTGGGCGGTGCTGTGCAGGTGTTCGATCAGCTCACGCACCTGATCCACCCTGATCGGCTTGCCTTCCGCTTCGGGTGAAACCCGCACCAGATCGGGGTGGTGCCCGGCCGCCTGCAATTCACAGCCATGACAGAGACCGCAAGGGGCATCGTTGCCGGGCCGCTGACACAGCAGCAGACCCGCCAGGGTTTCGGCAAAGCCCTCCTTGCCCACACCGGCGGGGCCAGACAGCAGCAGCGCATGGGGCAGGCGGTCGGCGGCTCTCTGCTGCATCAGGCGCCGCCACTGCGGTTCGCACCAGGGCAAAATCGGCTCAGCGGGCATCATCCACCTCCAGCCTTGCAAGCGCCTGAGCGACCGCCTGTTGCACCTGCTCCAGCGGCTCCGTTGCATCGATCACGACAAAGCGCTGCGGCTCGGCGGCCGCTCGTTGCAGATAGCACTGCCGTACCCGCTGGAAGAACTCTTCCGCTTCGGCCTCGAACCGGTCCGGTGCGCCGCGCCCCCGCGCCCGCGCCATACCCTGTCGAGGGGGCAGATCCAGCAACAGGGTGAGATCGGGCCTGAGCTCACCCTGTACGAGGCGTTCCAACTGGGCGATGGGGGCCAGATCCAAGCCGCGCCCACCCCCCTGATAGGCATAGGTGGCGTCGGTGAAACGGTCGCACACCACCCAGGCACCCCGCTCCAGGGCGGGTTTGATCCGGCGCTCGATATGCTGTGCCCGGGCGGCGAACATCAACAGCAACTCAGCCAGCTCGGCCACCGGCTCCTCCCTTGGGGCCAGCAGCAGCTCCCGGATCGATTCCGCCAGCGGGGTGCCGCCCGGCTCCCGGGTGCGAACCACCTCCACCCCACGATGGCAGAGGTGTTGCTGGATGAACTCCAGCTGGGTGCTCTTGCCTGCCCCCTCTATCCCCTCGATGGTGATAAATCGGCCCGTGCTCATCTGTGGCTACTCTCCGGGTGATGAGCGGTAGTCCGCTCGCCGCTGCAGTTGGTACTGTCGCACGGCACGATTGTGCTGCTCAAGCGTATTGGAGAACCGATGGGTTCCATCCCCCTTGGCGACAAAATATAGCGCTTCCCCCTCCGCTGGGTGCAACGCCGCGCGTATTGCCTCCCGCCCGACCAGTGCGATGGGGGTCGGTGGCAGCCCATCGATCAAATAGGTGTTCCAGGGGGTGGGGCGGCGCAGATCGGCACGGGTGATGCGCCCCGCGTAGCGCTCCCCCATGCCATAGATCACGGTGGGATCTGATTGCAGCCGCATCCCCCGCTGCAGGCGGCGCACGAATACGCCGGCGATTTTGCCGCGCTCTTCCGGCACGCCGGTTTCCTTTTCGATGATCGAGGCCATGATCAGCGCCTCATAGGGTGATCCGTAGGGCAGCCCCTGGGCGCGCTCCTCCCAGGCCTGGTGCAGAAACTGCCGCAGCAGATCATGGGCCCGCCGCAGCAGCTGGAGGTCGCTCATCCCCCGTTCGAAATGGTAGGTTTCCGCCAGAAACAGCCCCTCGAGCGCCTCGGCATCGCTGCCCAGATGGGCCAGCAGCTGCGCCTCGCTCATGGTGCTGGCGCGCTGCTCCAGCACCTCGTTGGCTCGCAGCGCCGCCTGCAGCTGGCGAAACGTCATCCCCTCGATGATGGTGAAACTGTAGGCGATGGTATCGCCGGCCAATACCCGCTGCAGTAGTTGGCGCAGGCTCATCCCCGGCGCCACGCGATACTCGCCCGCCTTGATCCGGGTGATGGCGGGGTGGAGTTTTGCCTCTATCCGCAACCAAAGGGGATCATCGATCAGCCCCTGTGCCGCCAACTGTTGGGCAAAACGGCCAAACCCGGTGCCTTTGGCGATCAGCAGAGAGCGCTCCGCCTCCAGTGCCAGGGGCTGAGCCAGCTTCCGTTGCTGCAGCTTGTAGCCGTAGCCCAGGGCCGCGATCCCGGTGATCACGAACACGATCAGCAGTAGTACGACTTTCTTTACCATGCGATCATCCGTTGCTGCAGCACGGCCAGCCGTTGGGCCACCCACAAAGCGAGCCCGAGCTCACGCCGGTCTGCCCGGAGCGATCCCGACAGGCCGGTATCGACCTCGTCATCAGGCAGGCAAGCGGTGCGATGAACAACGGGGGAGCACTACTCCCCGGTCTCTCAAAGTCGGTTGAACACCAGCGTGCCGTTGGTGCCACCGAAACCGAACGAGTTGGACATGGCCGCTTCGATGCGGCAACTCTGGGCCCTATGGGGAACATAGTTCAAGTCACATCCTTCGGAGGGGTTATCCAGATTGATGGTGGGCGGTGCAACCTGATCGCGCAGTGCCAACACGCAGAAGGCCGCCTCGACCGCACCCGCCGCCCCCAGCAGGTGACCGATCATCGATTTGGTCGAGCTCATTCTCACCCGGCTGGCAGCGGGGCCCAGGACACGCTTGGCCGCGTTGGATTCGGCCACATCCCCCGCCGGGGTGGAGGTGCCGTGGGCGTTGATATAGTGAATCTTGTCGGGGCTGATGGCCGCATCCCTGATCGCATTTTGCATCGCCAGCGCCGCGCCGGCGCCATCTTCTGGCGGGGCCGTCACATGGAAGGCATCATCACTCATGCCGAAACCTGACAGCTCGCAGTAGATATGGGCGCCCCGCGCCTTGGCGTGTTCATACTCCTCCAGTACCAGAACGCCGGCGCCATCACCGAGCACGAAGCCATCACGGTCGCGATCCCAGGGGCGGCTGGCCGCCTGCGGGGCATCGTTACGGGTCGACAGCGCCCGCGCCGCCGAGAAGCCGGCCAGGCCCAGCGGGGTGGTGGCCATTTCGGCACCACCTGCCACCATCACGTCAGCATCACCGTACTGAATGATCCGCATGGCATGGCCAATGTTATGCGTGCCCGTGCTGCAGGCGGTGGTGATCGCAATGTTGGGGCCGCGCAGACCGTACTTGATCGCCACATTGCCCGCAATCATGTTGATGATGCTGCCCGGCACGAAAAAGGGGGACACGCGGCGCGGGCCACTGCGGTTGAGGGTATCGTGGGTTTTCTCGATCATCGGCAGGCCACCGATGCCGGAACCGATGGCGCAACCGATCCGGTGGGCGTTGGCCTCGTCGGCTTCGATACCGGCATCCTCGATCGCCTGGGCCGCGGCCACCATTCCATACTGAATGAACAGATCCATCTTGCGCCCCTCTTTGGGGCTCATGTAGGGCTCCAGATCAAACCCCTTGACCGAGGCGGAGAAGCGGGTTGGAAATTGAGACACGTCAAAAAAATCGATGGGGGCGACGCCGCTCTTGCCGGCCAGGATATTGCTCCAGGTCTCCTCGACGCTGCTGCCTACGGGCGTGAGCAGGCCGATACCGGTCACAACAACTTTTCTGCGAGACATCCTACCTACTCCTCCAGCCAACGCAGTCCTGTACAAAAGAAAAGCCGCACTATATTCGCATATAGATGCGGCTTTTCGGCTAATTCGGTCGGGATTGATTACTGATGAGCGTTGATGTAATCGATCGCCAGCTGAACAGTCGTGATTTTTTCAGCTTCTTCATCGGGAATCTCGGTCTCGAACTCCTCCTCCAGCGCCATTACCAGCTCAACAGTGTCCAGGGAGTCGGCACCCAGGTCTTCGACGAAGGAAGCAGAGTTAACGACTTCTTCTTCTTTGACGCCCAGCTGTTCAGCGATGATTTTCTTGACGCGCTCTTCAATGTTACTCATATCTCTTCCTATTTTCTTCTCAACACCATCACATCGCAGGATGCGACATGGACCTTTTATAAACCCCATTACGCTCTGGCAACAAGCGTGACGGTCCCGGTTTCAATTACCGTCAGCTGACGGCCAATTATCAACAAATCGACGGAAAAAACAAATTTTTATGCTGGCCGCACCCACCTCGATCAGGCCATGTACATCCCGCCGTTGACGTGGATGGTATCACCGCTGATATAGGCTCCGCCATCGCCCGCGAGAAAACCCACCACGGCGGCCACCTCTTCCGGCTGCCCGAGACGGTTCAGCGGGATCTGCGCCTGCAACGTCTGTCGGTGTGGCTCGGCCAGAGCCGCCGTCATATCGGTATCGATGAATCCGGGGGCGACGCAGTTGACCGTGATGTTGCGTGAACCGACCTCGCGCGCCACGGCACGGGTGAACCCCTCCATACCAGACTTGGCGGCCGCATAGTTGGCCTGCCCGGCATTACCCATGGAGGCGACCACCGAGCTGACACTGATGATGCGCCCCCAGCGGGCTTTGCTCATGCCGCGCAGACACCCCTTCACCAGGCGGTAAACGGAGGTCAGATTGGTGTTCAGCACCGCATCCCACTCGTCCTCCTTCATCCGCATCAGGATGTTGTCGCGGGTGATGCCGGCGTTGTTCACCAGAATTTGAATCGTGCCGTAATCGGCCTGAATCTGTTTCAGCACGGCCTCGACGGAGGCGGCGTCGGCCACGTCCAGCACCAGGCCACGTCCCCGGTTGGCCAGCTCGGCCAGGTAGGCGCTGATCGTATCAGCCCCTTTTTCACTGGTTGCCGTGCCGATCACCAGCGCCCCCTGCGCCGCCAGATTGACCGCGATCGCCCTGCCGATACCGCGGGTTGCGCCCGTTACCAGCGCCACTTTTCCTGCAATACTCATTCTGCCTTCCCACTCGTCTGAATGCTCATTCCAGCGCCTTTTTCAGACCCGCCGGATCGCCGATCGACCCTCCGGCGAGCGTCCGATCGATCTTCCTGTTCAAGCCGGTCAACACCCTGCCCGGTCCGCACTCGATCAACGTGGTAACGCCATCCTCGGCCATCTTGCGGACCGAAGCGGCCCACAGTACCGGGCTGTAAAGCTGCTGAATCAGGTTCTGTTTCAGGCTCTCCAGATCGGCGGGCCGCTCAGCGTTGACATTCTGCACCACTGGAATCTGCGGCATCTGCCACGTGATCGCCGCCACCGCCTCGGCCAGCCGGGTGGCCGCAGGGCGCATGAGAGCGCAGTGAGAGGGTACGCTGACCGGCAGTGTGAGCGCGCGTTTGGCGCCAGCCGCCTTGCACGCTTCGATGGCGCGTTCAACGGCGGCCTTGTCGCCGGCGATCACCACCTGTCCCGGACAGTTGTAATTCACAGGAGATACCACACCGCCCGCGGCGGCAGAGTGACACGCGGTTGCGACGGCCCCGTCATCCAACCCCAGGATCGCCGCCATGGCACCGCGGCCGGCCGGCACCGCCTGCTGCATATACTCGGCCCGCTGCCTGACCAGGCGCACCCCCTGCGCCAGGCTGATCGCCCCGGCACAGACCAGGGCCGTGTACTCACCGAGGCTGTGGCCGGCCATCACCGCCGGCTGCGCCCCCCCCTGCTGCTGCCACAGGCGCCACAGCGCCACGCCCGCCGTCAACAGCGCAGGTTGAGTGTTTTCGGTGCTGTTCAGCGCCTGCTCCGGGCCATTTTGGCTCAGATCCCACAGGTCGACACCCAACACTTGCGAGGCCTCCGCAAAGGTTTGCTCAATGACGGGAAAATCCGCGGCCAGCTCGGACAGCATACCCCGCTGCTGCGACCCCTGACCGGGAAAAATGAAAGCGAGCGATCGTGACATGGCTTCCCCATTCCTGCACACAGATGACCGGGCCCCTCGATGCGATCGCACAAGGGTATTCGAGGGGGGGAGTGTACAACATTTCGCGCCGATTAGAACGTGTCGGCGCCGTCGTCGCGGGTCTGGAGATAACACTCGAGCTGTTCACTGATCCGCTCCGGCACCTTCATCTGCGCCTCGGACACCGCCTGATCCAGAGCGTAGCCAAAACAGGTGCGGTTGGCACCACCGTGGCTTTTGATCACGATCCCCTGCAGCCCCAGCAAACTGGCGCCATTGCGCCGGCCCGGATCGAGCTGTGCCTGCAGTTCCCTCAGTACCGGTCGGGCCAGCAGCGCCAGCAGGCGGCGGTAGAGATTGCGGCTGAAGCTGCGGCGCAGCTTGCGGCTGATCAATCGGGCCAGCCCTTCGCTGCTTTTGAGCGCTATATTGCCGACAAAACCGTCACACACCACCAGATCTGCCCGACCGGAAAAGACGCCATCGCCCTCGATGAAGCCGACATAGTTGAGCTGACGCTGTTCTGCCAGCAGGCGGGAGGCCAGCCGTACCTGCTCGTTGCCCTTGATCTCTTCCGCGCCGATATTGAGCAGCCCCACCCGGGGGCGGGCGATCCCTTCCACCGCCTCGATCATGACCGACCCCATGATGGCAAACTGCAGCAGGTGGTTGGCGGTACAGTCCACATTGGCACCCAGGTCGAGTACATGGCAGTGGCCGTGCAGGGTTGGCACCGCCGAGGTGATGGCGGGCCGGTCGATGCCGGGCAGGGTGTGCAAAATGCTGCGCCCCAGCACCATCAGGGCGCCCGTATTGCCAGCGCTGACACAGGCGTCGGCACGTCCGTCCGCGACGGCCTGCAGGGCAAGATACATGGAGGAATCCTTGCGACGGCGCAAGGCAAGCGCAGGTTTCTCATCCATGGCGACCACGGCTTCGGCATGGGTAATGGCAAGACGCTGGCGCTCGGATCGAGCGTAACGGGCGACCAGGGGGGCTATCTGCTCCTGCCGGCCAACCAGAAGGATCTGGAGGGAGGGGTGACGCCGCAGGGCATCGATGGCGGCGGGAACGGTAACGCGGGGACCGAAATCCCCGCCCATTGCATCAACTGCGATGCAATATGCCTGGGTCAAACTTATTCGTCATTCTGAGCGATGACTTGACGGCCGCGGTAAAAGCCGTCGGCGCTGACGTGGTGACGACGGTGTACTTCACCGGTGGTTGCGTCTACCGCCAGCGTCGGGCCGCTCAAGGCATCGTGTGAACGACGCATATCGCGCTTCGACCGAGACTTTTTGTTCTGCTGTACTGCCATGGTATATAGCTCCTGATTTAACGCTGATCGGCCTTTTCTTTGAGCTGGGCCAATACACTGAAAGGGTTTGGTTTTTCTTCCCGCGTTCGGGCCGTCACCGGATCACCGAACGAGGTCTGGATACTGCAATCATCGTGCAGCGGCACGAGCGGCAGGCTCAACATCAGCTCATCCTCGATGACCGGCAGCAACTCGATCTCATCCGTCTCCATGATCAGCGGATCATAGCAACGGGGTAAACTCTGTGCCTGTGCGTCGGTGAGCGCCACGGCGAGATTGAGTGTTGCATCGATCTCGACGCTGACCGACTCCAGGCAGCGCTGGCAGGTCATGCGCACACGGCCATGGGCCCTGCCGCTGATGACACGCAGGCGCTGTTCATCTCTGGCAAAGCGGATCTGAACCGCGACGGCTCCGCTATCATCCAGCAAGCAGGAAGCCAGCCGAGGCATGTCAGCCACCCGAGCCGAGCCGCTGAATTCAGCCTCCCGCTCCGCCAGTTTGCGAGGGTCGACTCGCTTCGGTAATGGATCGTACGACATAGGCGCGCAATTCTAGGCCCAGAACCTCATTCTGTCAAAGAAAATGGGGGTTCGAGGGGGTTGATTTTGGGTTACCATGGGCGGGTCACGCTGCTTTTCACCACCGCGCAAGGATAACCGATGCTGCCCAATCTCGTGCTCGCTTCCAGCTCACCCTGGCGCCGTCAGGTACTCGACAAACTGGGGCTGCCCTATCGCGGCAAGCACCCCGACATCGATGAAACCCCGCTTCTGGCGGAGGCGCCCGCCGATCTGGTCGCTCGTCTGGCGCTGGAAAAGGCCCAAGCAATAGCCCCCACCTTCAAGGACGCGCTGGTGATCGGCTCAGATCAGGTGGCGGTGCTGGAGGGGCAGATCATCGGCAAGCCCGGTACCCATGCCCGTGCCCGCCGCCAGCTGCAAATGGCGGCGGGGCGCACGCTGAGCTTTTTGACCGGCCTTTGCCTGCTGAACACCACCACCGGGCGGGCGCAGCGGGCGGTGGTGCCCTACCATGTACACTTTCGCCCGCTCAGCGAGCAGTTGATCGAGGGGTACCTGCAACAGGAGCAGCCCTACGACTGCGCCGGCAGCTTCAAGTCGGAGGCGGGAGGGATCGTGCTCGTGGAGCGCCTCGAGGGGGACGACCCCAACGCCCTGATCGGGCTGCCGCTGATCCGGCTGGTCCGAATGCTCGAGCAGGAGGGGGTCAACCCGTTTCAGGTTTCAGCGTAACGCGGGCCCGGCGCGCAACCCCAGCTCCAGCGCCAACTGTTTGGCAACACCGACACCGAGCCGCTCGATGATCCGATCCAGCGGTTCCGGGCGCACGGTGTAATCCACCAGTTTCTCCACCCCAACGATCTCCCGCGCTACCATGGAGGTGCTGCCCAGGCCGTCGATCAGACCCAGATCGAGCGCCTGCTCCCCGGTCCAGACCAGCCCCGAAAACAGTTTGTCGTCCTCTTTGAGCCGCTCGCCCCGCCCCTGTTTCACCTGCCGGATAAATTGCTGGTGGGTGGTTTCCAGCACCGTTTGCCAGAACTCACGCTCCTCTTCTTTCAGCGGGCTGAACGGGTCGAGAAACGCCTTGTTCTCGCCGGCGGTCATGGTGCGGCGCTCAACACCGAGCTTGTCGATCAGCTCCACGAACCCGAAGCTGGCCGAGATCACGCCGATGGAGCCGACCAGACTGGCCTTGTCGGCGTAGATCTCATCCGCCGCCGCGGCGATATAGTAGGCCCCGGAGGCGCCGATATCGCTGATCACCGCATACAGTTTTTTCTGCGGATGCAGTTGTCGCAGCCGCTTGATCTCGTCATAGACATAGCCGGCCTGGACCGGGCTGCCACCGGGGCTGTTGATCCGCAGCACCACTGCCCGGCTGCGCTCCGCCTTGAAGGCTCGGCGCAGGGCGCTGATGATCGCATCGGCGCTGGCTTCCTCGCCCTCCATGATCGGCCCGTTGACCTCGATGACGGCCGTATGCGCCTGCGGTACCACGCTGTCCGCTCCGAAGCGGCTGCCAGACCAGAACAACCACAGCAGCGCAAACAGATAGATGAAGGTCAACAGCTTGAAGAAGATCCCCCAGCGGCGCGCGCGCCGATGCTCCACATTCAGGTTGTTGACCACCTTTTCGATCAGACGCCACTCCCGCTGGGTGCTCGGGCGCTCTGATCTCATCCCCTCGCTCTCGCCGGGTTCGCCCCAATGATTGTTACTCACACTAATCCCTCAACTGATTTGGTTGTCCTGCAGGTGATCAAGCCACTGTTCCAGTTCCGGGAAGTGATGCAGCTCCCGGACCGGCCTGAGCGCCTTGAGCCTATCGATATGATGGGCCCCGTAGCTGACCGCAACCGTGTCGATGCCGGCGCGGCTACCCATCTCCAGATCGTATTCGGTATCACCGATCATCAGCGCCTCCTGTCGCGCCACGCCAGCCTGCTCGAGAATCTCATGCAGCATCTGCGGGTCTGGCTTGGAGGAGGTTTCATCCGCGCAGCGGGAGAGTTCGAACAACCACCCCAACCCGGTTTCAGCCAGGGCGCGTTCGAGCCCGCGCCGACTTTTCCCGGTTGCGACCGCCAGGCGATACCCTTTTTGCCGCAACCCTTCCAGCGTTGGCCGCACCGCGGGAAACAGCTCCGTCGGTGTCGCGTCGGCGACAAAATAATGGTGCGCATAGCGCTGGCTCAGCGGGGCGATGATCTCCTCCCCCGAGGCGGGAAACAGAATGTTGAGTGCCTCGGGCAGGCCCAGCCCGATAATATCCCGCGCCGCCGCTTCGGTGGGCAGCGGCAGCCCAAGATCCCGCGCCGCGGCGCGGAGGGAGGATACGATCCGCCCGGTGGAGTCGATCAGGGTACCGTCCCAGTCAAAAATCAGCAGCTTGTACAAGCCAGGCTCCTCGAGG
>Ga0114984_1000643_pt1 | contig 13301 bp, 9 predicted proteins | sample Shrwel1BS1Day1_FD_96987 | JGI IMG/M metagenome (GOLD analysis project Ga0114984, IMG submission 96987) | Subsurface microbial communities from deep shales in Ohio, USA - Utica-3 well 1 S-1-Day1 | ecosystem: Environmental > Aquatic > Deep subsurface > Shale gas/oil reservoir > Produced water/Flow... | reverse complement strand
GCTCAAGGCAGTGTTCAACCTCGGTGCCGGTATCGACGGGTTGCTGAAAGTGCCCAACCTTCCCGCAGACCTGACTGTGGTGCGCCTGGAAGACGCCGGCATGTCGGTGCAGATGGCCGAGTACGTGCTGCACCAGTTACTGGAAGCCAGCCGTGGGATGGAAACCTATCGGGAGCAGCAGCGCCAGGGCATCTGGAAGATTCATCGCCCGATCAAGCGCAGCGAGTGGCCCGTGGGTGTCATGGGGCTCGGGCATATCGGCAAGCGGGTGGCGCGTACCCTGGCGGATCTGGACTACCGGGTGAATGGCTGGGCCCGGAGTGAGCACGACCTCAACGATGTCAGCACCTATGCCGGTGCGGACCAGCTCGGTGAATTCCTGAAATCCACCCGGGTTCTGGTCAACACCCTGCCCCTGACCGATGAAACCCGGGACATCATCGACTATGAACTGCTGAGCCAGTTGCAGCCTGGCGCGGTGCTGATCAACGTTGGCCGGGGCGAACACCTGGTCGAGGACGACCTGCTGAAAGTCCTGGACGAGGGCAAGCTGGTCCGGGCCTCTCTGGATGTGTTCCGCAAGGAGCCGCTGCCCGAGGGACATCCGTTCTGGCAGCGCCCTGAAATCACCATCACCCCGCACATCTCCGCCAGAACATTGCGGGATGCCACCCTGGAACAGATTACCGGCAAGATTCGGGATCATGCCCGGGGCCTGCCCATTACCGGGATCGTCGATACCAGCCGCGGTTACTGATCTGAACGGCCGGCACCGATCATGACACGGTCGGTGCCAGCCAGGCCACCAGAGCCGTCACCACCAGCAGCAGGGGGATGGCGATCAACACGAACCGCCCATTCCAGCGAAACGCCACAACCCACCGGGATACCTGGCCAAACCGGGAAAGCAGCATCACCGAGGGACCAAAGGGCGAGAGCATCATGGCCAGGGAAAAGCCGATCACCAGGGCCACGGCCACCGGCAACGGATTCATCCCGCCAGCCACCAGCTCCGGCAGCAATCCGGCCTGAACACTCAGCACTGTGATCGGAATGACCCCGATCATGGAGAACATGGGCATCATCAGCATACCCAGCACCGCCAGCAGGAAAACACCGCTACCGCTCTGGAGCAGGCCGGCAAGCGCATCGGCGGGAATCACGGCTGACAGGGCCACCCCGAGAATGGCCGAGGCCGCAAAAATGGCCATTTCGTTGTTCATGGTCCACACCTGCTCCGCACCCTCCTGCAAAACCGGTAACAACTTCCAATCCTGCGCGAGCATGTAAAGCACGGTCACGGAAGGTACTGTCAGCATGGCTGCCACCGATACCTTGAGGCCGGTACTCGCCACCAGGGCCGCCATCACCGCAAAGACCACCAGAATGAGCACCAGCAAACGCCCTGTGCCCGCCGGCCAACCCTCGAGGGCCATTCGTTCACTGCTGACCCTGCGGAACCGGCGCTGCTCCAGCACCCAGCCAACGGCCACCAGTACCAGCGCGGCAATCACTCCGAATGGCAATAACAGTGACCAGCTCAGCTGGGGCAACTCGCGGGTAAGGATGGCCACCGCCACACTGGTCGGCGCGACCAAAGGCACCAGGGCAAAGCCCCGGAGGGCGCTGATCAACACACTGCGCAACCACTGCAAACGTGATTCACCGGTGATGCCGCGCTCACGCAGGGTCTCCGAGAGCGTGCCACAGAGCAGGCTCATCATGCCGAAACTCAGCACCGAGGCGATGCCGCAGCTGACCAGGGCGTATTTCGGATAGAGCCAGCCTGGCCGGCCGCCGAGCAGCACATCGTGGATCCGGCGCAGCACTTCGAATCGGCGCACCAGGCACTGCATCATGCCCAGGCTGCCGAGGAACGCCGAATAGAACGCCGCATCCGAGGCCGCTTTCATCAGCTGATCCGTCCCCAGCGCGCCATAGCTGGCGAGGCCACCGAGCACCGCAAGGGAGAGCAACAGTAACATACGGGCATAACCCTGCAGGCGCCCGGCACCGATCAGGAAGGCAGCCACAAAGATACTGCCGGCAAACGCGCTCAACTCGCGGTTGCCGAGGCAGATGGCGACCAGTTCGGTCAGCGCCGCCAGCGATACCAGCCATTGCAGAATCGTGTTCATAGTCGCCCCGACCAGCGACGCTTGATCACTGCTTGCATTTCCATAATACCCGGATTAGTCTTTTGCCATTCATTTACAAAACTGTGTTTCGCTAAACGAAACTATATTAACACACAACGCCGGGAAATCTCATGACCGGGCTTCCCGCTCATTGCCTGCAGGAGAATACGAATGGCTTCCGCACCCTGGAATGACCTGCTGAATTTCGACGCACAACTGGACGAGACCGAGCGTCAGGTCCGCGACAGTATCCGCAGCTTCTGTGACCAGCAGCTGATGCCGGGCATCATCGAAGCCAACCGGCACGAGAAATTCGATCGCAACATCTTTAACCAGATGGGTGAACTGGGCATGCTCGGCGCTACCCTGCCGGAAGAGTACGGCGGCCCGGGTCTGAACCATGTCTGCTACGGCCTGATCGCCCGGGAAGTGGAGCGAGTGGATTCCGCCTACCGTTCAGCTCTGAGTGTGCAGTCTTCCCTGGTCATGTACCCGATCTTCTCCTACGGCAAGGAAGCACTGAAGCAGCGTATCCTGCCAAAGCTGGCTTCCGGGGAATACGTGGGCTGCTTCGGCCTGACCGAACCCAACCATGGTTCCGATCCCGGCGGCATGGAAACCCGTGCGAAAAAGGTCGACGGCGGTTATCTGCTGAGTGGTTCCAAGACCTGGATCACCAACTCACCCATTGCCGACATCTGCGTGGTCTGGGCCAAGCTGGACGGCAAGGTGAACGGCTTTGTCATCGAACGGGAAGGTGCCAAGGGACTGGACACCCCGAAGATCCAGGGCAAGTTCTCCCTGAGGGCTTCCGATACCGGCTCCATCTTCATGGATGAGGTGTTCGTGCCCGAGGAAAACCGTCTGGACGTGGAAGGCCTGAAAGGCCCGCTGAGCTGTCTGAACAAGGCCCGGTTCGGCATCAGCTGGGGTGCCCTGGGCGCGGCGGAATTCTGCTGGCACGCCGCCCGCAACTACACCCTCGAGCGCAAGCAGTTCGGCAAGCCCCTGGCCGCCAACCAGCTGATCCAGAAAAAGCTGGTGGATATGCAGACCGAGATCACCATCGGCCTGCAATCCGTACTTCAGCTCGGTCGCATGATGGACGCCGGCATTGCCACTCCGGACGCGGTGTCACTGCTCAAGCGCAACAACTGCGGCAAGGCCCTGGACATCGCCCGGGTTGCCCGGGACATGCATGGCGGCAACGGCATTGCCGACGAGTACCACGTGATCCGCCACGTCATGAACCTGGAGGCGGTGAATACCTACGAGGGCACCCACGATGTGCATGCCCTGATTCTTGGCCGGGGCCAGACCGGGATTCAGGCGTTCAGCTGAATCGCGGTCTCCACCGGCAATACTGCCAGCAGGTCGGCGCACAGATCGCAGGCCGGCTGGCAGCACTTCTGGACGGAGTGCGCCATGAACGCGGCGGCTTCGGCATGGTTGCAATGACTCAGCCTGCCGCTACAGATCGCCACATGGCGATACAGACCTTCTACAGCCTCGAGGCGGGTATCATAGGGTCCGCGCTCGGGGATCTCCCGGGTCCGGACGTACCATTTGCCACTGCGGTACACGAGGCGGTTATCGATCTCGAGCAATCCTATCCGGGTCAGAATATCAATCACCTGAAAAGCCTCCATAAGACCTCCCCGGCGTCTGGCCGGAGAGGTGGGTCTCATCCCATCGCCAGCATTTAACGGACACCCGCGCGCCGGAGCGCAGCTGGCGTGTATTCCCGGGAACTGCGTTCGGTGCCGTACTCGTAGGGATTGTCTTCCTCGTTCGTCAGACCCATCACGAGGTACCGGCCAGAGAGCAGGTCGTACAGGGTTTCGAAGGCATAGGCCGGGATCTTCGCGTCGTAGATCTGCATGGCATGGGCTTCGGCCACCCGCCAGAGATTGCCCTTGCCGTCGTAGTGATCGACCACGGCAATCTGCCAGGTATCCTCGTCGATGTAGAAATCCCGGACCTGATAGATATGACGCTCGCCGTCCTTGAGGGTGGCGCGGACATGCCAGACCCGGTGCAGTTCATAGCGGGCCAGGCTCTGGTCCACATGGCCTGGCTTGATGATATCGGTGTAGCTCAGATCGGCACTGGCGATCCGGTAGGAGTTGTACGGGATATACAGCTCCTTCTTGCCTACCAGCTCCCAGTTGTACTTGTCCGGTGCGCCGTTATAGAGATCCAGGTTATCCGAGGTACGCTGACCATCGGCAGCAGTGCCCGGCCCGTCATAGGCCACATTGGGCGCCCGGCGCACGCGGCGCTGCCCGGAGTTGTACAGCCAGGCCCGGCGTGGCTCCTTGACCTGGTTGATGGTCTCGTGCACCAGCAGCACGTTGCCGGCCAGACGGGACGGCGCCGTGATGGTCTGTTTGAAGTAGAACATCACGTTGGGATCTTCCGCCGGGTCATAGTCCTGCAGCGCTACCCGTTCGGTGAAGGATTCGGTGAACTTCACCGGGCTGAAATCACCATTGGGCTGGGGCGTCACCTGGGCCACGTTGCGGGTGAAGGAGCCGCCCCGATAACGGGTGATGTGATTGAAGATCGCCTCCAGTCCATTCTGTGGAATGGGGAACGGAATGGCGGTCTGGTAGTTCTGAAGACCATTGCCGCTTTCCACCAACTCCACCGAGGTGGCGTTTTTCTTGCTCTTTGCCTGGATAAACTCCGGATAGGTCGCTGTCCGCCGGGTTTCGTATACCGGCATGAAGTAGTCGTCGTACTTCCTGATCATGGCGACCTGGCCGGGGGTCAGGTTGTCGCTGTACTGGTCCACGTTGCTCTGGTCAATCCGGAACAGCTCCTGATCGCCCGGGAAGGGGTCAACGTAGCGTCCATCGCCCTTGTATCCGGCCGGCGCTTCGGTCAGCCCGCCGGTCCAGGCCGGGATCTCGTCGCCATTGCCGGCTTTCTCGGCGCCGATCGGGGTCAGGGTGTCACCCAGTTTGGCAGCCTCTTCAGCCCCCACTGCGGCCCCCGCGTTGGCGGAGGCCATCATCGCTGCGGTTACAGCTCCGTAGATCAGGGTTCTTGTGGTCTTCATGGTGTTCACCTTTAAAGTCACGTGTTGATTCAGAATGAGTAGGAAACGGAAGCGGCAACGAAATCCCGGTCATTGGTCTCGTTGTAATCGCCGCCGAAGTAAGTGGTGTAACTCAGGGATGCCTTGTAGGAATTCTGATAGGTGGCATCGAGGCCCAGGCCCACGGACTTGTTGCCTTCCTTGAAGTTGCCGCCCGGATCCGGCGCATAACCCTTCACGTCGTGGGTCAGGAACAGCTTCGGACGCAGGTTGACCCCGGCAAAGGCGCTCGGGTAATCCCAGACAAACAGGGTCCGATAACCCCAGGAAAAACTGGTGGTAAAGCCGTCGCCGCCGCAGTTGGTGGGGTTGATGTTCAGGCGTGGAACGTCATCGGTGCCCTGGCTGCAGAAATCACCCGTGAAGCTCTCACCATCCAGAGGTACCGGACCAACACCCCAGATACCGGAGCGGCCATAACGGGCCTCGGACTTGTCCGGAAGGTCGTGGACATAAGTGGCGCCGACTTCGCCAACGATGATAAAGCGGGCCGCACCCATCACCCGGTCAATGAAGTGGATGAAAGTCGCCTGGGCCTGGGACACGCCGAACCGGTCGTATCCCTCCACGGCCTTACCAGCGTAGTTGTAGCCTTTCTCGATTTCCCGCTGCTCAAGCTTGCTTATGACCTGGCCGTCCGGGCCGCGCTGCTGAAGGCCCCCGTAGATCAACTCAAAGGTATTCCACTGGATCGGCATGTTGGGACGGTAGCTGTATTCCGCCCCAAGAGAAGTCCCGGTGGGAAGCGTGGTGTTGACGCTTACACCGAAAAGCTCGATGTCCTGCGGGTACTCAATGAAGTAGCTGGGGAAGCGCGCATCCGGAAGGGTGGGGTCCCGCATCTGGGTTTCATCGGCATCGGCGGGGTTATTCACCACACCGCTGATGTAGGGCAGCCGGCTGTTATAACGGGTATAGAAGAAGCCCAGTTCGGCGCCCAGATCGGTCATGTACCACCGGGCAGCCATACCATATTGGTCGGTGTCTCCCGGTTCCTTGTCACCGATGCGCGGGGCGACAAAACCCTCCTCCAAGGCCTGGGAGTCAGGCACCTGGCCAGCCAGCAATACCGGGCCACAGCCGTCAGCCGCCACATCCGCGCTGGAGAAAAAGGTGCCGCAATCATCAATGCGGAACGGCTCCCACTCCGTCTGCACGAATGCCTCCAGCGTGACCTCCGGCGTAATCCCGACTGAGCTGTACAGCATTTCCACCGGCAACAGCACGTCCTTCAACTCTGCACCCGGGGCGCGGAATGCGGGCACGTCAATGGGGTTGACCGCATTGATACCACCGAGGATGAACGTACTTTCGCCCCAATTCACCACCTGCCGGCCATAACGGACGGACACCGGGGTATCCCCGAAATACCAGTCGGTGAACACGTAAGCGTCCAGCAAATCGGCCCCGGCGGCATTGTCCAGGGCCTCCTCGTTGAGCTCCCGGCGCTGGCCGACCGGATCCACCGCCCGTGGGTTATCCTTCAGTTCGTAGTCGTAGTAGTAAGTGCCACGGACCAGGGCGCCGACCCGGGTTAGGGTATCGCTGTCTGGTGCGTAATCCAGGAACAGCTCCGACCGACCCCGCAGAATCTGGGAATACGGTTCACCCTTTTCGAAGTTGAGGTTGCCATCGTCAAAGTTGTTGGATGAGGCACCGGTGTTGCTGAACGCAAATTCCGGCCCCAGGTTGCCCTGGGAGATCAGGTCCTTGTCCTGATCCTCAAGGCGGTAGGCCATACCCGCTGTGAGCGTCGTGCTGAACGAAGCGTCAATTTCGTAGATGCTGAAGTCGAATGCCAATGCAGTCCCGGAAAGACCGGCAAGTTGCATGGCCAACGCGAGCCGCAGCGGTGTATGCAAGGTCGGTTTTATTGTTTTCATTGCGTGTTACTCCGCAAGTTTCAGGCAAAGCCTCCCCGTCTGGCGAGGCTAACGCCATGTTTTAATTGATATTATTTGAACACTTGGGCACCACCCGAAGGGGTGCCCGCCGATGGCATCAGGTCACAGGCCGAGCACTCCGTCGAGAAGTCCGCCACCGCCGTCACCACCATTGTTGGGGGTATCGCCGGCGTCGGTGTTGCCACCGCTGTCGGTGCAATCGGTACCGCTGGTATCGGCATCCTGGACCACGCAGGGGTTGATCACGGCCACCGTTCCGTCGGTGAACAGCTGCAACATCTGGGCGGTCATTTCGTCAAAGACCGCGCGGGAGGAGAAAGGGTCGGCCTCTTTCTGACCCGCGGAAATCGGGTTGCCGTGAGAGCCTTCCAGGTAGCGGGTGATCAGCGGCAGACCGTCGGTCTGAAGCGGGGTGGATTCCGCGCCCATGGCTGCGGCGAGGGGATCAGTTCCCGCCAGAGGCATGTTTTCGCCCTCGATTACGAAGCCTGTTTCCGGAAGCGTGGTGGACAATGGTCCCAGCGGATACAGCACCGCATCTGCGGCATTGGGTACGGTATCGTCCGTCGGGCGATCAGGGTCATCGGGAACGCCGGCAATCTCGGTCAGCAGGATCGGTGCTTCCTTATAGAGAGGTGCGAAGGCCACCGGATCCGCCGAATCGAGCAGGCCCTGGAACACATTGAAATAGATATTCAGCTCCGTACGGCCCTGGGTCAGCAGGCCGTCCGACGCTTCATCCAGTCCCGGCAGCACTCGCGGGGCCACCGACTGGGAGTTCTCTACCAGGCGCCCGAAGCTGCCACCGGTATTGAACAGGTTGGCGGCCAGGATCGGATTGAGATTATCGTTGCCGGCTTCGATGGCGGCGTTATTGACGTGGGGAAAGGCTGCGCCGCCCATGCCACTGAGGGAATGGCTCAGGAAATAGACCCGATCCGGATCCATATTGAGGTCCTGTGGACAATCGGCGCAGGCGGCAATGGCATCTTCGATGGCCTGCAACGATGCATTCACGTTAAGCAGGTCCAGGGCGCCCTGGCGCATGTTGTCGCGGGTATTCGCGTAGTTGGCAAAGTTCAGGAACAGGCTGCCGGATTCCGGTGCCTCCAGCTGGCTGGCCGGGACAGGATTGAGGTCGGCGTCGGCGGCGAATCCGAAGTGGCGCTCCGTGGCATCGGCAGAAGCTCCCGCCTGCTCGCTGATCGGATTCAGACCCACAAAGCCTTCCCCGAAGATGCCGTGCAGGGGCTGGTCGATGCCGATGGTCACGAAGCAGTCGTAACTGTTACCAGGATCTGCACACAGCAGGCCGGCTGCCGTTGCCAGAGGCAGGGTGGCAGAGCGGTCCGTGGTCACCGCATGCTGGTAGATGATGACCGGGTAACCATTTGCGGGAATACCACCACTCAGCGTCAGGAAAGTCGCGTTGTTAGTGTCCGGTGCCGTGATCACGATGGGTACCGCTGTATCCGCGCTCTTATCCGCGAATGGGAAACGATAGGTGATCCGGTCCGAGGGCGCGCCGTCGAGGCTGTCGTTACCGGAAAAATCAGCTGGCAGCCAGCTTTCGGAGGTCAGCACTGAACCATTACCGTCCTCCGGCACAGTCTGGAAATACGGCAGGGTGATTTCACCCTCGTAGACATGGACATTGAGAGGCGTGCCTTGGATTTCCTGGGCCAGCGCCGGATTCACGTCACCACCGTCACGCTGGCTGAACACACGCACCTCTCTGGGTTTCGGTGTATCCACAATGGTTTCCGCAGCGGCAGCCAGCGTCTGGGCGTCGGATTCGATATCCATGCTCAGGTCGGTAGCAACCGCGGCAGCAGTCTGTAAGGTATTGGCTAAGCGTCGATCGGACAGCGGGTCGGAAACCAGGTCCGCGTACAGAACGGTCATACCGTTATCCCGGGCCTCGGTCAGGAGCGTGGCCAGCTCTTCATCGTAGAGGCGAAAACCGGTGTCCGTCAGTGTCTGGTAGATCTGGCTGTTAAGCGCTTCCTCATCGGACGTTGCGCCCTCGCCCAGCGTCTGGTCACTGAGGTTGTAAAAACCGTCCAGCAACCTGTTCAGGGCCTGCTGGCGTTGGGCGACCGACAGAACAGAGCGGTAATAGGTGACCGGTGATGCATTGGCCAGCAGAACATCATCCACGGCGGTCGTGGTAATCGTGGTCGAGTAGGTAACGTCCTCAAAGCTCTGGGCAAAGCCCGCCGATGCAGCAACCTCGCGCTTGAAGTCAAAGTAGTCTGCGGCGAGCTGACGCGCCGGCAGCATGGCATCGCGGAACGGCTGGAAGGCCGCATTGGACAGAGTGCGCTCCGGATCGGCAACGCTCTGGAAAGTGGGTGAACCAACCAGTGGCTCGCCGTCGGCATCAACGATATCGTTGGTCAGCGCCAGAACGTACTGGGTCTTTTCCGCCAGCGGCTCCAGGGGCAGGACCCGCACCAGGTTGTTCTGGCCCCCGTCGATATCCAGCAACTCCACCCGGAACCTTTCGCGAAGCAGATCGCTGAAGATGGCATCGGCTTCGGCAGTGTTGCCCTGCTCCCGGAGCCTGAGTGCCTGGCGGTAGCGTATAGCCGGTGTCAGTCCGGCAACTTCGGTATCCAGGACTTCGATGGTATCGCCACTGGCGTATTCAACCGCGAAGAAAAACACGTTCTGATCCGGGTTAGGAACCACTTCCCCGTCCACCTCAACAAAGTCCCGGGCATCCAGGATCTGCTGGCTATCGAGGCTGGCGCTGATCTTGATATCAACGGGTGCCAGCACCGAGCTGCCATCCAGGAAGCCGATGCCGGTGGTTACCGGGTTAGCCGGATCGGTGCCATCGAGCATGGTGCCGTCGTCCACCTCACTCAGATAGAACAGGGCATCGCTCGGGATGGGAAACTCGGTTTCCAGTGGATCGAATAACGGGTGAACGCCACGTTCTATCAGGTTGCTGGTGATGCGGTAATCGGGATCGGCGTTCTTGCTGGTCTGGCTGCTGCCGTCGAGACAACCGGACAAACCCAGTGTCGTAGCCGACAGCGCAGCAAGGCATACGGTGCGAATCAACATGTTTCGTTACCTCTGTTTTTTTGTAGTTCGACGGTCCCTCGCCTTTAGTTGCCCTCGACGGAGGTCTAATTGCAAAGGTTCCAAAACCAGAGGCACTTTTTTGTCATTTCAGCCAAAAATTATTACAAACAGTTGATATTAAAACCGAAAATTTATATTCAATTTTTTACAAACGGACATACCCCAGCCAGAGGTGCGCTGGTACCATTTAAAAATGCGACAAAAACCATAAAACTCACGCAGCACGAACCACGTGCCGGGTGTTTTCAGGGGTACCCGCTTGGCCTTACTTTCATTTCGCCAATCAAAATCGAAACGCTTCGACCGTCTGGTTCAGCCCCACCTGAAGACGATGTTCACCTTTGCCTACCGGTTAACCGGTCGTGAGCACGATGCCGAGGATCTGGTCCAGGACGTGGTGGTCAAACTCTATCCGCGCCTGGACGAGCTGGAATCCGTGGACCACCTTCGACCCTGGCTGCACCGGGTGCTTTACCGGCATTTCGTCGATACAATCCGTAAACGACCTGCGGGACGGGAGATCAACACTAGCGCCCTGGATCTCCATGACGAGCAGACACCGTTTCTGGAGACCCGGGTTGGTAGCGAGCCAGACCCGCTGGCGAATGTGGAAGGGGATATCCGCAGCCAAACCCTGAAACGGCTGTTGGGAGAGCTTCATCCCGATCAGCGAACACTTTTGTTACTACACGACGCCGACGGCTGGCGTCAGGAAGACATCGCAGAGGTACTCGACGTGCCCATCGGCACCATCAAATCCCGGCTTCATCGGACCCGCGCCCTGCTCCGCACAAAATTGCAGGAAGAACTGGAACCTTTTGAGCAGCAACTCCGTGGACTCAAATGAGGTAGATGCGATGAACTGCAAACATTTTCTGCAAGACGTGGACGCGATGGCAGCCGGAGAGCTCTCCGAGCCGGTGGAGCTGGAGATGCGCCGGCATGCCGAGCGCTGCGGAGCCTGTGCACGAGCCCTGTCTTCGGCCGCGCTGATGATGGAGGAGGTGGCCCAGGAACGGGCGCCCGAACCGGACCAGGGTTTCGAGGCGCGAATGCTGGCGGCAGCGAAGCGAGGCGAACAGCCATCAGCGAAACGCTCCTGGGCAATACCCGCCTGGGGAGGTGCCGTAGCGGCGGCACTGGTGGTCGGGATCTTCATCGGTAGCGAGTTTTCTGCACCGCAACAGCAGGCAAATCCGGTAGCGGATTCCAGCACGACCACCGTTCAGAAAGTTGCAGCTACGGGAGATCAGAAGACCGTCCGGCTCGCGTTCACCTCCACGGAGGCAGTGGACAATGTCACTCTGACCCTGGAACTGCCTCCGAATATGGAGCTGGCGCCCTTTCCCGGTCGTCATCGCGTAAGCTGGAAGGTGAACCTGAAGCCCGGGGATAACCTGCTCGCCCTGCCCCTGAACATTCTGTTCCCGGGTGAAGGCACCCTGGTGGCCCATCTGGATGACGGCCGCAAGCGCAAAACCTTCCGTACCGACATTGGCACGACAATGGAGCCATCGTCATGAGGTCAGCATTATTCTTGCCACGGCTGGTGGCGGCCATGGGCATGGCGCTCGGGCTCGCCGGGATGCCAGCATTGGCAGCCGCGGAAACCGACTTCGAAGTCACCATGAGAATGGTCGAGGACGAGGACGTCCTGGATTCTTCCTTCGTCCAGGAGATGGAGTTGCCTGACTCCGTCAACGAACTGGATGTTTCGGAGATCCAGAGCGACGCCAGAGAGCTGGAGGAGACGCTGGCCTCAGAATCGAGAGAGACCCGGGATGCTCTGGACCTGGAACTCCCCGGAGAAGAGGACCCGACACTGCCTGTGATCGATCTGCCTGGGACGGACCTGACGGACCCGGAACTGCCCATTGGCGACCTCCCCGATACGGACCTCGACCTGCTGGACACCGGCAACAACCTTGTGGACAAGAGCGAAGACCTGCTGGATAACACAAGCGGCAACTAGTACCTGATTTTCTGCTCCTCCCTGAGGTAAGCTTACCCCTGATGCGCCGGTTTCTGTTCCAGCTTCAAGGGTATTGTGCTTGCTGCTTCGTCCCGTACACCTTTTGCTTGTCGCCTGGCTAACCATACTGTCCCCGGTTTCTGCGGCCGATGCCAGCCCGAAAGCGGCTGAACGCTTCCGGGCAGGTATTGCCGCATTCAAGGCCGGAGACCTGGATCAGGCCAGAGTATTCCTGGAATCCGCCGCCAGCCTTGGCATGGAGTCCCGCGCCCTCATCTACAACCTCGGCGTCCTCTACTACAAAACCGGAGATCTCCCCAACGCTGAACACATGTTCCGACAACTGACCGAAACCGGCCAGAGGAGCCTGGCGTTCTACAACCTGGGACTCATCGCTCTCGCCCGCGACGATAAAGCCAGCGCCAGAACGGCCTTTCGGGAGGTAGTCGACACCGGTGATGCCGACAACCTGACCCAACTCGCTGCAGCCCAACTGGACCGCCTGGGCGCGCAGACTCCCCTGCCTCCGTGGCAGGCCCTGGCATCCCTGTCGGCGGGCTATGAGGACAACATCGGTCTGTTTCCCGATGAGGCCGCCACCACAATCGAGGACAGTTTTCTCGAGTCGGTGGCGGCAGTGTCCGGCTACCTCCACCGACAGGGAAAACACGGTTTCAGGTTGCAGGGCCAGGCCTATGCCCGGGAATACGACTCAGAGGATGAGTTCAACTCCCACCTGGCGCGTCTGGATACCAACTGGGAGTATCGACTGGATGACTATCGGCTTTATGCCGGAGTTGGCGGCGACAAACTCTGGTACGGCGGCAAGCCCCGTGAGGAAAGAGCCAGGATCTCGACCGGACTGAGCACATCCGCGTGTGCTATCGCTGCGGAGCGCGCCCAATGCTCGGTGTCGGCCCGCGCGGAGCATGTTTCGGCAACTTCCCGTTACGATGCTTACGACGGCCGGCACTACCGACTGGATGCCCGTTACCGGGCACGGCTCGGCAACTGGGGCGGCGGACTGCGGTATTACCTGGATTACGACGACCGTCGCAACCTGGAAACCGAGTGGGAGTACTTCAGTG
>Ga0114984_1000642_pt1 | contig 13304 bp, 14 predicted proteins | sample Shrwel1BS1Day1_FD_96987 | JGI IMG/M metagenome (GOLD analysis project Ga0114984, IMG submission 96987) | Subsurface microbial communities from deep shales in Ohio, USA - Utica-3 well 1 S-1-Day1 | ecosystem: Environmental > Aquatic > Deep subsurface > Shale gas/oil reservoir > Produced water/Flow... | reverse complement strand
TTCTCTACATCATCGTCATGCCGGACGCCTCGGCGGCAGCGTTCGTCTGGCTGTACATGATCCCGCTGCTGGCCTACCTGCTGCTGGGCAAGCGCCGCGCCTTGGCCAGCTCGTGCTGGGTGGCGAGCAGCTGGGTCTGCAGGTTGGCGTACTTGGCCATCAGCGGCTTGAGGTGGCGGGCGCGGTCGAACAGGACGAAACCGAGGGCGCCGACCAGGGTGCCGTCCTCGTCGCGCAGGGGGATGCGGGTGACCACGAAGTGCTCGTCGCCGAACGCCATCAGGTCGAGCATGCTCGGCTGGCCGCTTTCCACCACCTCGCGCAGGCGGCTGGCCGGCAGCACCTCTTCGACCTCCTTGCCCAGCGCACTGCGCGGATCGCTGATGCCGACCTTCTGCGCGTACTTGTCGTTGATCCAGACGATGCGCGCCTGGCGATTGACCGCGATGGTGCCCTCGCACTGGGCGTCGAGGTGGTCGAACAGCAGCGGCATGGCCACGGCGCGAAAGCGCTCGGGCGACACGCCGATGATCAGGCCGTGCTGGTCGAGGTCGTCACGGGAAATGGCCATGGGTGAAGGTCCGAATTCAGGTGTCGGCGATTATGGGAGGGGCTTGAAGCCGACGGCAAGGCGTGTCGGTAGCCGGCGCGGGGGCGGTAGAGTATTGGCAGCGGCCATGCCTGTCATGCAATGCTGGCTATAGTTGCGGGATGCGCAATGGTGCGCATCTTTCTGGGATGACGCGGGCGCGAAGATGCTAGATGGCAAGCATAACGATCACAAGGACGTGGGCGCGGGGCATTGCGAAGGGCTACGAGAGTCGGGCAAGCGCGCGCTGATGCGCACCATCCTGCTCGCCACCGGGTTGACCCTGGGCGGCTTCGCCGTGTTGCAGAGCCTGGCCGGCAATTACCCCTTCGCCATCCTCGAAGTGCTGTGCACCGCGCTGCTGCTGTTCGGCGCCTGGCGCATCGAGCGCGCGCGGCATCTGTATCTGTGGATCTACCTGTACCTGATCCCGACCTTCTGCTTCATTCTCTACATCATCGTCATGCCGGACGCCTCGGCGGCAGCGTTCGTCTGGCTGTACATGATCCCGCTGCTGGCCTACCTGCTGCTGGGCAAGCGCCGCGCCTTCCTGCTCACCGCGCCGTTCATGTTCGCCGGCCTGCTGCTGTACTTCACCGACAACCATCTGAAGCTGGACACCCTCGGCCTGATCGATCTGGGCAACGCCGCACTTTGCGGCGTGCTGATCCTGGTTTTCGTGCACATCTACGACGGCCTGCGCATGCAGGCCTACGAGGAGCTGGAACGCCTGGTACAGACCGACTCGCTGACCGGCGTGGCCAGCCGCGGCAGCTTCCAGCACGCCCTGCAGCGCGCCATCCAGGAGGCCGAGCGCAGTGATGGGCATCTGGTGCTGGTGCTGCTCGACGTCGACCATTTCAAGCAGGTCAATGACCGGTGGGGGCACGAGGCTGGCGACCTGGCGCTGCTGCACATCTGTCAGATCCTGCAGCAGCGCCTGCGCGTCACCGATTTTCTCGGGCGCCTGGGCGGGGAGGAGTTCGGCCTGCTGCTGCGCCATACCGACAGCGCTGGCGCCGATCCGCTGGTGGACAAGCTGCGCCAGCAGATCGCCGAGCAGCCGCTTGAGTACGACGGTGAGCCGATCACGCTGTCCGCCACTTTCGGCCTGGCCACCTGGCCCCTGGACGGACGCAGCGCTACCGAGCTGTACCGCGCCGCCGACCGCCGCCTGTACAGCGGCAAGCAGCGCGGGCGCAATCAACTGGTCAGCGCCGACCTGCCGAGCGAACTGCTGCTGGACAAGCTCGACGTGCGGCTTTGATTTCGCAGCGGCCGGCCTGCCCGAATCGGCCGGCAGGGTACGGGAGGGAGCGGGCTGTGGTGTCTGGCCTTGCCGAGAGCGAGCGCATCGGGCAGGTAACCTGAACTGCAGGGCGCTGCACCGGGTCTGTGACAGTACCATCTACAAGGAGTACACCCATGGACCTTATCCGCATCCTCGTCGCCATCCTCCTGCCGCCACTGGGCGTGTTCCTTCAGGTGGGGCTTGGCGGCGCGTTCTGGCTGAACATCCTGCTCACCCTGCTCGGTTACATCCCCGGCATCGTCCATGCGGTGTACATCATCGCCAAACGCTGAGGCCTTATTGGCTGATGTGTTTGGGCAAGCGGCGCCGAGCGCTGCTCTCGTAGGGTGGGTTAGCCGCCTGTGACATTGCCGATCGACTCGCAGTGTCGGCTGCGGCGTAACCCACCATCGGCGCACCACCTTCATCTGCGTCTGGAATACTCGGCATTCGGCGCCGCTAACCCACCCTACGCTACGGTGGGTTTTTTGCCGTCCTTCACTCCCTCCGCAAGAAATGCACGCTGAACAGCTGCGCCGGGTCGCGCCACATGGCGACAGCGGCGAAGCCGCATTCATCTGCCAAGCCGCAGAATCCGCTGGGCGTGTACTTGTAGGAATTCTCCGTGTGCAGGGTCTCGCCGGCGGCGAAGTCGAACACGCGATCCTCGATGCGCACCTGCTGCGCCTGTCGGCTGACCAGGTGCATCTCGATGCGCGATTCGGCCTCGTTGTAGAAAGCCCGATGCTGGAAGCGGCGCGGGTCGATATCGCTGTCCAGCTCGTTGCGGATGCGTTCGAGCAGGTTGAGGTTGAACAGCGCGGTGACCCCGGCCGCATCGTTGTAGGCGCGCTCCAGTACCTTTCGATCCTTGACCAGATCCACGCCGATCAGCAAGCCGCTACCCGCCGGCAGGGCCTGGTGCAGGTTGCGCAGAAAGGCGCGGGCCTGATCCGGGGCGAAATTGCCGATGCTGGAACCGGGGAAGAACGCCAACGGGCGCTGCCCCAGCGCCTCGGCGGGTAACTTGAACGGCTGGCTGAAATCGGCGCACAGCGCGTGCACCTCGAGCCAGCGATAGTCCGCGGCCAGGCGGCGGGTGCAGACCTGCAGGAATTCGCGGGAGATATCGATGCCCAGGTAGCGCGTCGGGCGCAGGGCCTCGAGCAGCAGGCGGACCTTGCGGCTGGCGCCGCTGCCCAGTTCTACCAGGCTGGCGTTGCGCCCGGCCAGCGTGGCGATATCCTGCGCGGCCAGGCGCAGGATGGTCTCCTCGGTGCGCGTCGGGTAGTACTCCGGCTGCTGGCAGATCAGCTCGAACAGCTGCGAGCCGCGGTGATCGTAGAAGAACTTCGGCGACATCGCCTTCGGTCGGGCGGCGAAGCCGCGTAGCGCTTCCTCGCGCAGCGCCTGCTGCTCCGGGCTGATCGACTGTTCGTGGGTACGGATTGCCAATGCCATGCTCAAAGCTCCCTGGCCAGGCGCAGGCCGGAGAACTGCCAGCGCATCGTGGGGTAGAAGAAGTTGCGATAGGTGGGGCGCACGTGGTCTTCAGGCGTGGCGCAGCTGCCGCCACGCAGCACCATCTGCCCGGACATGAACTTGCCGTTGTACTCGCCCAGGCTGCCGCCCAGCGGGCGAAAGCCGGGGTAGGGCCGGTAGGCGCTGGCGGTCCATTCCCAGACATCGCCGTAGAGCTGCTGCAGGCCGGCGCTCGTGCCCGCCGCCACCGGCTGCAGATGATCGTTCTCGACGAAGTTGCCCCACAGCGGCTCGTCCTGCGCGGCCACTTCCCACTCCTCCTCGCGCGGCAAACGCGCCTGCGCCCAGGTGGCGAAGGCCTCGGCCTCGAAGTAGCTCAGGTGACAGACCGGCGCATCCAGATCCAGCTCGCGCGGGCCGCCCAGGGTCAGCTCCAGCCAGTCGTCGCCGTCGCGTTGCCAGTACAGCGGCGCCTGCCAGCCGGCGCGCTGGATATGGTCCCAACCGTCCGCCAGCCACAGCGCGGTGCTGCGATAACCGCCATCGCGGATGAACGCCAGGTACTCGCCATTGCTCACCGGCCGGCTGGCGAGCTGGAAGGCCTCGACGAACACGCGGTGTCGCGGCCGCTCGCAGTCGAAGGCAAAGTCGTCGCCGGCATGGCCGACATGGCGCAACCCAGCGGGGACATTGATCCAGCGCAGCTTGCTCGCCTCGGCGCCGCCCGGCTTGAGGTCGCGGCGATAGACCGGGCGCAACGGGTTCTGCGCCAGGATGTGCTTGATATCCATCAGCAGCAGCTCTTGATGCTGCTGCTCATGCTCCAGCCCCAGCTCTACCCGCTGCAGCACCTCGTCGTCGAGGTCGCTGCCCATCCGGTTGAGCAACTGCGCCATGGCCAGATCGACATGGCTGCGATAGGCGTACACCTCGCTTACCGTCGGCCGCGACAACAAACCCCGCCGCGCCCGCTCGAAGGGCGTGCCGTGAGTCTTGTAGTAGGAATTGAACAGATGGTCGTAGCGCTCATCCAGCGGACGATAGCCGCGCAGGAAGGGCTGCAGCACGAAGGCCTCGAAGAACCAGGTGACATGTGCCAGATGCCACTTCGGCGGGCTGACGTCCGGCATGCTCTGGATCACGTAATCCTCACGCTCCAGCGGCTCGCAGAGCCGTTCCGTGGCAGCGCGCACCCGCTGATAACGCTGCCAGAGCTGTTCGAGTTGCAGTTGTGAAACGTCGATCCTGCTGGCGCGGTTCGGCATATCGCGCATCCTTTGCTGGCGCCGCGGAGCGCGACGGTTCTTTAAGCCGACCGGGCGAGAAGGGCAAAGGTTCAGGGAAAAGTGTGGCGGTTAGATGGCTGCGGGTGGGAGAGGGCTACTTCATACCTCACATGCTGATGGCCGTGATCAGCTGGTGCTCTGTCACCAGTTGCTCTGCTTTCAGCGCGCCGCTCCGATTCGAAAACGTCCACGCCACCAGCGCGCCAACCACGACTGGGGCTCGCGCGGTGTCGGGTGAGGCTGTCGATGGAAGCGCGGCAACTCGCCCAGGGCGATCCACAGCTCACCTTGCCACTCCAGCAGATTGACCTGCTGGTTGTCCCAGGCCATCAGGCAGCGGAATGGCTCATGATCGGCCCGCGCCGCACTGTCGCGCAGCGCCGGCAAGGCCACATGGCTAAGCCAGCGACGCAGATGACGGTTCTCCGGATGCGAGAAGCGCCATAACGCCCTGTAAATGCCCGACTCGCTGAGTACCTCCACCGTCTCCAATTGCCCACTGGCCAGCCGGAAATGCACCGTCCGCACCTGGTCGGCATCCATCAGCCGACAGATCCGCTCCGGGTGGCGATGGCCCAGCAAGCGCGCAAACTCCCAGGCACAGACCCACGGCTGCCGGTCGATCATCACCCCGCGCAGCGGGCGGTTATGACGCATCAGTACGATGGGGACGTAGGCATCTTCCATAAGGCCTCCCGGCTGTCAGTCGCTAATGGCGAGTGGTTTCGAACGAGCGGGCAGGGGAATGCGCACGCGTAGCGTGTCTAGGGTGAACTGCTTTTGGTACCCTGCCAGAACTCAGAGCTTAAAGGTTCCAAGACTGGAACTAATGATGGTTCCAATCTTGGAACCTGTCAAGGGGGTTAAATTGGATTTACCGGCAAAAATGAAGGCGATACGGGCCAAGGAAAACCTGACCCAGGAAGATTTTTGCCGGGAAGTCGATATCAGCTTGAGCAGCTGGAAGAAGTACGAAGCCTCAATCACTGACATGGGGCTGGCTCCGTTCCTCAAGGTCGCCAACCACCCGCGCTTTAAAAAGTACGCACTGTGGCTGACGACCGGAGAAACGGCCCCGGAGTATGGGCAGGTCAGTCCGCTCTGAGGCTTTGGCTGTGGACCAAAGGATTATGAGTTGCCTCGAAACGCGGCAAACCCAGTAAAACCGTGAGCAGCTCAGCGCAAGTAAAATAAGCTGAAAGCAGCGTCGTTACTGGGCTTCAGCGAAGTTTTGCAAAAGTGGCAGAAGCTAGGCACTGTACCGCCAGTGTACCGTTTTTGTACCGTTGAGGCGTCAGCAGCTGAGCGACCAGCGTCTGCTGTTCTGTACTTCCGAGCCCCAGTGCATTTCCCGGTTGGCATCTACTTATCAGTACAGCCGCCTATATTTTTCAGGAGGTATGGGGCTGGATCTAGTTGGCAATAAGTCGATCATGCGTCGCGATAGGGGAGTTAGTCCAGCTAATTGAAGTACAATTACAATTCACCAATAACCAAATTATGGCCGGAAAAGGGGATCAGCCTTACGCTATCACTGGGCTTCGCATAGCCATGAAGATTGTATTCAGACGGCTGCGCATAACAAATTTGCAACCACGGAAATCTCAGTCCGGCCAACGCGGCACCAACAGTTGATATTTTTGTATTAAGCGGGCAAATGACGACATTTTCGCCCTTTAATTCGGAGATATATTGGCAAATATATTCGCAGGTCTTGAACGGGTCTATGCAGGAAAACTCAAACGTAGCGGGTTCTTCGGTGGTGAAACTATTCTCTGAAAGTAAATGCCTGATTTCTTCAGCATACTGCTTGTTAGAGTGGTGGTGCTGTTCTGATACGGATTGATCCTTCCCGCCATAGGCAATAGTCAGCGCTGCTGGTTCATATCTAGATATTACTTCTGCAGCCCGCTCAGCCTCAAATCCTGCCATTATTATAAGGTGAGACTTTCTTGAGGGTAACATAAGGCCTGGGAAGCCTAAAACAGAACGGATATCTGTTACTCCACGGCTTAACCATTGTTGGTCTTTAGTTGTATTGTAACTGTATTCTTCTGCGCTAGTATAAGCTAAAGTTACTCGATTAATGATCCTCTCACTAGCCAGAAGCCCAACCATTGCAACTAGTAACTCATGGGATAGCGAGGTTATGTCTAGGAGGATATCTACGCCGCTCAGAGTGTCTTGAAGCAGGAAGGATTGTAGCGCATCAATTGTACCCACAATGCTTTCGCAGCCCTCTCCAAGTAAAGTTGAGCTGCTTCCTGAAAGCTTATGAAACTGGTCAATAAATGGAGATGGGCCTATTTCTGGTCGCGTCGGATTAAGCAGTCCAACTACTTGCAGTTGTGAGTTATTGCTGAAAGCTTTCAGGACGGAAAGGCTTCTCTCGTCAAAGCCAATCCCAACGATTAGCAAAAAATTTGAGTTAGAGAATTTTTTTGGAAGTTCGGAAAGCAGAAAGCTATTCATTTCTAAAATCCTCTATGAGGCTAAGTTGAGGAGAGTCCTCTAGAACGCCTCTGGCACCGCGTGTTTTTAGACGGTTTACAAAATTGTTAGGTCTTTCTGATATGTCGAGTAAAAAATTGCTAGTGAGAGATAGGTAATTAGAGAAACCCATCGGATCCAATTTGAACGCCGGGGCTAGCCTGCGAGAAAGAACATAAAGCTTTGTTCTTCCCATGCCCGATTTTTTTCCTATCGTATCCTCGTAAAGATAACCAAACCTAACCCCGGATCTTAATATCGTTTCCAGGTTTTTGGGTGGGGTGTCTGAAATTATGAAAGAAAACACCCTGCGCTGTGAAGCTTCTTCATCCATAAGGTGCGCTTGGAAAAGACATCCAAGTCCATAGATGATGTTTCTTAGCTTATCTATGCTGGGAATATCTTCCTCTGTTTCCGCATCACCTTTCATTTCATCAAATTTTTCAATTAGCAAGTTGTCGCACTGTTGTCGAATTTCATCGTCTTGAATTGACGGAGAGATATGAGTAACAGGAAGGCCGTTGTTTGCTTTTAGCTGGTCAGCAAACATTCGCGCTGCAGGCTCAAGAAAGAAGCGAATAATTCCTGATGAGATATGCACTAATTGGTCAAAGCCGGCATATCTGTAGCGGGAGCCCTGTTTTGATTTCCCTGAAAGTCGACGAATATATTCCGGGCGGGCTAGCCTGTACGCATCATCAGCAGCTCTATAGCCGCCAGTGCTATTGGCGCTCCAGCGGGCTTTCAGCTCTTCAGAAATTCTTTGTATTGCTTCTTCCTGTACAAGGTCTGCAGGGAAGAAATCTCTTGGATTTACTCCTTTTATTCCGACCATCAGAAGACGCTTTTCTACTATCTTCTCAACAAGCTTCGGGTAGTTCTCTTTTACTGATCCGGTGTATACAGAAGTGAAATTTATTTCAGAGTAGTCATGAGGGGATTCTATTTTTATTCCAGATGTTGTTCGATATGTCTTATAATTCATCTGGGTTGATATCTTAAGGGATGTGTTGTCGGTGCTCCTATAAGAAACCCATGTGTTAAGAACCTTTGTCTGCTGCAGGGACAAGTTGTCCGCATCGTCAAGTAGGAAGAAAACCGGGCAGTCAGGTAAAAGTCCGTATTGCCGTAACTCATCTATGATTGGCAGCAAAACATCCTGAAACCCCAAAAGCGGGCCTGCATAAGGTAAATATTCGCGTGAAAATGCTCTTCGCTTTATGTAGCGCGCTGTTTCAGCGTGAATATAGTCAAAGATGTCAATCACATCCTGAGGCTTGCTAAGGCTTGGCTGCGTTTGGGGGCTTGAGGATTCCCAACCAGCATAGCTCAGGCGCTTAAAAAGTACCCTTTCAGCGAATTCCTTAATTTTTGAATGTGAGTCTTGCTCTGTCCATAGTGAGGCGCAATGTTTTTTTATAGAGAGGAAGAGCGAGCCAAGTAGCTTGGTTATAAGTACGTGTTCGGACAAAATGAAACCGCTTGGTTCATTTTCAATTCTGACATACTCAGCGGCATTGATGTCGGTGGCCTTGATAGAGAGATAAGAACCATAATAAGGCAGCTCTTTGACTGAGCAGCCCCTAGTTAAGCACTGGGCATCGGGTGTCATCATCTTGAGCATCATGCTTTTGCCGCTACCGCGATGCCCATGAAGAAATTGGTGGCCGCTCACTTGCAGGTTTTCATATTCCGGATACGGAACAAATAGGTCGACCAACTCCTGAGGCTTGAGGTTTTCTGGAGTTTTAACGGCAAAAGGGTTGGTTGCTAAATCAGAGACACCTACGGTATTCATCCAAGATCTCCTAGGTTCTATCTTTCATTTTGGCTGCAAGAGCTTCCCCGCAATATGCCCTAAGACCATCTTTGTCCCTGAGCTTGCCGTTATCCTCGTCTGGGTACCCAGCATCCATTAGTTCGGGGACTGGAATTTCTTCTAGTGTATCAAGCTCGTCGTCAACAACCCTAATGGTGGCTCTTATTGACTCTACCGCATATACGCCGCGAGAATAGATATTGCAGTACTTGCGCTCCCTATTCATTTTGTCTAGCCGATCAAGTATTTCGTCTATCAGGTAGTCTTCTTCCAGGGAGACCTCATCCCCTGTTTTGAGAATCGCCTTGCCCCATTTGCGAATGACATCATTAACCTCGAGCTGAAACTCTAGGGTAAGGCGCCGCTCACTGCTCCCGTAATGTGAAGACTTAATAGCGGCAGCATATTTGTGATAGATCTCACTGTGAGGGGGAAGTGCGCCTCGCTTCAATGCATAGGTTGCGGCTCGGTTCCTACTTTCACAAATTTCATCCGCAAATCGTAAGATGGACGCGAGGAGACGTGGTCGGATTGTAATGTTTCCAACTTTCTCTTGAGGGTTCAGAAAGTGTATCGTATCCTTATTACCATTGATCTTGCCGCCATGGGCTTCTGCGATTTTGGCAATAACCTTGAGTTCCGCCCTGTCGCCCCCGAGCGCCTGTTCATACATGTTTAAAAATTTGAAGCATTTTTTCTCGTGTTGCTCCCTTCCTTCTAGGTTGCCGACATCATGAATTCTTATGGCGACCAGAAGTACGTAGAGTTCATATGGTGAAAGTACGTCCCAGCTATCGCGGTTAGCTTCGCTTGCGCCGAGCAAGTCGCCTGCATATCTAACGACCTCGTCAAAGTGCTCTGCATTATGTGCTGTGTAGTAACCAGGAGTTGCTGAGTTTGATGCAAGGCCTGCATCTACCTGTGGATAAATATCAGCTCTTAAAAGATTTACAAAGTTGGCATATTGTACGTAATAATCGTTTGGCATCCGCGGGAATTTCGACTTATCCTTGGAATGCGCTTGAAATATTCTCTCTAGGATTTGAGAGTTAGGGATGTCTGTCATACTCAAGCGCTCATGATTAAGTCAAAAATGGCTTTTGCAAGAAGGGGAGGTACTGCATTCCCAACCTGCTGTTGCTGAAAGCCGATTGATCCAAAAAATCTGAAAGAGTCAGGGAAAGATTGTAGGCGTGCCGCTTCTCGGACTGACAAACCACGATCCTGCCATGGGTGAATAAGCATATTCTTCCTAAAGTTGCCAATTACCACTGAGGGCTCGTTCTCTTTTAGTCGCCTATAAATCCCAGTATGGCATCTGGATGAATCTTTGTAGTTCCCCATGAGGCTGCTTGGTATGTCCTCCCAATTGCCGCCTTGGGGTATGTGAGAGTATCTTTCTATAATGTGTTTAGCGTTGTTTGTTACGATGTTATTCCAGCAGCGCGCCTTTTTTCCTCTTATTTTTCTTGCGTAGGAAGAATCTGCGGGGCGAGGATAGTAGTCTAGATCTCGTGTGTCGCCATTATTCAGATCTGGAAGGTCATAGATGGCTTCTCTAACTGTTACGTGCTTGAGCGTAGTTGGCGTTGGTTGACTAACTGCCGTTCCGTGAAGTGAGCCTATTATAAAAAGCCGATTTCTGCGCTGAGGGACGCCAAAGTCTGCGGAGTTTAGAGTGAAATGGCTTGTGGTATAGCCTTTGGACTCAAAGCCTTTTAGTACCTCATCTAGGAAGTAGCCGCTCTCTGTTTCTATAAGGCCCTTTACGTTCTCAAATACTACCCAGTCAGGCATTACTTCTTGGACAAGTCGAAGATATTCTTTGAAAAGCCAGTTGTTTGGGTTGTCTGAGTTTCTGTTTTTTTGGTTGGATGTGGAGAACCCTTGGCAGGGCGGACCCCCAAATATAACTACAGGATTAGGCCCTCGCTCAAAACAGATATGCTCTTGAGCTTTGATATTTTTAATGTTCTGCTCAAGAACAGTTGTGCCTGGATGATTTTCTCTAAAGGTTCTAGCTGCATGAGGATCAGCTTCTACAGCAAATCGAACATCTACGCCGCTCATTTCAGCGCCTATAGACATTCCCCCAGCACCACAAAACAAATCAATCCCTAGCACAGCAGCACACTTTATTAATAAGCTTAGACACGAGCACCGCTTTCTTTGCGGTTATCCCCAGTAGTTGCATGGCAAAAAATCCCCATTACATAAAAATACCACATTTTTAACTAGAAAATCTGCTGCTCGAGGTGCTTCTATGTTGAGCTAAATTTAGAGAAGATGAGTGGCCATGCATCGTATTGCGCTCTCAGCTCTAACCTTCAAAGAATCTGCATCGTGCGGCATTTCGGGAACCCCGAGCACCCCCAAAACTGCTGCCCAGCCCTCGGCCCTGACTTGACGGTACGAATCAGCAGCGGATTACCGCATTTCGGGCATTGCCGCTCGGCTTTCAGATCACTACGGCGCTTGAGATTTTGCACATGCTCGCGGTGGGTGGCGAGCGTCGGCGCGCGGCGGCCGGTTTGCAGGGCGTGCAGCATGGCGTCGACTTCAGCCTCGTTAAATGCCGCCTGCTGGAATGACTTGATATAGCGGATAAAGCCAATGCCCTGGGTGACGTTGGTCGGCACTTCGGTTTTGAAGGTGCTACCGCCGACAAAGGTGATTACCGAGTGCAGATGCTCGGGGCTGACGCCAAGGGTGGCTTCCAGGGCTTTGAGGTGTTTGTAGTTCTGGCGCAACGGGTTCTGGAACTTGAAGGTGCGTTTGTAGAGCTTCTGCGTCCACTGCGCCTGTTTCTCGCTGCCGAAGATCCAGCCGCTCATGTTCTTCGTTTCCAGCACGAAGATGCCGTAGCGCGAGAGGAATACGTGGTCGATCTGCGTGGTGCCGTCCGGGGTGTTCAGGGTGACGTTGTGCAGGCGGCGGTAGGTTTGCTTGTCCAAATGCTGTTGGGCGAACAGGCGTACCAGCAGTTCGCCGATCTGCCCCTTGGCCCAGGGCGATTTGAGCAGGCCGATCAGCAGGGCTACTGGGATCAGCCAGAACAGGCTGTCTATAAACGGGCGAAGAATGAGGCCGACGTCCATATTTTCTTCCGTGAGCAAAGCCGCTTGAGTGGCGCTCGTTGCACGAGCGAGCAGGCGTGCCGAAATCCAGTTGCCTGGCACACTCGGATAATGGCTAATTGCTTCCAATCGCTCAAGGGGATCGCGACCATTGTCCTATAACCGCTAGGCGTGGGGGCATTGCGTAGGGCTGAGCGCGGCCGACAAGACAGCTGCTCGATCCAGGCTGGGTCATTTGGCAGGAGTTTTTGTTCATGAGCCGATTAGCGCGCCTATTCGGCTCATTTGGTGAGCCGAATAAGGACTATCTGGCTCACGGTCTTCTCACCTGATGTTCGTTGGACTGTCGTGTCGCTTGCTGGTCAGCGCTTCTTCGCCAGCAATTCGGAGCGGCCAATCACTTCTCTGCCGCGCTCAGGTTTGCGCGGGCCGGAGAAGCCGGCGTCTTCGATGGCGCTATCGAGGCCACGAAAGTGCGGGGCGGCCTTGGGGCAGCGGACTGTTTCCATGCCTTCGTTCCACGCATGCACCATATGCTTGGCTACGTCGCGCCAGGCGGGCTCGTTCTTCGCGGCTTCGATCATTTCTTTTTCATCGTGCTTTCGATAGAGCCGGCTCACCCGTCTCGAGCTGACGTGGGCGTCGAGGATTATGCTCAAGCGCTACCTGATCGTTGCTCGTCGAGGATGTCTTCAATCGTGCGCTGATGTCCGGCCTTGACCAGCTTCAGGTCGTAGCCTGCCGCCTCCAGCAGGCGAACCAGCACCGAGACGCTCATATCGCCTTTGGCCAGGGTTTCCATACGGGCTACGGTGGTGCGCGAGACGCCAGCACGACTGGCCAGCGCTTCCTGGCTCAGTTTCGCGTCACCGCGCGCCTGTTTCAGCATTTCCGAAACGTCGTAGAGAGAGGTCATTTGTAGCCCCTGGGCGTCAAAAATCGAAGTAATGCCGGAAAATGTAGCTCCTGGGCTACAGCTCTACAAGCAGCCTGAATCTATCATTGTGTCTCGTGGGCTACAGGATACGCCTGTTGATCTTTTTTTGTAGCTCTTGGGCTACATTTTCTCGTAGGCAATGGCTACGCAGCTTCTCAGAGCGTGGAGGCGAGTGAGGAGGGGGGGCCATTTGAGATGTGCAAAAACACGAAAGCCGCGCAATGCGCGGCTTTGAAGGTGGTGGGCCCACACGGACTCGAACCGTGGACCAAAGGATTATGAGTCCTCTGCTCTAACCAACTGAGCTATAGGCCCCCAGAAGGCCGGCGGATT
>Ga0114984_1000641_pt1 | contig 13328 bp, 19 predicted proteins | sample Shrwel1BS1Day1_FD_96987 | JGI IMG/M metagenome (GOLD analysis project Ga0114984, IMG submission 96987) | Subsurface microbial communities from deep shales in Ohio, USA - Utica-3 well 1 S-1-Day1 | ecosystem: Environmental > Aquatic > Deep subsurface > Shale gas/oil reservoir > Produced water/Flow... | reverse complement strand
CATCAAGTTGGTGCTCAGTCATCACGCTTTTGGTCATGCCTGCACTGTCAGCCCGTCTGACGAATCGGGCAAGGAATAACGGGCATAGCAATGCATAACGCCTTCACATCCGTTCGCCCCCGCGGCGCAGACGCGCCATCCAAGGCACCGCGCAAGACCAATCACAGCCGCGCGCCAAAGCAAGGCAATGTGCATCTGCTGCTGGACAGCAACGGGCGCCAAACCGTGAGCCTGGAGCGCCGCACTAAGGGCGCCATCACGATTGAGAACCGGGAGCAGGGGCTTATCAGCCAGCTCAAGCGCAAGCAAATTGCGCCAAGGGGGTTTTGAGGTGAAGGCGCAGCAACCCCTGTTTGGCGCGGCACCCGCTCCGCGCAGTTTTGACAAGGACGCATTGGGCTTCTTGATTTCCTTCGCGCGCAAGCACAAGGGCCAGCCGTTCAGCGCCGAGCAGGTGACGTTGGCAGCTATCAAGCGGGGCATTGCGCCCCAAGACCTTCGCCATTGGGGCCGTGTGTTCTCACAGGCTGCGCGCGATGGGCATATCCGGCGCAGTGAGGTGCTTTTCCCGCGCGCCATGGGCAATGGGAGCTTGGCTCCTGGATGGATTTCAGCATGACTGCACACACACCAATTGGGACAGAACAGTAATGGCCCGCGCACGAAACATCAAACCTGGGTTCTTCAAGAATGAACTTCTTGCAGAGATGCCCCCGGAGACACGCCTTCTGTTCATGGGGTTGTGGTGTCTAGCCGACCGCGAAGGACGGTTTGAAGACCGCCCCAAGAAGATCAAGATGGAGCTGTTCCCCTGCGACAGTTTCAGCATTGAAGACAGCCTAGCCCTTCTGGCTAAGGATGGCTTCCTCGTCCGCTATGAAGTAGACGGCAAGCGCTATGCGCAGGTCGTGAACTTCACGAAGCACCAAATGCCTCATCACAAGGAGGTGCCAAGTGAGATACCCGCACCCCCAGGCTTTGCTCAAGTCACCCGCCATGCGTATGACGTGCCCGCCAAAGTCCGCGATGAAGTTTTCGCCCGCGATGGCAATGCATGCCTGAAGTGCGGCGCGACGGAGAGCTTGTCGCTTGACCATATCCGGCCCCTTGGTTCGGGCGGTGATAACTCAACAAACAATCTTCAAACGCTGTGCACAAGCTGTAATTCATCCAAAGGCAACACGACCAAGGATTATCGAAAGTCCAACGTTGCACCAACGTTGAGCCAACGTCAAACAAAGCAAGGTGCTCCTTGTCCATCTGAATCCGGATTCTCTGATTCTCTGATTCCTGATTCCTTAACACCCTCTAACGAGGGTGTAGCGCGCACGCTGCAAGCCGAGGCGTGCATTGCGATGAAGGCAGCGGGAATGGCAGCCGCGAACCCGTCAAACCCAAAGCTGACGGCATTGCTGGAGGCAGGCATCACGGTGCCCGAGCTGGTGGCGGCAGCTGCAGACGCTGTGGCCAAGGGTAAGCCGTTCGCTTACGCCCTGGCGTCTGCAGAAGGGCGCCGCCGTGATGCCGCCACAGCCCCATTGCCCAACGTGGTGCAGCGCGACGCGCCGGTCGAAACCTACGCACAGCGTGCCGCCCGCCAGCGCATGGAGGAGGTGGCCCCCATGGCCGCCCGAAAGCAGCCAGGCAGCGCGTTTGACGCTGCGCAGCGATTCATGCAGGGCGAAGTGATCGACGTTGCCGCCGTGCCAAAACAACTTGCGCGGGTGGTGTGATGACCAACGAATCTTTTGCCGAAGTGATCGACGCGATTTTTGCCAAGCTGGCCGTGCGCTACGGGGCAATCTGGCTGCGTCAGTGGGACGGCCTGGACATGAACCTCGTGAAGTCCGACTGGGGCAGCGAGCTGGCTGGTTTTGGGCAGAACCTGGAACCGCTGCGGTATGCGCTGCGCAACCTGCCCGAGCGCTGCCCCAACGTGGCCCAGTTTCGCGCCCTTGCCAACTCCTGCCCGCTGCCTGAGTTCAAGCAGTTGCCAGCACCCAAGGCTGACGAGCGCGTGGTGGCCGAGGAAATGGCAAAGCAGCTGGGCATCAAGAAGGCCATGCAGCCGCTGGTGGATGGCAAGGAGTGGGCGCGCCGCCTGATTTCACGCCACGAAGCAGGGGAGCGACTGCGACCCTACACGCTGACTTGCGCCCGCCAGGCGTTGGGCATGGAAGGGAAGATGCCGTGGCAATGACCCTGCGCGAAACCCTGACCGAGCAAAAGCGCTGGGCCCATGCTGTGCTCGATGACGTGCGCGACGGCCTGGCGCACTCTGCAAAGGACGTCCGCGCCGCCCTGCGAATTCTGGGGGACTACCTGTGATCCACGAATTCACCGCCGACGCCAGAGAGGCCAACCGCATTGCTGCCCAGCTGCGCGGTGGCAACCGGGCCACCAAGGCGCCCGCACCACGCTGGCCGTCCGCCCCTGCAGCCGAAGGGAAAAAGCTGACAGCACTCACGCCGGTTCAGATAGAGATCCTGGCTTTCATGCGCGAGTACCTGGCTGAAAACGACCAGCTGCCGCCCGTGTCGCAAGTCGGGGCAAGGTTCGGCTGGAATCCCAACGGCGCCCAGTGGCACCTGGCTGAGCTGAGTCGCAAGGGCGCTCTGGAGAAAAACGCTGCAGGGCGCTGGCGCTTTGCGCGAGGGGGCGCCAAGTGAAACCCAACCGCTGCGCCCGCTGTGGCCGCGTCACGTTCCTGCCCGCCGTGGTCATTGGCAGCCAGCCTTTTGGCCCAGTGTGTGCACGCAAGGCTGGGCTGATCGAGCCCAAGCGCAGGGGGCGCGCATCTGAGGCTGAGCGGGATACCAGAACCATGGATTTGTTTGAAGGGGCCAGCGCATGAAACCCCACTTCCGCAAAGTCTCGGGCATCTGGCACTGCGGTATCCGCGGCATCCCAAACAGGCGCATCGGCTTGGGCTACACGCCCCGCCAGGCTTATCAAGATTGGCTGTGGGCGAGCAATGGCTGAGTCGCTGCACTTCACCCTGCCATGGCCACCAGCCGAACTGAGCCCGAACTCGCGCGGGCACTGGAGCAAGCTGGCCCGCGCCAAAAAAGCCTACCGCGCCGCCTGCGCCTGGACGGCAAAGGAGCAGGGCGCCCAGCGCATCGAGGCCGAGCGCCTGCACCTGACGCTGGTTTTCGTCCCCCCCAATCGCCGCGCGCACGATCTGGACAACTGCCTGGCGCGCATGAAGTCGGGACTGGATGGCTTGGCTGATGTTCTTGGGGTGGATGACAAGGCCTGGAGTTTGACCATTTCCAAGTCTGACGAGGTGGGTGGAATGGTGCGCGTGGAGGTGTCTGAATGTTGCAAAAAAGCAACACCAAAGCCATAATCCAGCCATGAGCGCGAAGAAGACACCGGCTGCAAAAAAGGCTGTGGCAGGGAAGACCAAAGCCACGGCTAAGCCGCGTCTGTCAACGGCTGACCAGTGCAAGGCGCGCATTTGTGACCGGCTGGCTGAGGGCATCCCATTGCGGGAGATTTGCCGCGAAGTCGGAATGCCTGCATGGCGCACGGTGTATGACTGGATGGACGCCGACGAAGCATTTGCCGCAGCTATCGCGCGCGCGCGGGACATTGGAGCGGATGCTATTGCTGCTGAGTCTCTGAGCATTGTGGATGAAGCGCCTGAGCGTACCGCGCTAGGCAACATCGACCCCGGCTCGGTGGCCCATGCCAAGCTGCGCGCGGAACACCGCCTGAAGTTATTGGCGAAGTGGAACCCCAAGAAGTACGGCGACAAGCTGGCCGTGGGTGGCGCTGACGATCTTCCCCCTGTGCAGCAGAATGTGACCCTCGGGCCTGCGGAGGCCTACAAACGACTGATTGGGGGCGTGTGATGTCTGATTTCGAATACTGGCTGCAGTGGGTGTGGGCTATTTTCTGCACGGGTTACATCCTGTGGTGGATTTTCAAGCCACGAAAGCATGACGACTGACGCGCCCTTCGACTGGCGCGCGCCGGATTACGCCCCGGTGTGGCGCCGCCGCATTGCGATGGTGGAGCGCATGCGGGCCGATCCGTCCATTGTGGGCGGCGTCAAGGCTTACTACCGGACGGACCCGGTAGCGTTCATCACAGACTTTTGCTGCACGTTCGACCCACGCAACGTGGAGCGTGGCATTGAAGCGGTCACGCCGTTCCTGTTGTTCCCAAAGCAGGAGGAATTCATCCGCTGGGCGCAGGAGCGCTGGACGCGCCGGGAAAACGGCCTGGTGGAGAAGTCGCGCGATGCTGGGGTGAGCTGGCTCTGCGTGGCGTTTGGCGTGTGGATGTGGTTGTTTCACGGCGGGGTGGTGGTGGGCTACGGCTCACGCAAGGAAACCTACGTGGACGAGCTGGGCAATCCGGCCAGTCTGTTCTGGAAGGTGCGCGAGTGCATTCGTCTGCTGCCCGCAGAGCTGCAGCCCGCAGGCTTTGACCAGAAAAAGCATGCCCCCTTCATGAAGATCACCAACCCCGAAAACGGCTCGGTGATTGTGGGCGAGGCGGGCGAGAACATTGGGCGGGGTAACCGCACATCCATCTATTTTGTGGACGAGGCTGCATTCCTGGAGCGGCCTGACGCGGTGGACGCAGCGCTGTCGCAAACGACGAACTGCCGCATTGATGTGAGCACGCCCAACGGGGCGGGCAACCCGTTCTACCGCAAGCGCCACGGTGGGCGCGTGCCGGTGTTCGTGTTCGATTGGCGGGATGATCCGCGCAAGGATGAGGCGTGGTACGAGAAGCAGAAGCAGAGCCTTGACCCTGTGGTGGTAGCGCAGGAAATTGACCGAAGCTACACGGCTTCGGTGTCGAACGCATGGATTGCTGGCGAGATAGTGATGGAGGCCATGCGCCGGGGCCCTGCCGATGTGCAGGCCATTGGGCCGCTGATTGTGGGGGTGGACGTTGCTCGCTTTGGCAACGACAAGAGCTGCATCACATTCCGCAAGGGGCGCGTGGTGTACCCGCAGATCGTTTTTGGTCAGTGCGATGTGGTGGATGTGGCAGGCCGGGTGAAAGAGGCGATCAACAACTGGGGCGAGGCGCCCAGCCAGATTGCTGTGGACACGATTGGCATTGGCTCTGGCGTGGCAGACATTCTGCGCCGCGACTTCCGGCGCATCGTGGTCGATGTGAATTCAAGCCTGCGCCTGTCGGATGGGCAGAACTACAACCTGCGCGCCCGGATGTGGCGCGATATGCGCGAGTACCTGAAAAACGGTGCGGCGCTGCCCAATGACCCGGACCTTTCCACCGACCTGACGGCGTTGCAGTACCAGTTTCGCGGTGGTGAATTGCTGATGGAGTCGAAGGAAGACGCCAAGAAGCGCGGAATCAAAAGCCCAGACAGGGCCGACTCTTTGGCGTTAACATTCGCCGCCCCTGCGCGAGATGTTGCTTTTGCGCCACAACGTGCGATAACTGAATATTCGATTTTTTCGTAACGGTTGACAGAACTGGAGTTGCTATGTCTGGATTGTTTTCTTCTCCCAAGGTGCAGCAGGCTCCCACGCCTGTCGAGGTGAAAGCGCCTGTGGTCAATCAGGAGATTGTGGACCGCACGACAACCGACCTGGCGCGCCGCCGCCGTGGCAGTTCGGCCACTGTGACGGGTGCCGCTGACATGGGCAGCACGGCTGGTTCTGTGGCCGCCAAAACCCTGCTGGGGCAATAACCATGGCTGACAGCCGCGCCGATTCCTGCCTAGCCCAGCACGCCCGGCTGGTGCAGGTGCGCCAATCCTACGAACCGGTGTGGCAGCAGATTGACGAACGCATCAACCCTACCGGGGTGCAGTTTGGTCGCTCTGTGGGCGACACCAGCAAGGGCCGCCAGCACAATGAGAAGGTGTTTGATGCCACGCCGGGCCTGGCGCTGGACCGCTTCAAGGCTGCCATTCACTCGCTGGTGACGCCACGCAATCAGCAGTGGCATGGGCTGGCGACTGCCGACGATGACTTGAGCGAAGACCCCGAGGTGATGCGCTACCTGCAGGAGGTGACAAACCGCCTGTTTGGTGCGCGCTACCGGGCCAACTTTGACTCGGAGGTGCAGGGCTGCTACGGGGGCGGTGGCAAATATGGCTCTTTCGCCATGTTTGTGGGTGAGCGCCCAGGGCAAGGCTTGTACTACCGCGGCGTGCCCATCGAGCAGTGCTACTTTGCCGAGAATGAATACGGCACCATCGACCTATTCCATCGTGACTGGTTCTGGACCGCGCGCCAGGCGTATGCGCGCTGGGGCGACAAGCTGCCTAGTGTCATCAAGGATGCAGCAGAGCGCCGACCCGATCAGCAGTTCCGCTTTCTGCATGTGGTGAAGCCGCGCACCGATGCGGATGTGGGGCGGCTCGATCACAAGGGCATGGCCTTTGTGAGCTATTACGTCCATGTGGACACGCGCACGGTGGTGGAAGAGGGCGGCTTCCGCACCTTCCCCTATGCCGTGGGGCGTTATGACTTAGTGGCCGGTGACACCTATGGCCGCAGCCCGTGCATGACCATCTTGCCAGACGTCAAGATGCTCAACGAGATGAACAAGGCGACCATCCAGGCGGCGCAGCTGGCCTTGTTGCCACCCATGCTGGCGCAGCGTGATGGCGTGCTGGATGCCCTGCGGCTGACGCCGGGGGCAGTGAACTATGGCGGCGTGGACGAGCAGGGCCGGGCGCTGGTGCAGCCGCTGAACATGGGCGCGAATCTGCCCATTGGCATCGAGATGATGGATCAGAAGCGCGGCGTCATCAACGATGCACTGCTGCAGACGCTGTTTCAGATTCTGGTGGACAAACCCAACATCACCGCAACCGAGGCCATGCTGCGTGCCCAGGAAAAGGGCCAGCTGATTGGCCCGACCGGTTCGCGCATTGAAAGCGAGTTCCTGTCGCCCATGGTGGCGCGTGAGCTGGATTTGCTGGCCGCTGCCGGGCAACTGCCCGAGATGCCTGCCAAGCTGGCCGAGCGTGGTGGCGCCTATGAACTCAAGTTCGATAGCCCGCTGTCACGGATGCGTGAAGCTGATGGTGGCGTGGCGATTCTGCGCACCTTTGAGCAGCTGGCGCCGCTGGCCCAGGTGGCCGGGCCTTCGGTGTTCAAGCGCTTCAACATCGACGCATCGGCCAAGGAGCTGGCCCGCCTGAACGGCATGCCTGCGAAGCTGCTCTACACAGATGAAGAGATGGAGCAGATCGACGCGCAGCAGGCAGAGCAAGCCAACCTGCAGCAGATTCTGCAGGCCGCGCCCGTGGCCGCCAGCGCCGCGAAGGATTTGGCACAGGCCAACGTGCTGGCATCCACCGCCGAGGGCCAGCAGTTGCCCGGCATCGTGCCTGCATGAGCCAGTACCTGCGCCTATGGAATCTGCGCGACAAGTTCCGCGCGGTGTTCTGGCAGGGCAGCCGCAGGGCTGACCATGTGCAAGGCGTGCTGGATGACCTGCGCGAGTTCTGCCGTGCGGAAACGTCCTGCATCGTGGTGGCCAAGGATGGCCGCATCGACACCCACGCCACGGCTGTGGCCGAGGGCCGCCGCGAGGTGTATTTGCGCATCATGCAGACACTCAACCTGTCAGATTCCACCCTCAACAAGATCAAGGAGAGCGAACAATGAGCACCGAAGCCATCACCACCGAAGCGCCAGCCGCAGCACCTGCAGCCCCCGCCGCTCCGCTGAGCGCTGCCGACCTGGCGGCGACTGACGCACCAGCAGCAGCGCCAACACCAGAAGGCGAAGCAGCGCTAGCCGCCAAGGATGAAGCCGCCCCAGCCCTGGCCATGCCCGGCAAGGACGCGACACCCGAGGAATGGGCCGCGTTCTACGGCCAGCTCGGACGTCCTGAAACCCCCGAGGGCTACGAGCTGCCATTGCCAGAAGGTGATGATGGAGCCTTTGCCAAGGAGATGGCGCCCATCCTGCACAAGCATGGCGTGACCGCTGCGCAGGCCAAGGGGCTGGCCGAGGACTGGAACGCCATGGTGCAAGCCCAGCAGGCGCAGGCCGAAGCCGCCGAGGCCCAGCGCCTAGCAGCACTGGACAGCAAGAACCGCGCAGAGGCCGCAGAGCTGGCGAATGAGTGGGGCCAGGCCAACCAGGCAAACATGCACTTTGCAAAGCTGGCCGTGGGCCAGTTCTTCCCCAAAGAGAAGGCGGCAGGCATCATCAGCGCCATCGAATCGCAGGTGGGCTACAAGGAAACCATCAAGTTTCTGTACGGCATTGGCAAGGGGCTGGGCGAGCACGACGCCGCTGGCATGGGCCAGCCCACTGCCGTGCAGGGAAAGAGCCTGGCCGAGCGCCTTTACGGCGGCTGAGCCCTAACACAGCGACAACCACAGGCCCGCCACGCGCGGGCTTTGTCGTTTCTGGAGTGTTGCTTTTGCACAACGTGTGTTGTATATTCGCCACAGATTGCGCGCAGCGCAGTCAAGTGACTGTTTATCAACCTTGGAGCCTCTTACATGGCAACTCTCCCAACCAAGCCCGGCGCGGTCACTTTGACTGATTTCGCCAAAAGCATCGGGCCTGACGGCTCGGTTTCCCCTGTCATTGAGCTGCTGAGCCAGAACAACGACGCGCTGAATGACATTCTGTGGAAGGAAGGCAACCTGCCGACCGGCCACCAGACCACGGTTCGCACCGGCCTGCCTCCTGGCACCTGGCGCAAGCTGTACAACGGCGTTCAGCCCAGCAAGAGCACTCGCGCACAGATCACCGACACGGTGGGCATTCTGGAAGCGCGCAGCGAGATCGACAAAGACGTCGCCATGCTCAATGGCAACACCGCCCCATTCCGCCTGTCGGAAGCCGAGGCGCATGTCGAGGGCATGACCCAGGACTTCATGGACACGCTGTTCTACGGCGACACCGATGTGACGCCTGAGCGCTTCACCGGCTTCACCCCACGTTACAACACGCTGAATCCAGCAGTTGCTAACTCGGTGAACGTGATCGACGGCGGTGGCACTGGCTCCGACAACACTTCGCTGTGGCTGGTGGTGTGGGGTGAAAACACCGTGACCGGCATCTATCCCAAGGGCTCCGAGGCTGGCTTGTCGCACCAAGACCTGGGCGAGATTGATGCCTTCGACTCGCAAACCCCTCCCGCACGCTTCCGCGCCTACGCTGATGTGTGGAAGTGGAAGTGCGGCCTGTCGGTGCGCGACTGGCGCTATGTGGTGCGCATTGCCAACATCGACGTGAGCGACTTGGCCGCACAGACCGGCACCCAAGCCATCACTGCTGCCACGCACATTCACAAGCTGATGATCGACGCCATGGCGCGCATCCCCAACATCGGCAAGGGCCGCCCTGTGTTCTACGGCCACCGTGTCGTGACCTCGGGCTTGGCCAAGGCTGCGCTGGACCGTTCGCAAGGCGCTGTGACGGTGGAGCCCGCCATCACCCAGCATGGCCAGGTGACGCCAGGTTTCACACAAGGGACCCTCAAGTTCCTGGGCGTGCCTGTACGCACTGTGGACCGTCTGCTGCGCACCGAAGCGCGCGTGGTTGCTTAAAGAAGGGACACACACTATGTACATCGACTCCCAAGAGACCTTCGCTGAAGGCCAGAGCGTTGCCGCTGCCGCTGGCGACATCGTGAGCACCAACGTTATCGACACCGTTGCCGCTGCCGATGTGGGCATTGGCGAACCCATGTTCGTCTATTCCACACTGGTGACGGCACTGGCTGGCACTGGCTCGGTGCAGGTGGTGTTGCAGCATGCCAGCGACAACGCCACGTTCACCGATGTGGCCTCTGGCCCCGCTGTGACGGTGGCTAACGGCAAGATCGGCACCCGCCTGGCGGCCTTCGCGCTGCCCATGGGCCTCAAGCGTTACCTGCGCGTGGCTTTCCGCGTGGCGGGTGGCACAACCAGCGGCGGCACAGCCAGCGCCTATCTGGTCAAGGACGTGCAGGCCCAGCAGTACCTTAAGTCCGGCATCAGCCCCGTCTAAGCCATGCGGGTTGTTGCCACAGCAAAAGGCTACTTCGACACCGTCCGCGAGCCGGGCGATGTGTTCGAGGTGCCAGAAGGCGCTACGGGCTCTTGGTTCGAGGCGGCGCCTTCTGGCGATGCTGATTCACCAGAGCCCACCCAGCCCGCGCCCAAGCGCAAGGGTGGCAAAGACGCAGGCTGATTCGCCTAGCGGCACAGGGACACAAGCAAGCCGCTGAAACATGCGGCTTCTTTTTTGGTTTCACGACACAAGGGCGGCCATGGCCAACAAGGTTTCTATTGCGAACCGCGCACTGACCAAGCTGGGCGCCCAGCGCATCCTGCTGCTGTCAGACGACACCGAGCAAGCGCGGGTGCTCAATTCCATGTTTGACGATGTGCGTGATGCTGAGCTGCGCCGCTGCCGCTGGAAGTTCGCCCTGCGCCGTGCTGAGTTGATGGCGCTGGTGGAGCCGCCATTGTTTGGCTACGCCTACCAATACCCATTGCCAGCCGATTACCTGGGGCTGGTGCAGGTGGGTGAAATCTATGTGCGCGCCGGCATGGGTAGCACGGCCCCTTGGGTGGTGGAGGGCGGCCACATCCTCACAGGCCTGACGGCACCGCTGCGCATCCGCTACCAAGCGCGGGTGGAGAATGCCTCGCTCTACGATCCTTTGTTTGTGGAGGTGCTGGCCTGCAAGCTGGCGATGGAGGCGTGTGAAGCGCTCACACAGTCCAGCGGCAAGTACGACGCCGCAGCGCAGGCGTACAAGTTTGCGCTGAATGAAGCCATCCGGCAGGACGCCATCGAGTCGGCCCCGGCGGAATTTCCGGCGGGTTCGTGGCTGGACTCCCGCACTGACGGCGGCGCATACAGCTGGGGGGTGTGAGCCATGGCCCGCGCTTCCCCCATGCTGGAGAACTTCAACACGGGCGAACTCTCGCCCATGCTGGCCGGGCGCGTAGGGTTTGAGAAATACCCCAACGGCGCCAGCCTGTTGCGCAACTTCATCCCCACCACACAAGGGCCGCATGTACGCCGCGCGGGGTTCCGCTATGTCGGCTCCACCAAGGGCTACAGCAAGGTGTTGCTGGTGCCGTTTGAGTACAGCGCCAGCCAGGCGTATGTGTTGGAGTTCGGACACCTCTATGTGCGCTTCTACACCTGGGACTCGGTCACCAAGGTGCGCGGCACGCTGGAATCTTCACCTGGTGTGCCGGTGGAGCTGGTCACGCCCTACACGCTGGCCGACTTGTACAACACCGACGGCACGCCGCGCCTGCGCTTCACGCAGTCGGCTGACTTCCTCTACTTGGCACACTCCGGGCACCCGGTGCGCGTGCTGCGCCGCGTGACGGCCACCAGCTTCGCCCTGGATCTGTTCGAGCCGAAGGGCGGGCCGTGGGCCACGCTCAACGACAGCGCTACGACCGTTTACGCATCGGCTCAGGAGTTCAGCGTAACGTTGCAAGCCTCTTCCGGCATCTTTGTGGCGGGCCATGTGGGCGCGCTCATGTTGCTGGAATCCAAGGACGTCGGGACAATCAAGGCGTGGGAAGTTGGGCAAGCGATTACTGCAGGAGATCGCCGTCGGTCTGACGGCAAAACGTATGAGGCCTTAAATACGGGGAAAACCGGGACGAATCGCCCGGTGCACACGGAAGGCGCGCAGTTTGACGGAGGGGAGGCTCAACCTGCGGTGCCTGCGTCCGAGGGCGTGGCTGCGCGTGAGGCGATTCCTGTCTCTGTGCAGTGGGCCTACCGTGACCCAGGCTACGGCTATGTTCGCATCACTGCGGTAATCAGCGCGACGCAAGCAAGCGCCGAAGTTATCGACCGTCTCCCGGTTGATGTAGTGGGCATTGACAAGGCAACGACTCGCTGGGCGTTTGGCGAGTGGTCTGGCGCCAACGGCTGGCCCAGCGATGTGGCGTTCTTCCGTGAGCGGCTGTGGTTTGGCCGCCGTCAGAAGGTGTGGGGCAGCGTGGCCGGTGACTTCAACGACTTCTCGCCCAAGGCGTTTGGTGAGGTGACGCCCGATATGGGAATCACCATCACGCTGGTGTCCGGCAAGAACAATGATTTGCAGTGGCTGGCCGCTGACAAAGACCTGATTGCAGGCACTGCAGGGGCTGAGTTCGCCATCGGTGAGCTGACCAACGGCGAACCCATCGGGCCCAACAATCGCCGATCCCGTCTCATGAGCGAGTTTGGCTCGCGCGGCATCCCTCCGGTGAAGAACGCCGATTCGGTGATGTTCGTGCAGCGCAGCGGCTTGAAAGCGCGCGAGACTTTCTACGATTTCAGCGGCGACGGCTACAAGTCGGCAGACCTCACGGTGCTGGCAGATCATGTGACGCAAAGCGGCATCACTCAGATGGTGTACGCCCCCGATCCCGATCAGGTGGTGTGGTGCGTGCGCAATGACGGCCAGTTGCTGGGCTTCACCTGGAACAACGAACAGAACGTGCGCGGCTGGCACCCGCATGCCATTGGCGGGGATGGGTTGGTCGAATCCATCGCCACCATTCCAGCTGCTGAGGGCGACCGCAGCGAGTTGTGGGCGGTGGTGCGCCGCACGATTGGTGGCCAGGTGCGCCGCTATGTGGAGTATCTGGAGCGCCCTTGGCGCATTGGTGACGCCCAGGCCGATCAGTTCTATGTGGATTCCGGCCTGACCTACCGGGGCGCACCCACGCAAACCATCAGCGGGCTGGATCATCTGGAGGGCTGCACTGTCAGCGTGCTTTCAGACGGTGCGCCACACCCTGATGTGGTGGTGTCTGGTGGCGACATTACTTTGCAGCGTGCCGCCAGCGTGGTGCAGGTGGGCTTGCCATGCCCGGCGCGGTATCGCTCCATGCGGCTGGAGGCGGGCGGCAGCGATGGCGTAGCGCAGGGCAAGACCAAGCGCATCCATGAAATGACCATCCGGCTTTTGAACACAGGCGGCGGGCGCTATGGCCCGCTGTTGCCCGGCAGGCAGATGGATTCACTTCTGCTGCGCCCCGGCAGCGCACCCATGGGCCAGCCTGCGCCCCTGTTCACTGGCGACAAAACCGTGACATGGCCGCAGGGCTATGACAAGGATGCCTATGTCGGCTTCGAGGTGGATCAACCCGTGGCCGCCACGCTGGTGGCCTTCATGCCCAAGATGGTGACCGCATGAGAGTCGTTCGATTCAAGGCTGCGCATCTGCAACTGTTGCAGGGCCGCTTGCAGGGTGCACAGCTCCACATGAGCGCTGAAATCGCCCGGCCAGAAAGCGCGCACATGCTCGAAGCGCAGTGCGAGTCGTTCTCGGCGTTCGATGGGGAACTGCTGATTGGGTGCGCTGGCCTGATGCCCATGTGGCCAGGCCGGGCCGTGGCGTGGGCGCTG
>Ga0114984_1000637_pt1 | contig 13367 bp, 9 predicted proteins | sample Shrwel1BS1Day1_FD_96987 | JGI IMG/M metagenome (GOLD analysis project Ga0114984, IMG submission 96987) | Subsurface microbial communities from deep shales in Ohio, USA - Utica-3 well 1 S-1-Day1 | ecosystem: Environmental > Aquatic > Deep subsurface > Shale gas/oil reservoir > Produced water/Flow... | reverse complement strand
GTATTAAGCCCACCCGGGCCTGCCTCCCGCAGCGCGGCCCAGCCTCCTCCGGCCGCCCCTGCGATCCGACTCATTGCCGAGACGGGATCGAGAGATGGTAGATATCGTCAGCGCCGCGCCCGCTACCGCCCTGCGTATCACGGTCCGCCCCAACAGCGCCGTGAACGGGCGCTGGCGCCTCTTCATCCTCGTTCTGCTGCTGCCCCTTTTCTCCGCGATCGGCGCCGGCTTCGTCCTGCTCGGCGCGTGGCCGGTGGCGCCCTGCCTGGCGCTCGCGCTGGGCGGTCTGTGGCTGGGCTTGCGCCAGGTCGAGCGGCACGCCGGCGATTTCGAGCGCATCGTGCTCTGCGACGACCGCCTGCTCGTCGACCGGCACGATCCGCGGCACGACGAACACCTCGAATTCAACAGCCACTGGGTCCAGGTCGTGACGCACGGCGACGGCACCCTCGCCCTGCGCTCGCACGGCTGCGAGTTCCCGGTCGGCAACGACCTGACGGAAAGCGAGCGCGTCGCGGTCGGCCGCGAGTTGCGATCCACCCTCGCCAGAGCGCGCTTCTAGCCCGCCGCACGCCGGAGGAAAAAAATGAGCGCACATACGCCCCCCGCCCGACTCCTCCGGCACCGCCCCGCACCGGCACGCGTGCACCCGGCCACACCGCACGCCCCATCGGCGACGCTCGCCGCCCCCCTGCGCGCCGCACTCGGAGCGCTCTGCGCCCTGCTCCCGGCGCTCGCCGGCGCCGACTACGCGATCAACCTGCAGACGCCGGCGACCGGCATCGCGCACGACATCTACGACCTGCACACGACGATCCTGTGGATCTGCGCCGGCATCGTGGTCGTCGTCTTCGTGCCGATGCTGATCGCCGTCGCGCGCCACCGCAAATCGCTCGGCCACGCCCCGCGCCAGTTCCACGAACACGCCCGCCTGGAGGTGGCGTGGACGGTGGTCCCCGTCTTCATCCTGATCGCCATGGCCTGGCCGGCGACGCAGACGGTGCTGGCGATGAAGGACACCAGCGCGGCCGACCTCACGATCAAGGTTACCGGCCACCAGTGGAAGTGGGAGTACGAGTACCTCGGCGCGCAAGCCGACGAGAACATCCGCTTCATCAGCACGCTGGCGACGCCGCGCGCGCAGATCGACAACCAGGCGCCGAAGGACGAAAGCTACCTGCTCGCCGTGGACCGCCCGCTGGTCGTGCCGACCGGGCGCAAGATCCGCCTCGTGCTGACCTCCAGCGACGTCATCCACGCCTGGTGGATTCCCGCCTTCGGCGTCAAGCAGGACGCCATTCCCGGCTTCATCCGCGACACCTGGTTCCGGGTCGACGCGGCCGGCACCTACCGCGGCCAGTGCGCCGAGCTGTGCGGCGTCGGGCACGGCTTCATGCCGATCGTCGTCGAGGCGGTGCCGCCCGAGCGCTTCGACGCCTGGCGCGGCGAACAGAAGGCGCTGCTCGCGGCGAGCGCCGCGGCGGCCGGCAAGACCTACGCGCTGGCCGAGCTGAAGACGCTCGGCGAAAAGGTATACGCCGCCAACTGCGCCTCCTGCCACCAGGCCAACGGCGCCGGCATCCCCGGCGCCTTCCCGGCGCTGAGCGGCTCGGCGCTGGTCGCCGGGCCGAAGGCCGGGCACATCGACCGCGTCTTCAACGGCAAGACGGGCACCGCGATGGCCGCCTTCGGCAAGCAGCTGTCCGACCTCGACCTGGCCGCCGTGCTCACCTACGAACGCAACAGCTGGAACAACAAGACGGGCGACACGGTGCAGCCGGCCGAAATCGCCGCCCTGCGCCATTGAGGAGCCGACCATGGAAGCCGCCACGACCCACGACGCGCCGCACGCCGGCCCCCACGAGGCGCACCCGCGCGGCCTGTTGCGCTGGCTGTCGTCAACCAACCACAAGGATATCGGCACGCTCTACCTGTGGTTTTCCCTGCTCATGTTCTTCTTCGCCGGCTCACTTGCCATGCTGGTGCGCGCCGAGCTGTTCCAGCCCGGCCTGCAGATCGTGCAGCCCGAGGTGTTCAACCAGCTGACGACGATGCACGGGCTGATCATGATCTTCGGCGCGATCATGCCGGCCTTCGTCGGCTTCGCGAACTGGCAGGTGCCGCTGATGATCGGCGCCCCCGACATGGCCTTCCCGCGCCTCAACAACTGGAGCTTCTGGCTGCTGCCGGCGGCCGCGACGCTGCTCGTCGGCTCCTTCTTCGCGCCGGGCGGCGCCGCCGCAGGCGGCTGGACGATGTATCCGCCGCTCTACATCCAGGGCGGCATCGCCTACGACATGACCATCCTCGCCATCCACATCCTCGGCGTCTCGTCGGTGATGGGCGCGATCAACATCATCGTCACCATCCTCAACCTGCGCGCGCCGGGGATGACGCTGATGCAGATGCCACTCTTCGTGTGGACCTGGCTGATCACCGCCTACCTGCTGGTCGCCGTGATGCCGGTGCTGGCCTGCGTGATCACCATGCTGCTCACCGACCGCCACTTCGGCACGCACTTCTTCAACGCCGCCGGCGGCGGCGACCCGGTGATGTTCCAGCACATCTTCTGGTTCTTCGGCCACCCGGAGGTGTACATCATGATCCTGCCGGCCTTCGGCATCGTCTCGACAATCCTGCCGACCTTCGCGCGCAAGCCGCTGTTCGGCTACGCCTCAATGGTCTGGGCGGTGGCCTCGATCGCCTTCCTCTCCTTCATCGTCTGGGCGCACCACATGTTCACCACCGGCATGCCGGCCGGCGGGCAGCTGTTCTTCATGTACACGACGATGCTGATCGCCGTGCCGACCGGCGTGAAGGTCTTCAACTGGGTCGCCACGCTCTGGCGCGGTTCGCTCACCTTCGAGACGCCGATGCTCTTCGCGCTGGCCTTCATCTGCCTGTTCACGATCGGCGGCTTTTCCGGGCTGGTGCTGGCGCTGGTGCCGGTCGACATCCAGCTGCAGGACACCTACTACGTCGTCGCCCACTTCCACTACGTGCTCTTCTCCGGCGCGGCGATGAGCATCATGGGCGGCGTCTATTACTGGCTGCCGAAATGGACCGGTCACATGTACGACGAACGGCTCGGCAAGCTGCACTTCTGGCTGACGACGATCGCCTTCAACCTGACCTTCTTCCCGATGCACTTCCTCGGACTGGCCGGCATGCCGCGGCGCATTCCCGACTACGCGCTGCAGTTCGCGCAGTTCAACATGGTCTCCAGCCTCGGCGCCTTCCTGCTCGGCGCCTCGCAACTGATCTTCCTGATCGCCGTCGTCAAGTGCATCCGCGGCGGCCGGGCAGCCGGCGACCGCCCCTGGGAAGGCGCCGACACGCTCGAATGGACGCTGAGCTCGCCGCCGCCCTACCACTCCTTCGCGACGCCGCCCGCCATCGCACCCCTCCACAAATAGGCCGGGAGCCCCGCCATGAACGCCCAGCACCCCGCGCACCTTCCCTACTACCAGCCGCCGCCGTCGCTGTGGCCGATCGTCGGCTCGCTCGGCCTGCTCACGCTGGCCGGCGGTTTCGTCCTGCTGCTCGCCAAGGACATCGCCGGACCGTGGGTGATGGGCGCCGGCGCCGCGATCTTCGTCTACATGCTGTTCGGCTGGTTCGGCACGGTGATCCGCGAAAGCCAGGCCGGCAAGCTCGAAGGTCAGGTCGACCGCTCCTTCCGCTGGGGCATGGTGTGGTTCATCTTTTCCGAGGTGATGTTCTTCGCCGCCTTCTTCGGCGCGCTCTTCTACTCCCGCCACATCGCCGTGCCCTGGCTGGCCGACGCGCAGCTGCTGTGGCCGGGCTACGCCGGCGGCTGGCCGACCGCCGGGCCGGGGCTGAAGGAAAGCATCGCGCCGGTGCCGGCCTGGGGCATCCCGGCGCTCAACACGCTGATCCTGCTCTCCTCGGGCGCCACCGTGACCTGGGCGCACTGGGGGCTGAAGCAGGGGCGGCAGACGCAGCTCAAGCTCGGCCTCGCGCTGACCGTCGCGCTCGGCATCGCCTTCCTCGCGCTGCAGGCGCACGAGTACCTCGAAGCGTCCTTCACCATCCGCACCGGCATCTACGGCGCCACCTTCTACATGCTGACCGGCTTCCACGGCGCGCACGTGACGCTCGGCGCGATCATGCTCAGCGTCATCCTCTACCGCGCGCTGGCCGGGCACTTCACGCCCGAGCGCCACTTCGCCTTCGAAGCGGTGGCCTGGTACTGGCATTTCGTCGACGTCGTCTGGCTGCTGCTCTTCGTCTTCGTCTACTGGCTGTAGAACGAAACGGCGGGCGGCCGGCCGCTGTTCGCCGCCGGGCGGGTCGCCCGGGTGCCGACGCTGGAGCTGGCCTTCGTCAGCTGGGGGACGGTGCAGACCTGAACGCCGGCGCCGCCTGATCGAGTTCGAGGTCGGTCAGCGCGCCGCGCTCGTCGGCGAAGGTTTCGCGGATGCGCAGCACCTCCGGCAGCACCGAGCGCAGCGCCGGGATCAGCGCCGGATCGAAATGCAGGCCGGCCTGCAGATTCATGAACTCCATCGATTTCTCGATCGTGTAGGCCGGCTTGTAGGGGCGTTCCGAGAGCAGCGCGTCGAGCACGTCGGCGACCGCGGCGATGCGCCCGCAGAGCGGGATGTTCTCGCCGGCCAGCCCGGCCGGGTAGCCGCTACCGTCCCATTTTTCGTGATGCGTCAGCGCGATGGTGCGCGCCGTCGACAGCAGGTCGTCGTCGTGTTCGCCGATGATCTCGGCGCCCATACGCGGGTGCTGCTTCATGATCTCCCATTCGTCGGCGTCGAGCTTGCCCGGCTTGAGCAGGATGCGGTCGGGAATGCCGAGCTTGCCGATGTCGTGCATCGGCGCGGTGCTGAACAGGATGTCGAGCGCCGAGCTGCCGAGGCCGGCCGCGTCGCCGACCAGGCGCGCGTAGTGGCTCATGCGGATGACGTGGTTGCCGGTTTCGTTGTCCTTGAATTCGGCGGCGCGCCCCAGGCGGCGGATGATCTGCCCGCGCGAAACGATCAGTTCGCGCGTGCGCTGCTCGACCATGCGTTCGAGTTCGCGCGTCTGGTCGTACAGCGCCAGATGCGTGCGCACGCGCGCCTGCACGATGGCCGGACTGATCGGCTTGGTGATGTAGTCGACGGCGCCGATCTCGAACCCGAGACGCTCGTCCTCCAGCGCGTCCATCGCGGTGACGAAGATCACCGGAATCCTTCGCCGGTCCGGGTTGGCCTTGAGGCGGCGGCAGACCTCGTGCCCGGAAAGTCCCGGCATCATGATGTCGAGCAGGATGAGATCGGGCGGCGTGTCCGAATAGACGATGCGCAGGACTTTTTCGCCGTTGTTGGCGACCTTCACGATGTAGCTCTGCTCGAGCGCCGCCCGCAGCAGTTCGATGTTCTCGGGCATGTCGTCGGCCACCAGCACCGTCTGCCGCCTTCTCAGGTCGATCATTGCCGCCTTGCCTCCCATATTCGTTGTTCTGCGCCGCGCCCGCCGTCCGGCACCGGGCGGCTCACGGCGTCGCGGGCGGCTCGGTCTCCGCCGCCGGCTCCGGCGCCCCGCCCGTCTCCTCGGCGTAACGCCGGGCGATCGAGCGGAATTCGTCGACGACGTCGAGAAAGGCATCGACCACGTCCGGATCGAAATGCGTGCCCCGCCCCGCGACGATTATGCCAACAGCGTCTTCGTGCGACATGGCTTTTTTATAGACGCGGCGGCAGATCAGCGCGTCATAGACGTCGGCGAGCGCCATCAGGCGCGCCGAGATCGGGATCGCATCGCCGGCCAGCCCTTGCGGATAGCCCGTGCCGTCCCATTTTTCCTGGTGGCAGTAGGCGATTTCCTTGGCGCAGGCGAGATAGTCGAGCGGCATGCCGAGCTGCGCTTCGGCGTGCTCGATGGCGTCGCGCCCGAGCGTCGTGTGCGTCTTCATGAGCGTCAGTTCGTCGGGCTCGAGGCGACCCGGCTTGAGCAGGATGTGGTCGGGAATGCCGACCTTGCCGATGTCGTGCAGCGGCGCCGATTTGAAGAGCACGTCGATCTGCTCCGGCGTCAGGTAGGCGGCGAAGCGCGGGTGCGTGCGCAGGCGCTCGGCCAGCGTGCGCACGTAGAGCTGCGTGCGGCGGATGTGCTTGCCGGTTTCGTTGTCGCGCGTTTCGGCGAGCGAGGCCATGGCCAGGATGGTCACGTCCTGGATCGCCTGCACCTCGCGCGTGCGGCGCGCCACTTCCTGTTCGAGAAAAGCGTTCTGGTCGCGCAGGAAGTCGGCGCTGGCCTTCAGGCGCAGCTGCGTTTCGACGCGCGCGAGGACGATCGGCGGACTGATCGGCTTGGTGATGTAATCGACCGCACCGAGCGCGAAGCCGCTCTCCTCGTCCTCGGTGCCCGCGCGCGCGGTGAGGAAGATCACGGGAATCTCGCGCGTCGCCGGCGCCGCTTTCAGGCGGCGGCAGACCTCGTAGCCGTCCATGCCGGGCATCATGATGTCGAGCAGGATCAGGTCCGGCGGCCGCTCGCCGGCGGCGATGCGCAACGCGCGCGGCCCGTCGTTGGCCACCTTGACCTTGTAGCGCTCCTTGAGCAGCGCGGACATCAGCGCGAGGTTGTCGGGCGTGTCGTCGACCACCAGCACGGTGGCCTTGTCAGCGGAACCGGATGGCATGGGCATGGCTCAACTCCCCCGCAGGGCGGCCTGCGCCGCTTCGAAATCGAAATCGCCGACGGCCCGCCGCAGCTCGCTGTAGGCGGCGCCGAGCCCGGCACGCAGCAGATCGGCGTGCCCGGCGAGCAGATCGGAGGCTTCCGCGTTGTCGTCGGCGAGCAGTTCGTCCAGCCGTGCGACGACCTGCCGGAACGCTTCGCGCTCGGCCGGCGGCAGCGTCTCCGTGCCGGCGGACGGCTGCGGCAAAGGCGGCAGCCGGCGTTCGAGCGCATCGAGCAGCGTCGCGAGCGCCGCGGCGAAAGCGGCGAGCGGCGCCTCGACCTCGGCGCGCGGACGCCGTTCGCGCAGCGCGCGTTCGAGCTCGCCGGCGCACGCCGCCACGCCGGTCGCGCCGAGATTGGCGGCGACGCCGCGCGTGCCGTGCGCCAGGTGCTCGGCGGCCTCCCAGTCGTCGGCGGCGAGCGCGGCGCGCAGGTCGTCCGCCGTCGCCCGCTGCCCGGCGACGAAACGGTGCAGCAGCGACAGATAGCTCGCTTCCTTGCCGAGCATGCGGCGCAGGCCCGCCGCCGCATCGAAGCCAGGCACGTCGGCGAGCGCGACGCGCAGCCCGCTGCCGTCGCCCTGCGCCGGGGCGCTGCCCGCCGCGCCGGACGGAGCGACAAGCCCGGCCGGGCGCCCGAGCCCGGCGCGCGGCCGGATCCATTTCCGCAGCGCGGCCTGGAGTTCGGCGGGGTCGATCGGCTTGGCGACGTGGTCGTTCATGCCCGCCGCCAGGCAGCGCTCGCGGTCGCCGGCCATCACGTTGGCGGTCATCGCCAGCACCGGCAGATCGGCCAGCCGCGGCTGCGCGCGGATCGCCCGCGTCGCCGCCAGGCCGTCCATCACCGGCATCTGCATGTCCATCAGGACGAGGTCGTAGTCGCGCACGGCCAGCTTCTCCAGCGCGATGCCGCCGTGTTCGGCGAGATCGACCGCGAGGCCCTCGCCGCGCAGCAGCTCGGCGGCCACCTCCTGATTCAGCTCGTTGTCCTCGACGAGCAGGATGCGCGCGCCGGCCAGCCCGGAAACGCCGAGCGCGGCGGGCAAGGGCTCCGGGCCGGCGGGCGGCGGCGCAGCGCCTTCGCCGCCGGCGTCGAGCAGCTGCGCGACCAGATCGAAGAGCAGCGAACTATTGACCGGCTTGATCAGGACATCTTCGATGCCGACCGTCCGCGCCTGCTTGAGCATCTCCTCGCGCCCGTAGGCGGTGACCATGACGCAATGCGGCAGCGGCGCATTGCCCTGCGCGCGCAGGCGGCGAACGACTTCGATACCGTCCATGCCGGGCATCTGCCAGTCGAGGAAGACGATCGCGTAGGGCGTTCCCGCGGCGGCGGCCTGCGCCAGACGCGCGAGCGCCGCCGGGCCGTCCTCCGCCTCGGACACGGCGAACCCCATGCCGCTCAGCAGTTCGCCCAGCACGACGCGCGCATGCTGGTTGTCGTCGACCACCAGCACCGGCTTGCCGCGCAGGTCGGCGGCCAGCACCCGGCGGCGCACGGGATCGGGCGCGACGCCCAGACGGGCGGTGAACCAGAAGGTGCTGCCCGCGCCGAACACGCTGTCGACGCCGACCTCGCCGCCCATCAGCTCGGCCAGCTTCTTGCAGATCGCCAGACCGAGTCCGGTGCCGCCGTACTTGCGCGTGGTCGAGCTGTCGGCCTGCTGGAAAGGCTGAAACAGTTGCGCCCGCTGCTCCTCGTGCAGACCGATGCCGGTATCGCGCACGGCGAAGCGCAGCGTCACCTGCGCCGCACCGCTCTCCCGGCCGGCGGCCGGAGCGGCGTCCCCGGCCGCTTCCCTGCCCACGTCCCCGCCCGGCTCCCGGGCGGTTTCCGGCACCGCATCCGGCCCCTTGTCCAGCACACGCACCTCGATGAGGATTTCGCCCCGTTCGGTGAACTTCACCGCGTTGTTGGCGTAGTTGATCAGGATCTGCCCCAGGCGCAGCGGGTCGCCGAGCAGGTAGCGCGGCACGTCGGGCGCGACGTCGAAAACCAGCTCCAGCCCCTTGGCGGCGCTCTTGTCGGCGATCAGGTTGGCGACGTTGTCGAGCACCTTCTCCAGTTCGAGCACGGTGCGCTCGACGCTGAGCCGCCCGGCCTCGATCTTCGAGAAGTCGAGGATGTCGTTGATGATGCCGAGCAGGTGCTGGCCGGACTGCTGGATCTTGAGCAGGGTGTCGCGCTGGCGGGCGCTCGCCTCGCCCTTCAGGAGCAGGTGCGAGAGCCCGATGATGGCGTTCATCGGCGTGCGGATCTCGTGGCTCATGTTGGCGAGGAAGTCCGACTTCATGCGCGTCGCCTCCTCGGCCGCTTCCTTGGCTTGGCGCAGCGCTTCCTCCTGCTGCCGGCGCAGCGTGATGTCGACCACGGTGACGGCGGCCTGCGGCGGGCGCCCCTCGCGCCGGGGCAGCGGCGAGAGGCCGACCTCGACCGGAAAGAGGCTGCCGTCCTTGCGCCGCGACTCGACGCGATACCCCTTGCCCATCGCCGTCGCGCGCGGCGCGGCGAAGAAATCGGCGACGCGCCCGGGACGCAGCGCCGCAAGCTCTTCCGGCAACAGCTGCCCGACCGGACGGCCGACCAGTTCTTCCGGCGCGTAGCCGAAGAGCTGCTGCACCTGCCGGTTGACCAGCGACACCGAGCCGTCGGCGTCGACCACCAGCAGCCCGACCGGTGCCGATTCGAGGATGGCGCGATACCAGCCCTCGGTTTCCCTGAGCGCGGCCTCGGCCTGCTTGCGCTCGGTCACGTCGAGCCAGTAGCCGTTCCACGCCAGGCCGCCGTCGGGCAGAGTCTGGAACACCGAGCGCGTCTCGATCCAGCGGACGTCGCCGGCGGCGTCGATGACGCGGCAGACGGTGTCGGCGTTGCCGTGCTCGGCGAGCGTCCGCGCGATGCGTTCGCGGTACTCGGCGCGGTCCTCCGGATGCACGCGCTCCCAGCGCAGTTCGTCGAGCGCCAGCGTGTCGCGCTGGGTGACGCCCCAGACCTCGCCGGCCTTGCGGCTGACGAAACGGAACGCGCCCTTGCCGTCCGGCGCGACTTCGTAGCGGAAGATGGCGCAGGGCAGCGAATCGGCCATTTCGAGCAGAAGGCGGCGCGACCACTCGGCGGCGGACTTGGTCCTCTCCAGCTCCCCCGTCCGTTCGGCGACGCGCGCCTCGAGCGTGCTGTTCGATTCCTCGAGCGCCGCGGTCTGCCGCAGCAGCGCTTCGCGCATGCTTTCCTGCGCGCACGCCAGCTCGCCGATTTCGCTCCACGGCGCGACGACCGAGACCGGCGCCGCCAGTTCGAGGCGGCCGATGCGGGCGCTCTCCGCCGCCAGCTGTTCGAGCGGTCGGCTGAAGCGCGCGGCCAGACGCGCGGCGGCGATCACGCCGACGAGCAGCGAAAGGCCGGCCAGCGCGAGCAGCAGATAGAGATCGGTGGCTTCGCCGGGAATGAAGTCCGACTGCGGCGCGAGGACGGCCAGCCAGAACGGCTGCCCGCCGATGCTGATGCGCCGGAACAGGCTGTACCAGTGGCCGCCGTCCTGGCGGAATTCGGCCAGACGGCGATCGACGCCGCCGCCGGCGCGCCAGAGGCGGATCGCTTCGTCGAGGACCGGCACGCCAATCGTTCCCGTGTTCTTCAGGATGACCGCCTTGATCTCGGCATCGCTGATGAAGCGCGGGTCGCGCGGCACGGCGAGCACCCGCCCGGCGTCGTCGACGATGGCCGCAATGCCGGTCCGGCCCGGCGTCTGCTGGGCGGTGAAATGCGACAGGTCGAGCAGCTTCACGTCGTGCGCCAGGATGTAGCGGCTGCCGTCGGCGCCGCGCCAGCGCGAGGCGACGGTGACGCCCGGCTCCTTCGTGGTGAAGAAGACGTAGGGCGCCGTCCACGCGATCGCGCCGTCCTCCGGCAGCGCCTGCGCGGCCTTGAACCACGGGCGGGTGCGCGCGTCGTAGCCGAGTTCGCGCATCTCCACCGATTCGATCTTCCGCTCGCGCGTCCAGGTGATCCACCAGCTTTGCCGCCCCCAGCGCGCCGGGTCGCTGATGCGGTTCACCCATTTCTGCTCGGCGGTCTGCAGCAGCAGGATTTCACGCCCGCTCTCGTGGGCGAAGATGACCGACGAGATTTCCGGGTGATTGGCGATCACGGGGAAGAAGAACTCGTTGAAGCGCAGCAGCTCGTCGTGCTCCAGGCTGCCCTGTTCGCCCCAGCTGCGGCCCGTGTTGAGGGTGACCTCGACGCTCTGCAGCAGGCGCTGCACGCGCGCCTCGAGCTGCTCGGAGGCCTGCCCCATCTGCGCGTCGGCCAGCTTGGCGATGGTCGGCGCCGTGACCAGGAGGTAGGCGCTACCGGCGAACAGCACGAGCACCAGCAGAATCTGCAGGAAGCTGCGGACGACGAGGCTGCGGCGGATCGAGCGTACGGTCATGGCGGGCCAGGGGTTGATTGCGGGCGGGTCGGCGCGCCCGAGCTCCGCCCCGGAGGCATCGTGCGCTTCTGCATTCTTGCCGCCCCCCCGGCGAATGGCAAGGGCATCTTTCGGCACCAAATAGGTGCATCCGCAAGCAACGTTCGCCGCGCCGCAAAGGCAGGCCCCGCGCACGCTTCGCGGTGCTAGCATGAAGGCATGGCCGCCTCCCCCGAACCCATTGCCATCGCAACGGTGGACCTGAGCAAGCGCTTCGATCGCTTCACGGCGCTCGACCGGCTCAGCCTGGCGGTGGCGCGCGGCCGGATTTTCGGCCTGCTCGGGCCGAACGGCGCCGGCAAGAGCACGACGATCAAGATTCTGACGACCCTGCTCGACGCGACGTCCGGCACGGCCAGCGTCGCCGGTTTCGACGTCGCCGCCGATCCGGTCGAAGTGCGGCGGCGCATCGGCTACGTCCCGCAGCTGCTGTCGGCCGACGGCGCGCTGACGGCGATCGAGAACCTCAAGCTCTCGGGGCGCCTGCACGGCCTGCACGGCGCGGCGCTGAGCGAGCGCGTGCGCGACGCGCTGGCGTTCGCCGGCCTCGACGCGGTGGCGCGGAATCTCGTCCGCACCTACTCCGGCGGAATGATCCGCCGCCTCGAAATCGCGCAGGCGACGCTGCACACCCCCGAAATCCTCTTCCTCGACGAACCGACCATGGGCCTCGACCCCATCGCGCGCAAGACCGTCTGGGAGAGGCTGCGGCAGTTGCGGCGGGAGCGCGGGATGACCATCCTGCTCACGACGCACGACATGGAGGAAGCCGACGCGCTGTGCGACGAACTGGCGATCCTCCATCAGGGACGCCTGGCCGTCGCCGGCACGCCCACTGCGCTCAAGGCGCAGGTCGGACCGCAGGCCGGCCTGGACGACGTTTTCGTTCATTTCAGCGGGGCCGTGATCGAGCACGGCGGCGACTTCCGGGACATCCGCGAAAGCCGCGACACCATCAAGCGGCTGGGGTAAGGCATGCTCGCCTTCATTCAGGAAAGCGCTGCCGTCGCCGACGCCGAGGTGCGCAAGCTGATGCGCGATCCGACCGAGCTCTTCTCGCGCGCCGTGCAGCCGGTGCTGTGGCTCGCCGTTTTCGGCCAGGTGTTCAGCCAGGTGCGCGGCATCCCGACCGGCGATCTGCGCTACCTGGACTACATGGCGCCGGGCATCCTCGCGCAGAGCATCCTGTTCAGCGCCATCTTCTACGGCATCGCGATCATCTGGGAACGCGACCTCGGCATCGTCCACAAGCTGCTCGTCACGCCCGCCCGGCGCAGCGCGCTGGTGCTCGGCAAGGCCCTCGCCGCCGGGCTGCGCGGACTGGTGCAGGCGGCCGTGGTCTACCTGGTGGCGATCGCCCTGCGCGTCGATATCCGCTGGGAATTGCTGCCGATGCTGATCGTGGCGGCCGGCGTCTTCGTCGGCTCGTGCATCTTCTCGACCTTCTCGCTGGTCATCGCCTGCATCGTCAAGACGCGCGAGCGCTTCATGGGTATCGGCCAGGTGCTGACGATGCCGCTCTTCTTCGCCTCGAACGCCATCTACCCGCTCGAACTGATGCCGCCCTGGCTGCGCACCGTCGCCGTCTTCAATCCGCTGACCTATCTGGTGGACGCCCTGCGCAGCGCGATGATCGTCGGCGGCAAGAGCGTTTATGCGGGCACGACGAGCTTCGGCGTGATGCTCGCGGTCTTCGCGCTGCTGCTCGCGCTCGCCGCTAGGCTCTATCCCGGACTGGCGCGCTGACGTGAACGGACACGGCCGACCGGCACCCGCATTGGCATGAGACCCGGCGGCGATACGCCTATCCTCCGGAAGACACACCCCTGAGTGCCGCGGCGCCGACGGGCGAGGCACGGTTCGCCAGCGCCGGGCGAGACGCGGTTCAGCATCGCTCCGCACGCCGAGGTGGGGCGGGAAAGCCCGTCGCGACCGCAGCGCGCGATACGGCGCCCGCCGCTCACCGGCACAAGCACCGCCCTTCGGCATCCGGATCGCGAAACGGAAATTGGCGCGACGAGACGACGGCTGCATAACGCCCGGACTCCGCGCCAGCAATCGCTCCCGGCGATCTGAAGCCCCGTTGCCCCCCCCGGAAGAGGAAGGAGGGCGCGCGACCTATTTGCCCATCCCCGCCTTGCTCGGCATCAGCTGCCCGCGGATTTCCCCGCCCGGATGCGCGGCGCTATGCACGTTGACG
>Ga0114984_1000634_pt1 | contig 13395 bp, 8 predicted proteins | sample Shrwel1BS1Day1_FD_96987 | JGI IMG/M metagenome (GOLD analysis project Ga0114984, IMG submission 96987) | Subsurface microbial communities from deep shales in Ohio, USA - Utica-3 well 1 S-1-Day1 | ecosystem: Environmental > Aquatic > Deep subsurface > Shale gas/oil reservoir > Produced water/Flow... | reverse complement strand
GCTGTTCCTCGTCAACCGAGACGTCCAGCGACGTGCTGTCGGCGGCGGCCACGGTCTCATCCAACACCAGAGGAGGTTCGGCGTCGGGCGCAGACAGATCCAACTCGATGCCGAAATCGGCAATGTTGACCACAGGCAAGGCAGCGTCGGGCGCACTGGCGGCATCCGAGTCCTCCGGAGCGACCTCGTCACGCACCTCGACCTCATCACCTTGTGGCGTCAGGTCCAGGACTTCCGCTGCTTCGGCCACACCCAGGTCTTCGGCCGACAGATCGAGCTCGAAGGAATCGATGGTCTCGACTGCTGGCGGCGACTCCTCGACCACCACCACATCCGGCTGAACGAGCTCGTCGGACTGCACCGGCAGATCCAAAGCCAAGGCAGGCTCCTGCTCGTGCGACGCCGCAGGAGTGCAGGCCTCATCCAAGCTGAGGCGCTGACCGTGCAGGCGCAGCGCTTCAGCCACCGCGGTCACAGGCTCATGACGCCAGCCGGCCGCCTGACCTTCGGCGATCGCGTCGGTCCACGCAGAGAAGTGCGTCAAAACCTCGTTGCTGACACCCAGAAGATCCGGGCTGGCGGGCTCCTGTGTGGCCAGCCAAGCGTTGTACAACTGCTCACATGCCCAAGCGGCCTCACCATACTGGGTTAAACCCACCATGCGTGAACTGCCCTTGAGCGTGTGGAAAGCACGGCGAACCGAGGTCAGGGATTCGAGATCGCCCGGCTGTTGCGCCAGATGCGCCAAGCTAGCCTGTGCTGTCTCGATCACCTCGCGAGCTTCCTCCAGGAAGATCTCGCGCATTTCGTCGTCTTCCTCCAGGCCGGTCTCAGCGGGTGCCGCAGCCACGGTCGGTGCGAGGAGCGGCGCGGGCGCCACGGGTTTTTCTTCGGGCTCGGGCTCCTCTGCGCGGGTCAGATCCGACAAAACGTGGGCCAGTTGCTCACGTGCTGCCGCCACCGATGCCTCGTCGTCCGAGGTCTGTGCCGTCGCCAAGGCCGCCTGAGCCGCCGCGAGGTTGTCCGCGAGCTCGCGCTGCTCCTGCACATGACGCGTCTCAGCCAAGCGGTTGAGCTGATCGGAGACTTCGCTCAGCGGCACATCGCTGCGCTCCAGGCTCTGAACGACCTCATCGGCCACAGCCAAAGCCTCTTCCTGCTGAACCTGCTGCACATGCTGCGCCACGGCCTCAACCGGATCATCGGTCTGGGGCAGAGACTTCTTCTCACGGCCCATCAAGGGCGAAAGCACCCCTGTCTCCGAGTCGAACTTGAAGAGCGACTTCGCCAACTGGGGTTGGACACCCATCATGTCGATCAGAAAACCCAAGGCCCCCAAGTTGGTGGCGAGGCGATCAAAGACGCCACGCTGTGCGGCGTCGTCCAGATCGGTGCTTTCCAGCAAGAGGTGATCGACATCATCGCGCATGCGCACGCTGGCCTGTGCGGCGAGATCCAGACCCAACACGGCCAGCACACCCCGCATGGACTGCAAGATGGTGGGCACACTCGCCAACGGTGTGCGGTCCTGCGGGTCGCGGAAGAACTGATCGATGTGCTTTTCTGCATCGGTCAGCGTGGTGCGCAACTCCTGCACCACAGAGCCGATGGTGTGACGGTCGGAGACACGACGGTACAGGTCCTCCATCCAGACTTCCAGAGGCTGGGCAGGCTGCCCTTGTCCCACGGCCTGGATCCGCTCGGCCAATCGCTGCAACCGTGGCTGCTGCTCAGGCTGGTCAAACTCGCCATCTTCGAGACTGGCCTCCATGTACAGGAGGCTGGTGGCCACTTCCATCGCCAAGCTCGGCTCGGGGGCAGATGCCTTGGCCACCGTTTGCTGCGCAGCGTCGGCCAGTGCCGAAGCCAACACATCTCCTTGCGTGAACAGACGACGCAAGGAGTCACACACCAGTGCAAATTGCTCGTTGAGGCCGCCCAAACGCAGCAACTCACCACCCGCGACGGCAGACCAACCGTCCTTGGCTCCGGCCACCCGCTTCAAGGCCTGCGTGACCCAGGCTGGGTCAAAGCGCCCAAGGCTGGATGCAGACAGGTTGACAGGCTGATGTCTGGCCAAGCCAAACGTCCGACGCACACGCGCCAGCACCGAGCGTTCGGTGGCCGGCACGTCACCAGCCTGCGCACAAAAGAACAGCAACTCGCTGGCCAAGCGATCGGAAGGCACGTCCTGTCCTTTGGTCAGTACGCGCAGTTGGCTCAACAAGGAAGACAGCACGCGCTTGGCATGCACGCTCAGCGGCACATACTTGCCCGCCAGCGCCTCCAAGAAGCCGCTGGCCAGCATCCAGGTCGCCGACTCACGCGATGCGTGGCGCTGCGAGGCATCGCTGGCAAGTGATGCACACAGATCCGCCAACGCCACCGCATCATCGGGCTGATTGCGACGCATCAGCTTGAGGATGCCCATCTCGAAATCTTCCACCGTTGCCGCATCGGGGGCACGGGGCGTCACACCTTCTGGCGGGGCCAGGGGCGCTTCAAGCGACAAAGTGGGCCAATCCTGATTCCACAGATCCGTCGGACGTGCCATGCCACCACCCGCACGTGCCACCAGGGCCTCGTACTGCGGAAACATCGCCATGGCCGACACAGACTTACCCGCCAGTCGGCGCGCGATGTAGTCGAGCAGCGCAAACGAGGCGCGCTCAATCTCGCGCACCACGTTTTCGTCGATCAACTGGGGGCGACTGACCAGCTTCTGCACCACCGCCTCACTGGCCCGCAGCACGGTCGCACCGGCAGGCAAACCCGCGAGCTCCAGCGCACCCACACCTTGGTGGATCTGCTGCCGGGCGGTACGCAAGACCGCCGGGTCCAGCGCGTCCATGTCGGACACGCCCACGGCCGTGGCGTCTTTCAGGCACCGATGCAAGGCCTTGTGCGCGAGGTCCAGCGACTTGCGCAACTCCTCATGCACCCAAGCCAGGGCGCTGAGGTCATCCGAAGGCAGGGAGGCGTCTTGTTGCAGGCTGTCCATGAATCATCCAGCTCAGGAGGCAATCTTGAATCGAGACACGGATTGCTGAAGTTCGTTGGCGGTCCGAGACAACTCGCGCACCAGTTGTGTGGTGGAGCGAGTGCCCTCACCGGTCTGCTCGGTCACCGCGAAAATGTGCTGGATGTTGGCAACCACCACGTTCGCGGATTCGGCTTCTTTCAAGGCCTGCTCGGAAATCTGCTCAATCAGTTCTGCCAGACGACGTGACACGCGGTCGATGTCACCCAGCGCTGAGCCTGCAGCGTCGGAGAGTCGGGCTCCTTCCACCACCCCCTGCGTGGAGCGTTCCATAGCGGCCACGGCATCCTGGGTGTCGGTCTGAATGGTGCGCACCAGCGCGGCAATTTCACGGGTCGCGTCAGCGGAGCGTTCAGCCAGACGTTGCACTTCCTCGGCCACCACAGAGAAGCCGCGACCGGCTTCACCAGCAGACGCGGCCTGGATGGCGGCGTTCAGAGCCAGCACGTTGGTTTGTTCGGTAATGTCCGAAATCAGTTCGGTGATTTCACCGATTTCCTGCGACGACTCACCCAGTCGCTTGATGCGCTTGGAGGTGTCCTGGATCTGTTCGCGAATGGTGTTCATACCGCCGATGGCGTTCTGCACGGCCTGCAGACCAGAGTCAGCGGCAGACAGCGATTGGCGGGCCACTTCAGCAGACTGCTGAGCTTGTGCAGACACTTCGTTGATTCGACCTGCCATGTGCAGCACCGACTCACCGGTTTCGCGAATTTCACGCAGCTGCTCGTCGGAGGCTGCCAGCAGCTCGGTCGAGGTGGCTTCCACCTGACCAGTGGTTTCGGTCACCCGTTGCACCGTGCCTTGCACCTGGGCCACCAGAGTACGCAGTTCTTCCACCGTGAAGTTCACCGAGTCGGCGATGGCGCCGGTGATGTCCTCGGTCACGGTTGCTTGCTGCGTCAAGTCCCCTTCAGCAACAAGTTGCAGTTCGTTCATCAGTCGCAGAATGGCCGCCTGGTTGGCGTCGTTCACGCGCTTGGCCTCACGCTCCTGACGCTCAGCTTCCTGGCGCTGATATTCAGCAATCTGAGCGCGGTGACGGTTGTCGGTCACGAACACGCGCAGCAGACCATAGGCCGAAGCGGCGGACAACAGCAGGAAAGCCAGAATCAGGACGATGTTGAAACCGCCAATGCCAGCGCCTTGCGACAAGCGCTGCTGAACCTGCTCCAAGCCTTTGCGCAGCGGTTCACTGTCATCAATGATGTGGACCTGAGCATCGCGAGCGGCCACCAGACCTTGCAGCGAGCCGAGGATGTAAGACGCTTGGGTGCGAGTGCCTTCGAAGATCTTCAGCAAGGCTTCCAGTTGTTCACGCACTTCAGGGTTTTTGGCCGGCGACAGCTTCAGTTCAGCATTGCCCTTGAGCAGACCTTCTGCGAGCTCCTGGAATGCGTTCAAGTCCTTGCCCAGCAGGAACACAGCCTCGGTCGACACGCCTTCCACCGTCAGGAATTCGTTGGCGGACTTACCGATCCGCTGCGTCAGCATGACCAACTGGCTCAGCGCCGAGGCTTCACCCGCCGTCAGCGTACCGGACTCAATGCGAGTGAGCGTGATGCTTTCGGCCAAGTCCAACAACTCGGAAGACTGGGTGTTCACCTCGCGCAGAGCCTGGCTCACCTGAATCAGGGTTTGCTTCTGACCCAACACGAACTTGGCGTTCTTCTCGGCGCGATCCACCAGCGGCAGCAACGGTGCCAGGGTTTCCTGAACGCTGCCAGGTACGGCCTTCAGATCCAGTTCATCATCGCCGGCAGCCAAACCGCGCACGTTGCTGGCCAGCACCTTGGAGCTCTCGCTCACTTCGTCGAACGCCTGCGCGCGACCGATCAAGGCCTGCGACACCGATTTCGCCAAACGCTGCGATTGCATCAGCGCCTGACCGGTGGCGGCAGACTGTCCTGCGCGACGGTCAGCCGAGTTCACCGAGAGGAAAGCACTGAGCACCAGACCCAGCACGCCAACGGCCAAGCCAATACCCAGAACACGTTGTTGCCGATCAAGCTTGAGGTGCCCGACCAGGGGCAAGCCAGAACGCGGCTCCATCAGACTGGCTTCCGAAATGTCATCGCTGGGGCGCTGATAGTCGGCCGGGAACTCGGACGGTGCCGACTCGGAAATGATGGCCTCGTTGCTGCCTGGCTGGATTGTCGACGCGCCTGCTTCGGTGTCCACCACCTGAGCACCCGACGCCGAGACCATGCCTTCCGTGCTCAAGGCTTCCGAGGGGATTTCGTCATCGCCCTTGGTTTTGCCCATTTCCTTGATACGACTGAGGAAACTCATGTTCTTGTGCTCCAAACGGTCAGATGTATACAGCGCTCGACGGGTGACACCGTCAGACATCGATCTTCAAAAATGCCTCGTCGGCCGACAGGGCGGCCAAATCCAGCTCGTACCAGACTCGCCCCTGATCATCGGTCATGGCCTGTCCAATGAAGTGAGGTTTGCCTTCGGACGCCTCCCTGGCGGCCGGCTTCAACATGCTGGCGTTACGCAAACCCAGCAAGCGGTCAATCAGCAACGCCACATTGAGTTGCAGGGCGGTGTTGAGGGCCACCAAACGTCCTGCATCACGCACCCCGACGTCGGCCAAGTTGCGCCCGGCACGATCGGAAAGCCCCAAAAAGATGGCCGTGTCGACCACGCCGTGCAGTTGACCGCGCAGATTGGCAACGCCCAGGAACCAGGGCTGACTGTGCGGCACATGCTGCGCAGGCGACAGCGGGAAAATCTCGCCAGCCTGCTCCAGCGGCATCAGAAACCCGTGGCCGGCTATCTCAACCGCCAGCCAGTTTCGGGCTGGCGCATGCTCCCGCACGGTCTGCAAACGCTCCGCCAGACGCTGTTGCAGAGCCCGGAGTGCTTCTTTGTTGGCCATCTGTGCGCCCCCGATCTCAGCCGAATGCCTTGATCTTGCGGAGCAACTCTTCCGGATTCACCGGCTTGACGACGTAATCGCTGGCCCCCTGGCGCATGCCCCAGACCCGGTCGGTTTCCTGGTTCTTGCTGGTGCACATGATCACCGGCACGTTGGCAAACTGCGGATCACGGGTGATCGCACGGGTGAGCTGAAAGCCGTTCTGGCCAGGCATGACCACGTCCATCAGGATCAGGTCGGGCTTCTCTTCCTGCAGGCGGCGCATGGCCTCCTCGCCGTTTTCGGCTGTGCGCACGGCGTAACCGTTCTTGGTCAGAAGTTCCGACAGCACATGCAGTTCGGTCTTGGAATCATCAACAAGCAGTATTTTTTGAATCGGCATATCCAACCTTCTTCATGCGGGAGCGCCAACTTGGTGCAGACACTCTCGCGTGATCAACATTCATCCCTGGCAGTGATCGGTGAGCAAACCGTCTCAGGCCTTCAGCCGCCGTACTGGGCAACCGCTTGCAAGAGTTGGTCCTTGGTAAAAGGTTTGGTCAGGTAATCCTGTGAACCCACCATGCGGCCACGCGCCTTGTCGAAGAGACCATCCTTGGAGGACAGCATGATGACGGGCGTGTTGGTGAATTTCGGGTTGCGCTTGATGATGGCGCAAGTCTGGTAGCCATCAAGGCGCGGCATCAGGATGTCACAAAAAATAACATCTGGTGCATGGTCATTGACTTTGGACAAAGCATCAAAACCATCTTCGGCCAAGACCACCTCATATCCCCCTTGCTTGAGGAAGATCTCGGCGCTGCGCCGAATGGTGTTGCTGTCATCAATGACGAGAATCTTCTTGGGTCCCCGAATTTCGGGGCTGTCAACTTCAGGCACGAAAGCGTTCCTCCAAACTGTGTCCCAGACCGGGCTTCTCCCGAACCATTACAGCACGCTCAAACACTTCGGATCAAACCTGCACCATCTCGAAGTCGTCCTTGCGTGCCCCACACTCCGGGCAGACCCAGTTCATGGGCACATCCTCCCAGCGGGTGCCTGCCGGGATACCTTCTTCGGGCAGGCCTGCTGCTTCATCGTAAATCCAGCCGCAGATCAGGCACATCCAGGTACGAAATTCGTTCACGTCGACTTAAACCAGCTTGAATACAATGGACTGATTGTAGCCATCGGTCTCTCGCGCAAATCCAAGGGTTTGTGGGCAAGTAGACCTTATCTTTCGATAAAACCGCCATGAATTCTCAACTTATCGGACAAGATCCCACACTGGCGGCCGAAGAGCAAGATGCCGGGGCACCGGCTTGTGTCCTCAGTTTCAACGCCAGCGACCCCACCGGTGCGTCTGGAATCGGGGCTGATATCGCGACGATCGCTGCGATGGGAGCCCATGCCCTACCCGTGGTCACCAGCATCCTGGTACGCGACACCGCGGAGATCTTCGAAGCCCACGAACTCGACTCTGAGGCCGTGGTGGACCAGGCGCGCTCCGTGCTGGAGGATGCCACCATCGCCTCGTGGAAGGTGGGTTTCCTGGGCAGCGCCGAGGGCGTGAGCGCCGTGGCCGAGATCCTTTCCGACTACTCCGATGTGCCATTGGTGTCGTATCTGCCCAACTTGTCGTGGATGGATGACGATGCGCAGATGGCCTACCTTGATGCCTTCCGGGAGTTGATCCTGCCAGCCACGATGGTGTTGGTCGGGAGCCACAATACCCTGACTGACTTCCTGTTGCCAGAATGGGACGCTGAACGTCCGCCGTCGGCGCGTGAGTTGGCCGTGGCCGCGGCCGAGCACGGCACCGACTATGTGCTGGTGACGGGCGTGCAATTGCCCGACCAGTTCATTGACAACGTGCTGGCATCGCCTCAAGGGGCCATGTGCGGTGAGCGTTTTGAACGTTTCGAAGCCAGTTTTGTCGGCGCTGGTGACACGCTGTCGGCGGCACTGGCTGCGATCCTCTCCAGCGGGACCGCACTGGATGTCGCGGCCGCGGAGGCTTTGAGTTTTCTGGATCAGGCATTGGATGCCGGCTTCCGCCCCGGCATGGGTGGCGTCATCCCTGACCGCTTCTTCTGGGCCCTGCCTCCCGGTGAAGAGCCCCCCGAGGGGCCCGCTCCCGAAGAGTCCGTCGACCTGCTCGACGACACCGTCCCTCCTCTGCATTCACGCAATGTCCACTAACGTTTCCCTGTTCGAACGCGCTCAGCGCGTCATTCCCGGTGGTGTCAACTCGCCCGTACGCGCTTTTCGCGCCGTGGGCGGCACCCCCCGCTTCATTGCTCGCGCAGCAGGCGCGTACATGTGGGATGCCGAAGGCTCCCGATATATCGATTACATCGGATCATGGGGACCGATGATCCTAGGTCACGGCCACCCGGAAGTGCTGGAAGCCGTGCAAAAGGCGGCGCTGGATGGGTTCTCGTTTGGGGCTCCGACCGAGCGCGAAATCGAGTTGGCCGAAGAGATTCTCAAGCTGGCACCGAGCGCCGAGCAGGTTCGTTTGGTGAGCTCGGGCACCGAAGCCGGCATGAGTGCGATCCGTTTGGCGCGTGGCTACACCGGTCGCAGCAAGTTGATCAAGTTCGAAGGCTGCTATCACGGCCACGCCGATGCGCTGCTGGTCAAGGCTGGCTCGGGATTGGCCACCTTTGGACACCCCACCAGCGCAGGCGTGCCACCTGAGGTGGTGCAGCACACCCTGGTGCTGGAGTACAACAACATCGCGCAGATTGAAGAGGCGTTCGCCACGCAAGGAGACGAGATCGCCTGCGTGATGATTGAACCGATTGCCGGCAACATGAACTTCGTGCGCGCCAGCGTACCGTTCATGAAGCGCATCCGTGAGCTGTGCAGCAAGCATGGCGCCTTGCTGGTGTTCGACGAGGTGATGAGCGGCTTCCGCGTAGCCTTGGGCAGCGCCCAGAGCATCTACGCACGCGAGATCCCGGGCTTCCAGCCCGACATGAGCGTGTTCGGCAAGGTCATTGGCGGCGGCATGCCGCTCGCTGCCTTCGCCTCCTCGCGCGAGATCATGTCCAAGCTGGCCCCCCTGGGTCCGGTCTATCAGGCTGGCACGCTATCGGGCAACCCGGTGGCCACGGCCTGCGGCCTGACCACGCTCAAGCTGATCCAGCGCGAAGGCTTTTTCGAAGCCCTCTCGGCCCGCACCAGCAGCCTGATGGACGGGATGACTCAGGCAGCGGCGCAAGCCGGCATCCCTCTGGTCACCGATTGTCAGGGCGGCATGTTCGGCTTCTTCTTTGCCGATGCCCTGCCGCAGAATTACCAGCAGGTCATGGCCAAGGGGAGCGAGCGCTTCAATCGCTTCTATCACCTGATGCTCGACCGTGGGGTGTACTTCGCCCCCGCCATGTACGAAGCCGGCTTTGTGAGCGCGGCCCACACGGAACAGGACATTGCCGACACGGTGGCTGCGGCTGCCGAGGCGTTCCGCCAACTCTGACGTTTCCATGCACATCCACATTCTTGGCATCTGCGGCACCTTCATGGGTGGCGTGGCTGCGCTCGCCCGCGAGGCGGGCCACCGTGTCACCGGCTGCGATGCAGGCGTCTATCCGCCGATGAGCGACCAGCTCCGCGCGCTGGGCATCGACCTGATCGAAGGCTATGGGGTCGAGCAGCTGTCGCTCCAGCCGGATCTGTTCGTGATCGGCAACGTGGTCTCGCGTGGCAACCCATTGATGGAAGCCATTCTGGATGTGGGGCTGCCCTACACGAGCGGTCCGCAGTGGTTGAGCGAGAACGTGCTGCAAGGCCGCCATGTGCTGGCCGTGGCAGGCACGCACGGCAAGACCACGACCACGTCCATGCTGACCTGGATCCTGGAGTTTGCCGGGCTGCAGCCGGGCTTCTTGGTGGGTGGCGTGCCGCAGAACTTTGGCGTGTCGGCGCGACTGGGCAACACCGAAGCGGCCAGCCGTCCGGCCACGGGTCACCCCTTCGTGATCGAGGCGGACGAATACGACACGGCCTTCTTCGACAAGCGCAGCAAGTTCGTGCATTACCGTCCACGCACGGCCATCCTCAACAACCTTGAGTTTGACCACGCTGACATCTTTGCGGACCTGGCCGCCATCGAAACACAGTTCCACCACCTGGTGCGCACCGTGCCCGCCAGTGGCCGTCTCGTTGTCAATGCACGCGAGGAGGCTTTGAGCCGCGTGCTGGAGCGCGGTTGCTGGAGCGACGTGGTGCGTTTTGGCGAGCGGCGCGACGCGCCCGGTTTCCGCGCCCGCGGCGAGCCGCACGCCTTTGACGTGCTGAAAGCCGGTGTGCTGGTCGGTCGCGTGGAATGGGCCCTGTTGGGCGAACACAACCAGTTGAACGCCTTGGCAGCGATCGCCGCCGCCGAGCACGTGGGCGTGACGCCACAGCAGGCCTGCGAAGCGCTGGGGCAATTTGCCAACGTCAAACGCCGCCTGGAATTGAGGGGCGAGGTGCGTGGCATCACGGTGTACGACGACTTCGCCCATCACCCCACGGCCATCCGCACGACCGTGGACGGCCTGCGCCGCAAGGTCGGACCAGACAGCCGCATCCTGGCAGTGTTCGAGCCGCGCTCCAACACCATGAAGCTGGGCACGATGAAGGCGCAACTGCCGTGGTCACTGGAGGAAGCCGATCTGGCCTTCTGTCACAGTGGCGGCCTGGGTTGGGATGCTTCAGAGGCCTTGCTGGAGATGGGGGATCGCGCCGTGGTGTCCGACAACATCGACACGCTGGTGAGCAAGATCGTCAAGGCTGCGCAGCCAGGCGACCACGTCCTGTGCATGAGCAATGGCGGCTTTGGCGGCGTTCACGACAAGTTGTTGAACGCCCTGGCGCAGGGCTGAGCCTGCGCCACCTGCACCGCTGGGGGGGCAGCGCCTCAAGCCATCAAGGCCTCGGCCTCCACCATCAGCCGCGCCGGATTGGCCCCCAGGCGCGCCTGGGGTTCAAACACGTCCACCCGATCGGTGATCAGCCCGTCCAGGCCGGCGCGCCACAATGCGCTGGCGCGTGACGCCTGATTGACGGTGTAGCTCAAGGCTTTCATGCCGACCGCATGGATCGCAGCGATGCGCTCGGCGTTCAAATGAGCATGGTTCACGACCACGGCAACACATCCGAGTCGCACGGCGGTGCCGATGCTGCCATCGGTCCACGTATCAAGCAGCAAGGCCCGGGGCAGCTCCGGCTGCGTCTGGCGAGCGGCCTCCAAGGCGACGGTGCTGAACGAGCTGAGCAGAGGCTTGACGTGAGCTTGCGACCACAGTCGCGCGACATGCTGCGCCACCACCCGTCCCGTGCGCACTTCGTCACCGGGTGTGGGCTTGATTTCCAGATTGACCATCATGCCCAAGGCCTGCAGCCAACGGGCCAAGGACTCCAAGCGCAGCAGCGGCTCCCCCGCATACGGGCGGCCATGCCAACTGCCGGCGTCCAGACGTGAGAGTGCATCCCAGGTCAACAACCCCGCGTCGCCCTGCCCGTTGGTCGTGCGATTCAGGTCGGTGTCGTGCAGCAGAAACGGCTCACCATCGGCACTCAGCTTCACGTCGCACTCGAACATGGCAAACCCATGCTCGGCGCCCAAACGGAAGGCTGCCATGGTGTTCTCGGGCGCCAACTCCCCCGCACCTCGGTGGGCAATCCAGCAGGGATAAGGCCAGGCGGCATTCGGAGCGGCAGCGTGCATAGGGAGGCTCGGCAAAAGGTCATCGAGGTGTCAGTGTTGTCAGCATAACGACTTCAAACGCACCCAAACGCTGCCATAAGGCCGGACTAAGCGCCCTTTTCTGACTAAGGGCATGACCTGCTGCGTTACCATCTCACCTCAGGCGCGAAAACCACCCCCACAGCAGCGCCTGGGTGTGATCCATCGCCCCCAGGTGCCTTGCGCATTTCTGAAATCCGGCCCTTCGCGTCTGGCGCCCTCATGAACGCACCCACCGAGTTGACCCACATGATTGCCCAGGCTGCCGACGCCCACACGGACGGCCAGCCACGCCTGCGCGAGATTCCCTATAACTACACCTCGTTCTCGGACCGCGAGATCGTCCAGCGCCTGCTGGGCCAACGTGCCTGGGACGCGCTGAGCCAGTTGCGCACCGAGCGCATGACGGGCCGCTCTGCCCGGATGCTGTACGAAGTGCTGGGCGACATCTGGGTCGTGCAGCGCAACCCCTATCTGCAAGACGACCTGCTGGACAACCCCAAGCGCCGTGGCCAGCTGATCGAAGCCTTGCACCACCGCCTGGGCGAGGTCGACAAGCGTCGCACCCCCAGCAACGACAGCGCCCGCGACGCCCTGGTGGGGGAGGTGTTGGGCATGGCCCGTACGGCTGTAGACCGCTTTGCCCGCGCGTTCGAACAGATGGGCGAGTTGCGTGAGCGCGCTCAGCGTGTGCTGCGCAAGGTCACCCGCCACGACAACATCAAGTTCGACGGCCTGAGCCGCGTCTCGCACGTGACCGACGCCACCGACTGGCGTGTCGAGTATCCCTTTGTCGTCCTCACACCGGACACGGAAGAAGAGATGGCCGCCCTGGTCAAGGGCTGCGTCGAACTCGGTCTGACCATCATCCCGCGCGGGGGTGGAACGGGCTACACCGGCGGTGCTGTGCCGCTGACCTGGAAGAGCGCGGTGATCAACACCGAAAAGCTCGAACAGATGACCGAAGTCGAGATGGTGAACCTGCCGGGCGTGGACAAGCCTGTGGCCACCGTCTGGACGGGTGCCGGCGTGGTCACGCAGCGCGTGGCCGACGCGGCCGAGCGCGCGGGCTTTGTGTTCGCTGTGGACCCCACCTCGGCTGAGGCCTCCTGCGTGGGCGGCAACATTGCCATGAACGCCGGCGGCAAAAAGGCTGTGCTCTGGGGTACCGCCCTGGACAACCTCGCCTCGTGGCGCATGGTCACGCCCGACGCGCAGTGGCTGGAAGTGGTTCGCCTGAACCACAACCTCGGCAAGATCCACGACGTGGAGACCGCCAGCTTCGAGTTGCGGTACTACCAAGCCGACGGCAAGACCCCGATCCGCACCGAACGCCTGGACATTCCAGGCCGCACTTTCCGCAAGGAAGGCCTGGGCAAGGACGTCACCGACAAGTTCCTCGCGGGTCTGCCCGGCATCCAGAAGGAAGGCTGCGACGGCCTGATCACCAGCGCCCGCTGGGTCGTGCACCGCATGCCCAAGCACGTGCGCACAGTGTGCCTGGAATTCTTCGGCAACCCCAAGGAAGGCGTGCCCTCGATCGTCGAGATCAAGGACTTCATGTTCGAGGAAATGAAGCAACCGGGCGGCGCCATCCTGGCCGGTCTGGAGCACCTCGACGACCGCTATCTGCGAGCCGTGGGCTATGCCACCAAGAGCAAGCGCGGCACCCTGCCCAAGATGGTGCTGATCGGCGACATCGTGGGTGACGACGAAGACCGCGTGGCCCGCGCCAGCAGCGAAGTCATCCGC
>Ga0114984_1000633_pt1 | contig 13404 bp, 12 predicted proteins | sample Shrwel1BS1Day1_FD_96987 | JGI IMG/M metagenome (GOLD analysis project Ga0114984, IMG submission 96987) | Subsurface microbial communities from deep shales in Ohio, USA - Utica-3 well 1 S-1-Day1 | ecosystem: Environmental > Aquatic > Deep subsurface > Shale gas/oil reservoir > Produced water/Flow... | reverse complement strand
GTTTCAGTTATTTTTAATGCTGTCTCAGGTTCAAAACCGGGCAGGATATAAGGGAGTGCTTCGATGACGGTTACATCAAGGTTGCAATTTATTAGCGCTTCGGCTGTTTCCACTCCGATATAACCGCCGCCTATTATGACTGCCTTGTTGGGATTATATGCTTTAATATTTTCAATTATATTATCCATCTGCGTAACTGTACGGAGCATAAAAAAAAATAGTGTAACGTTCTTTCTGTAAATTTGCATTTTATGCAAGCAGGGCATATGATTTCTCCAAATTGATACGCCTATCAAATAAGGAGGAAGAGCATATGCCCCACTATGAGCAAGATTCTAAAATAATTTCAGAGGTATTGGAAGAGTTAAATTCCAACGGATTTGAAGGAATGGCACAAGTAATTGAGATACTTCTTAACGAAGCGATGCGAATTGAGCGTTCTAAATATTTGAATGCAGAACCATTCGAGCGGACAACAGATCGTGTGGGTTACTCTAACGGTTATAAGGATAAACGTGTAAGGACACGCTTGGGAGAGTTGTCCCTTCAAGTTCCCCAGGTGCGTAATTTACCTGAGGGAGAAAGTTTTTATCCGAGTGCATTGGAAAAGGGTCTTCGCAGTGAGCGAGCCTTAAAGGTTGCAATTGCCGAGATGTATGTAAAGGGGGTGTCGACCCGTAAAGTAGCAAATATAACAGAGCAATTATGCGGTTATGAGATAACCAGTACAGAGGTTTCCCGTGCAGCCAAGCTATTGGATGAAGAGTTAGAATCCTGGCGTAATCGCTCCATTGGAAATGTCCCATATTTGTATCTTGATGCCCGTTATGAGAAAGTAAGGTATTCAGGTTCTGTTATAGATGTAGCTGTGCTTATAGCCATGGGTGTACGTTCTGACGGTAAGAGGACGGTACTGGGCACCAGTGTATCTTTATCAGAGGCAGAAGTACATTGGCGTGAATTTCTTAAATCTTTGCAAAAGAGGGGCTTGCATGGTGTTCGTTTAATTATCAGTGACGACCATGCTGGCTTAAATGCTGCCAGGAAAGCTCAAATGCCAAGTATACCATGGCAAAGGTGCCAATGCCATTTACAGCGTAATGCACAGGCATATGTACCTAAGATAGGCATGAGAGAGGAAGCAGCCAGGGATATCCGCAGTATATTCAATGCGGAGGGTAGAGAAGAAGCCATGGAAAAATTAAATGGCTTGGTTGCAAAATACAAAAAGACAGCTCCCAAGCTATGTGAGTGGGCTGAGGAAAATATTCATGAAGGGTTAACGGTTTTTAATTTTCCTGTTTCTCACAGGAGGCGTCTTAGGACAACAAATGGAGTAGAGAGACTGAACCGTGAAATAAAGAGAAGGACAAGAACAGCGACCATTTTTCCAAATACGGAATCGTTATTAAGGCTTGTCACAGCTATTGTTGCTGAGATTAGTGATGAATGGGAAACAAATAGGGTCTATATCGATTTGGAGAAATCATGAATTTACAGAAAAATTGTTGCTTAATCTAAAAAAATCCGATTCATTCAAACCTTTTACCGGAGGGAGTACTGGTTCAGCACCGTTTGCCAGAATCAGCCTGTCGTAATCTATATAGTCCGGTTTTCCATGAGAAAGGGTTTTTATTTGTTTTCTGGCGGTGTCTATTTGAACAGCTTCGGTATTTACCAAAACCTTTACATTAAAACGCTGTCCAAAAGATTCCGGTGTATGTAAAAGTAGTTTATCTCTTTGGGGGATTACGCCTCCGAGATGATAAGGGATACCGCAGTTGGCGTAGGTAATATACTCTCCCTTCTCAATTAATGTAATTTCGGCATTTTCATCAGTACGCCTGGCTTTTGCCGCTGCTGTTGCTCCGGCAGCAACTCCGCCCACAACAACTATTTTATTGGTCATCAATTACCTTCCCCATTAAAGATCCGTCTATATTAATGCCGATAATATGCGCATGAACAAAAGTATTTTTTTCAGCATAATTCAACAAATTAACTGTCAAATAACTGTCTGTCAAACCTTTCCCGTCAGATTCAACAAGTACACGTACTTTTTTGCCAAAAAATTTTTTTGAATATGAAAATTTCAGATCTTCACTTACATCCCTTAAAAATTTTGCTCTTTCTTTTCTTATTTTTGGAGGCACTACATCTTTCATCCCGGCGGCCTTTGTTCCTTTTCTTTCTGAATAAGGGAAGACATGGATGTAGCCGAAATTCATGTGATAAAGATTATAAGCAGTGTTATCAAAATCTTCTTTCGTTTCGGAAGGAAATCCCACTATCACGTCGGTTCCTATATTTACATCTTTCAGTCTGCTGCGTATTTTTTTAACAGTCTGGCTAAATTCGCTAACGGTATACTTTCTGTTCATAAGATATAAAATTTTATCTGTTGCGGATTGTATTGGTATGTGAAGATGGCGGCAAATTTTGCGCGGATATTTTTCAAAAAGATCAATGAGTCTATCGTCAATTTCAGTCACCTCGATTGATGATAGCCGGATACGAAAGTCTCCCGGCATCTGCACCAGCTCTTCAACCAGCTCTGAAAAACTGACATGTGCATCTTTTCCGTAATTGCCTATGTGAATTCCCACAAGCACTACTTCTCTGTAGCCCTCTTTCAGTTTTTCTTCGAATTCGGCTTTTATACTCTTAGGATCTCTGCTTTTTAAGTTTCCTCTGGCAAAAGGGATTATACAGTATGAACAATAAGAGTCACACCCATCCTGTATTTTTATAAATGCTCTGGTTTTGCCGGCTGAGCCTGATGTACCTTTATTTTTCATTATCGAGTTTTTAGCATTTTCTCCACTGCCTTCGTTACCGATATATTGGAAAAGATTTTCCTTATATTTATTGGGAACTATTATGTCTGAATCTTCGAGATTATTTTCAATCTCCGGCAGACAGCCGGTGGTGACAATGGTAACATCAGGATGATTCTTCCTAATTTTACGAATTAAACTGTGGAATTTTTTATTGGCTTTATCGGTGACGGTGCATGAGTTGATAACAACTATATCGGTGTGTTTTAGATCCTCTGATATGGTATATCCGGAATTTAAAGCCTTTTCCTTCAGGTTGTCTATTTCCACTTGATTTACTTTACATCCGAATGTATAAAAGAAAATTCTTTTTGTCATTTTATCGTATTGAACTTTTGTATTCATTGACTATCTTATCTATTATCCCCTGTAGGTTCCACATAAAGAATGGAAAGAGCGCCTTTAAAAGGCGCTTTTTTCTTTCACACCGCAATATATATTAATGTATAAAAAAGTGAAGGTTTTTTTAAATGGAAACTAAACTGTAACAATCCTTTCCTTTATTGAAAAATTTGGAATAAAAAGATAAAGAAGGTAATTGAGTTCATTTAGGAGAAATATGAAGACTAAGACGATAAACCAGCTGAAGAAGGAATATTGGGACGAATGGAATAAAATCAGGAAAAGCAGGCATAACTACACCAACTCGTTCGAACTTTTAAACAGTCTTACTGTTATAGCTGACAGGATTGTCAGGGAAATTGCCGAATATTCCGGAGCTCCCAGCCAAGATGTATGCATTATTGCTCTGGGCGGTTATGCACGTTGTGAGATGGCCCCATATTCGGATATAGATCTCTTAATTCTCCACAAAGGGGAATTAACATCATCGCAGGAGAAATTTCTGCAGACATTTGCCACATCAATGTGGGATCTCAAACTGCTGCCGGGGATACAGATTAAAGAGTTAAGTGAAATCCAGCAGTCGGCCCTGGAGGATGAGATAGTAAAAACTTCCTTTATGGATAACAGGCTTGTCATGGGTGACAATAAGCTTTACGAAGATTTTAAAAATATATTGAAACTAAAGGTTATCGGCCGGGGAAAAAAAGAATTTTTAATTCTGAAAATTGCTGAAGTAAGGCGCCGCTCGAAGAAATACAGAGATTCTATATACAGACTTGAACCCAATATTAAAGAGGGCGGCGGCGGTATAAGAGATTTGAATACAATATACTGGATTACTAAAACGTTATACGGATCCTCCGACCTGGATTATCTGATAAAACAAAGGATAATATCGGTCAAAGATTATGAGAAACTGAGGAAATGTGCCGACTTTCTTTTTAGAGTGAGGTGCGAGCTGCACTACTTCCACGGACGAAAATATGACGTTTTGAATCTTGAATCCCAAAAGGCTGTCGCAAGTGAATTAGGATACAATGACAGTGCTAATGTACTGGCAGTGGAACAGTTCCTGAAGGATTATTATATTGCTGCCCGTACGATTGCCGATATAGCAGAAACCGTTTTGGAATCAACAATATCAAAAATTACGCCGAAACATCCGAATGCCGTTACTAAACCGGTTTCACTTGGATACGGCTTTTATAAGTATAACAGATATCTGAGTGTTGACAGTTCAGAAATATTTAAAAAAGATCCTTTAAAACTGCTAAAAATTTTTAAAATTGCAACGGAGAAAGGGTTGAGGTTGTCCGATGCCACCATCCGTTTAATCCGGGAAGATCTCTACTTAATTGATGAAGCATATGTGAAAAAATACGGAAGGTATTTTCTGGATATTATAAGCAATTTCCCCAAATCTGCAAAAACCGTTAATAAACTGATAAAAACAGGAGTGTTTTTTCAATTTATTCCGGAGTTTAAACACATTGTGTGTAAAGCCCAGTTTGACATGTATCACTATTATACAGTGGATGAACATACTGTTATCGCTTTAAGGTATATCGATGACATATCAAGCATTCTGCCATCCCGGTACCATGTTTATCAGGAAGTTTTTAGGTCTTTGAAAAGAAGGGATCTGCTTGCACTTGTCATACTATTACATGATATAGGCAAAGGGCAGGGTAAGAACCATTCGGAACTCGGAGCCGAAATGGCTGTTGGGATTTGCAGGAGACTCGGCCTAAATATGGATGAGTCTGATATTGTATCCTCGTTAATAAGGCATCATTTGCTGATGAGCCATATTTCTCAGCGCAGAGACCTTCACGATATTGAGGTTATAAACCATTTTATCAGTTATTTTGATGATGAAGAGGATATAAAATTGCTGTATCTCCTTACTTATGCCGATATGAACGCAGTGGGCGGCCAGGTTTTTAGTGAATGGAAAAACATGCTTCTTACCGAATTATATGAGAAGTCCATTAAAGCTCTTTCTGCAGAGAGTCTCACGGCAGAATTTGATGCAGTTATTGCCAGGAAGAAGAGAAAAATCTCCGAACGTTATGAAAACAGAGACTTTGTTAATTATGCCCTGAATTCCATGGATGATGAATATGTTTATTCCAATAAATTGAAACATATCTACCGTCATCTCGGTATGATTTTGCAGCTCAGTACGGTTAATAATGTTTTGGTGGTATCTGAAAAAAGGGATGATCTTAAATGTGTGGAGTTTACAGTATGCACATATGATTTTATTGGTTTGCTCAGGAAACTTGCCGGTGTATTCTCCCTGTACGATATGAATATTCTGGGAGCACAGATTTATACCTTTGATAATAATATTGCCATCGATACCATTCAGATTTCAAATCTCAAAGAACACACCGAAATTATTGATGAAAAATCCAGTAAAATTCAGGGAACAATTAAAAAGGTCATTAACCATGAAGTGGAAATAGATAAGCTTCTTGAGGAAAAAACAGAGAGTTTTCTTTCAGGCGGTAAAAGGAGTGCAAGAAAGCAGACTAATAAAATTGTTTTCGACAATGATATATCAACACTTTATACAGTTGTGGACGTCTATACGGAGGATAAAGTGGGATTGTTGTATGACCTGCTTACCGTATTTGAAAAGATGTATATTAATGTGGTAAAAGCTAAAATATCAACGGATGTGGACAGGGTTGTGGATTCATTTTACATTATAGATAAGAATAAAAATAAAATAATAAGTGATACTGAAATCAGCAGGATAAAAACCAGTTTGATGGAAATATTAAAAGAAACCGGGTGATTACCCGGCTTCTTTATTTTGTACCTTATATTCTTTATAGAAGAAAACCAGAGAGCTGGCCACTCCTATGGATGAATAAGTACCAATTACAACACCTATGAGTAGTGCAAATGCAAATCCGTGAATAACCTCTCCGCCGAAAAGATAAAGTGACAGAACGGCTAAAAGGGTCGTCAGCGATGTAAGCAAAGTTCTGCTCAATGTCCGATTGATACTTGTGTTCATAAGTTCTTTTAACGGAATCTTTTTTCCGCCGGAGGCTTTTATAGTTTCCCTGATTCTGTCAAAAACAACGATAGTGTCGTTCAGAGAATAGCCGACAATAGTTAATACAGCGGCAATTATGGGCAGATTTATCTCCATTCCTGCCAGACTGAATATACCGAGTGTAATAAGCACATCGTGAAAAAGTGCTATTACCGAGGCCACTGAATAGGTGAATTCGAATCTGAGGGAGATATATATAAGGATTCCTATGAGAGCATATATTACAGCCATGGTGGCTTTATTTTTAAGCTGTGCCCCAACCTGTGGTCCCACCTGTTCAACACGGACTATTTTGAAACTTCCTTTTGCAAATGTCTGGGTAAGTGAGTTTTGGATGCTATCCGAAACTTTTTGAAGGTCTTTACTGGTTTTTTCAACCCTGATCAAAACTTCTTTTTCATTGCCGAAATTTTGAATAACCACTTCACCTATATCCAGTTTTTCCATTGATGTTCTGATTTTTGTGAGATCCGGTGCTTTGTCGAACTTTGCCTGCACCAGAGTTCCACCGGCGAAGTCTATGCCGTAATTAAATCCTTTAATGAAAATCACTCCGAGACTTGCTATTACGACAACAGCAGATATAAGCAGGAATTTTTTCGAAAAGGATAAAAAATCTATTTTTGTGTTTTGCTTTACTATTTCAAACATTTACCGCTCCTCTATATACTGATGCTTTTATTGGATTTTCCGGCGTAAACAGTGAGAAAAACTGTCCGTGTAACAAAAATTGCAGTGAAAAGTGATGCCAGAATACCAATGGAAAGTGTAACAGCAAAGCCTTTGATAGGCCCTGTTCCGAACTGAAACAGCACAATCGCCGCAATAAAGGTTGTTATATTGGCGTCCATAATTGTGGACATAGCCTTTTCATACCCTGCTTCAAGAGCATTGAGAGGGGTTCTTCCAAAACGCAGCTCTTCTCTTACCCTTTCAAATATCAGCACGTTAGCATCCACCGACATACCAACAATAAGTATCAGACCAGCAATTCCCGGCAGTGTCAGAGTGGCACCGAGAAAGTTCATAAATCCCAGAATCAGTATAAAATTTATCAGCAGTGCCGCATCGGCCAAAAGGCCGGAAAGCCTGTAATAAAACAGAATGAATATAGCAACAAGTATTATGCCGATTACAGCTGATTTAAACCCTTTGTTGATTGAAATTTTTCCAAGAGACGGTCCTACAGTTCTGTTTTCAAGAATATTAACCGGAGCCGGAAGACTTCCTGCTCTAAGAACAATGGCCAGATCTCTTGCCTCTTCCATAGTAAAGTCACCTGAAATCTGAGCTTCTCCGCCCGGGATACGCTCTCTTATCACAGGTGCTGAATAAACGTTTTTATCGAGAACAATTGCAAATCGTTCTCCTATATTCTGTGCCGTTATTTGGTCAAAAAGTTTACTTCCGGCAGAATCAAACTTTATCCACACATAAGGCTGGTTAAACTGGTTTGATATCCTTACTTCAGCATCTACAAGATATTCGCCGGTGAGCATTGCTTCCTTTTTAACAACGTAGGGTATTTTTTCTTCAACATGACCTGCATCATTCTGAACTTTCTTGTAAAGAACCATGTCTCCGAAAGGTATGTTACCCTGCTCGATATCTTCCTGTGAAACATTTTCATCCACCAGATGAAATTTTAGTTGAGCCGTTTTACCGATTAAATCAATGGCTCTGTCCGGATTTGTGATGCCAGGAAGCTGAACAAGTACATTTTTTTCCCCTTGTCTTTGTATCAGAGGTTCGCTGACACCGAATTCATCCACCCTGTTTCTTATAACCTGGGCGGCTTGTTCCACAGCATAATCTTTTATCTGAGTTACTTCTTTTGGTTTCAATCCAACACTTACAATCTTTTTCTCGTCACCGAGCCCCACTTCCTGCAGTATAGGATAACTTTGTTCGAGTACCTGTCTCACTTCATCAACAGATTCAGCACTTTCAAGAGCTATATTAATCTTATTGTCAGTTCCCTGCTGGATGTAGGTATATTTTATATTTTTAGAGCGCAGCTCTTTGCGCAGCTGGTTTGTAAGCGTATCAAGCTTTGCTTCAACGGCTGCATTAGTTTCCACACCGAGAAGCAGATGCATTCCCCCCTGCAAATCCAATCCGAGATTTATCCGGTTTAAAGGGAAAGTGTAAAAGAGTGCAATTGCCAGAACTATAATTATTGTCGCCCAGCGAGCCTTGTATTTCATATTTACTTCTCCTCCTTGCCCCCGGTGTTCTGATCAGTTTTTGTTGCAACGGCTGTCCTGGAGAGGGTAATTTTCACTCCGTTGGCAATTTCCACCAGGAAGGTTTTGTCGTCCAGCACCTTGTCGATTTTACCGTAAACGCCGCCTGAAGTGATGATTTCATCACCGGCTTTAAGGGCTGCTATCATTTCCTGATGTTTTTTCTGTCTCTTCTGCTGAGGTCTGATTAGTAAAAAATAAAAGATTACAAAAATCAGTATTAAAGGTAAAAAGGCTCCTATAGGATTACCCCCCGTCGGCTGGCCGGCGGCATAAGCTATCGATTCAAACATTGTCTCCTCCTGTTTTCATTTTATTTATCACTTCTGACTTAAATTTAGCAAAACACCCTCTTTTTATAGCATTTCTTGCACCTTTTACAAGAGAAAGATAAAAATTTATATTGTGTATCGTGTTTAAACGCAATGCGAGGATTTCTCCCGCTTTGTACAGATGTCTGAGATAACCTTTTGAAAAATTTCTGCATGTGTAGCAGCTGCATTCGTTGTCCAGCGGTTCATCAGAATATCTCCACTGCGCACGTTTTATATGTAATTTCCCGTTGTTTGTGAACAACATTCCGTTTCTGGCGTTTCTCGTTGGCATTACGCAGTCGAACATGTCAATTCCTGATTGGATTCCGTTTAGAATATCTTCCGGTGTACCGACACCCATAAGGTATCTCGGAGCGTTTCCTGGCATAAAATCTGTGGTGTAATCTGTTATTTCATACATTTCCTCTGTAGTTTCACCTACACTCAATCCGCCTATTGCGTAGCCCTCAAAGCCTATATCGGTGATAGCTTCTGTGCTTTTTCTGCGTAAATCTTTGTGTGTACCCCCCTGGATAATACCGAATAGGCTCTGATGTGATTGCAGTGGTACTTTTTTGCACCTTTCTGCCCATTTTGTTGTGAGGTCAACAGATTTTTCAAAATAGCTTTTTTCCAGATTGTTGTTTACACATTCATCAAAAGCCATCACGATATCAGAGCCTATGCTTTTCTGAATTTCCATAGATTTTTCCGGTGACATAAAAAATTTACTGCCATCCAGATGTGATTTAAAAAAGACCCCTTCATCAGAAATGTCTCTCAGCTCCGCAAGACTGAAAACCTGAAAACCGCCGCTGTCTGTCAGGATATTTCTATCCCATGATATGAAATTGTGAATACCTTTGAAGTGCTCAAGTACGTCTGTTCCGGGACGGAGGTAAAGATGATATGTATTGCCCAAAATAATTTCGGCACCACAATCCTTAAGTTCATCAGGGGTCAGTGTTTTTACAGAGCCAACAGTTCCCACCGGCATAAAAACAGGGGTTTCAATTGTACCGGAATAGGTTTTTATTTTTGCTGCACGGGCTTTGCAAGAGTTATCTTCAGCTTCTATCGTAAAATCGAACAACAATTACTCCTGCCATCTTTATTTTATGAACATTGCATCACCGTAACTGAAAAATCTGTAATTTTCATTAACGGCATGTTTGTAAACAAACTTCATCTTATCCGAACCGCAGAGTGCACACATTAGTATAAACAAAGTGGATTTGGGAAGATGAAAATTTGTTATCATCTTATCTATGATTTTAAATGAATAGCCGGGTTTGATAAAAATGTTGGTGCTAAGCTCGCCATATTTTATCAGCTGCCCATTGTGAGAAGCGGATTCCAGTGCTCTTAACGTTGTGGTTCCAACGGCAATAAGGTTTTTTCCTTCCTTTTTTAAACGGTTGATCCGTTCATAAGTATTTTGCGGGATGTGGAAATATTCTTCATGCATCTGATGATCTTCAATATATTTTGTTTTAATCGGTCTGAAAGTTCCTATTCCCACGTTTAAGGTTATTTCAAGAACTTCAACACCTTTTTGCTTTATTTTTTTCATCAGTTCATCTGTAAAATGCAGTCCGGCAGTAGGCGCTGCGATAGAGCCCGGATTTGAGGAATATACTGTCTGGTATCTCTTTTCATCTATTTTTTCGTCTTCTCTTTCGACATAGGGAGGCAGAGGTACATGACCTTCCTTTTCCATTATCCGGTATATGTTATCGCTAAAAAGGATACGTCGTCTGCCGGAAGTATCGGTATCAAGGATTTCAGCTGAAGAGTTTTCCAGAAAAATTTTATCCCCTTTCTTTATGTTTCCCTTTGTAATTGATTCACACTCTTCGGGCGATATTATATTTAGTACAAGAATCTCAATTTTGCCGCCTGTTTCCTTTCTTCCGAAAAGCCTTGCTTTCAGAACTTTTGTATTATTGATAACCAGAAAATCCTTTTCGGTAATTTCAGATAAAATATCTTTGAAAATACTGTCTTTTATTTCTCCACTTTCTCGGTCATAAATCAGAAGGCGTGATTCATCCCTTTTATCCGGGGGGTATTGTGCAATATTGTTTTCAGGCAGGTGAAAATCGAATTTATCGACCGGCGTTTTTATCGCCTTCCTCCAGGATGTTTTTAACAAAGCTTTTCACTTCATCAGCGCTGTTGTTAAGAACATATGATTGCTTTTCAAGATCGTTGAGTTCAGAGATACCTTTGGGTTTCTCAGGGTATTTCCCTGTTGCTTTGTAAACGGCTTCGGGGAATTTTGACGGATGTGCAGTTGCAAGGCAGACGTAGATATAATTATCTTTTGACATCATGTTATTGGCAGCGTTTACTCCACACGCTGTATGAGGGTCAAGAACATAGCCTGTATTAGTGTGAAAATTCCTTATGGTTCTGATGGTTTCATCGTTGGAAGACTCATGGGACAGGAACACGGTGCGTATTTTATTAATTTCTTCTTCTGTAAAATGTATTTTTCTTTCCCCGCTCAATTCTTTCATCTTCTTACGCAGAGTTTCAGCATCTTCTTCGTAAAGGTAATATAAATACCTTTCAAGATTGCTGGAAAGTTGTATATCCATTGATGGGCTGTAAGTCTCCACAACATCTTTGATGCTGTAATCACCGCGACTGATCAGTCTGTGCAGTATGTTGTTTTCATTTGTTGCCAGTAACAGCTTATCTATTGGAAGACCCATCCGGCGGGCGTAGAAACCTGCAAGAATATTTCCGAAATTACCTGTGGGCACAACGAAACGTAAATGTTGCTCATCGATTTGCTGTTTATCGCAAACCCAGAAATATATGTAAAAGTAGTAGACTATTTGAGCCAGTATACGCGCCCAGTTAATTGAATTAACCGCACCCAGATTGTATTTGGACTTAAATTCCAGGTCGGAAAAGAGTTGCTTTACAATAGCCTGGCAGTCGTCAAAAGAACCCTTTACTGCTATGTTGAAAACATTTTCACTTTTAACCGTCGTCATCTGAAGTTCCTGGACAGGGCTAACTTTTCCGCTGGGGTGAAGAATAAAAATGTTTATGTTGTCTTTGCCTTTGACCCCGTAAATTGCAGCACTGCCCGTATCACCGCTGGTTGCACCCAGAATATTCATTTTTTCGCCGCGCTCTTTTAAAATATGTTCAAAAAGATTTCCCAGAAACTGCAGGGCGATGTCTTTAAAGGCATATGTGGGCCCGTGAAAAAGTTCCGCTACATATATCCCGTCTTCGTGAACTACAGGCACAACTTCTCTGGAGTCAAAGTTCCTGTAACTTTCCCTAACGATTTCCCATAGAACATCCTCTTCTATATCGTCTGTAAAGAGCTTGAATATTTCAAAAGCAAGACTTTCGTAGCTATTAAGCGCACAACTGCGCAGATATTCGATATCAGCTACAGGTATATTATTGGGAACAAGGAGGCCGCCGTCTTCAGCAAGCCCCATCATTACAGCATCTTTAAATGAAATGCCTTCTACACCCCCCCGGGTGCTTTTATATTTCATTTTAACATTCCCGGTAAATTATACACACTCGATATCTGCAAAGAAGAATCGTGTTTCTATGTCTGCTGTTTCAGGCGCATCTGAGCCGTGAACGGCATTGTTGTCGATGTTTTTGCCAAAATCTTTTCTCAATGTGCCGTCTTCTGCATCTTCGGGATTTGTTGCCCCCATGAGCTCTCTCCAGTCAGCAATGGCGTTGTTCTTTTCCAGTATCATAACAACTGCAGGACCGCTGCTCATGAAAGTGGTAAGAGCTTCAAAAAAAGGTTTTTCTTTGTGGACGGCATAAAATGATTCAGCTGTTTTTTTGTCCATTTTGATTTTCTTCATTGCACTGATTTTAAAGCCGTTTTTTTCAATTCTGCTGATTATTTCTCCTGTGTAGCCTTTGGACACGGCGTCCGGCTTGATTATTGCAAATGTTTTCTCCATTATGACCTCCGATATATTTTTCAAAACCTTCCCTTTATCACTATTCCACTATAATTGCAAGAAAAGTTAGCCCTGCTGCTGATTTGTTTTCTATGGAATGTTCTTCTCCAGTCCTGGTAATAAGCATATCGCCGGGGTTCAGAAGTTCTTCCGTGCCGTTGTCGTCGATAATGGCAACACCGTCCAGCATCAGATAAATTTCAGCATTGTTTTCGTGTTTATGCTTGCCTATTTGAGAATCGGGCTGCAGATCCACTATGAAGAAATCTTTTATTTCTCCTTTTAGCTCCGCCGCTTCCCTGTAGGCAAATCTTAAAGCGCTGCCCCTGCCGTTATGGGGGTTTGTTATTTCTTCAGAATCGATATCCTGTACCCTTTTTATCATTTTTCCCTCCTTACTTTATTTCACCGGCTTTTTGCAAAGAAAATCTGAAAAGAATCGGTCCCATTATCTGATTTATTCCTACAACTGCCAATATCAACGTTTGGAAAATATCTCCAAAGGGAAATATTGAAGCTATAATTTTGGCAAAACCTATACTTACACCAGCCTGGCCGATAAATCCCATAAAGGACAGTTGCTTAATTTTAAAGTCTTCCTTTATAAATTTCCCGCTTATATAACAC
>Ga0114984_1000630_pt1 | contig 13415 bp, 14 predicted proteins | sample Shrwel1BS1Day1_FD_96987 | JGI IMG/M metagenome (GOLD analysis project Ga0114984, IMG submission 96987) | Subsurface microbial communities from deep shales in Ohio, USA - Utica-3 well 1 S-1-Day1 | ecosystem: Environmental > Aquatic > Deep subsurface > Shale gas/oil reservoir > Produced water/Flow... | reverse complement strand
GTTCTCTACATGGGCAAAAGCCCCCTGGCCGCTGGACTGGAGCTCATCCAGCAACGCCTCGAACTCATCCTCGGTGATCAGATCCCCCTTCTCGTCCGTCGCCGACCCGGCCGCTTCCGTTTTCGGTGCCTTGCCGGGGCCGTGCAGCTCATCCAGCAGTGCCTCGAACTCATCTTCGGTGATCAGGTCGTCGTCACCGGATTCAGCTTCACGCTGCTGGTGGGAGCCGGCCAGATCCCCCAGCAGCATCTCGAATTCGTCGTTCGGGGTGTTTGGATTGGCCGGTAGCTCATCCTCTGGCTGGCGCGGCGGGGCACTCTGCGCCGGTTTTGCGGTCGGTTTTGCGGCCGGTTGGGGCGCGGGCGGGGCGGATGCCGCTGCACCGTGCCCCTCGGCGAACGCCTGCAACCGCTGCAGCAGCTCCGCCGGCGCATGTTGCGGCTCCTCGCCAGAGCGCACCGCTTCGAACATGGCATTGAGGGCATCGAGCGCCTGCAGCACCACGTCCATCAGCTCGGTGCTGACACGCAGCTCACCATTGCGCAGCAGATCAAAGAGGTTCTCCGCCTTGTGGCAGCACTCGACCATCGCCTCCAGCCGCAGGAAGCCGGCCCCCCCTTTCACGGTATGAAAACCGCGGAAGATCGCATTGAGCAGATCCTTGTCGTCGGGACGCTGTTCCAGATCGATCAGCTGCTCGGAGAGCTGCTCGAGTATTTCACCGGCCTCGACGAGAAAGTCTTCCAGTATTTCCTGATCGACATCCAAACTCATAGGGAGCTCCTATCAAAATCCCAGGCTGGAAAGCAGGTCATCAACATCATCCTGATCACACAGGGTATCCGCTTTGCTTGTCTTGAGCTGGGGGCCTTCCGCCCGGATAGGATCATGCTGCGGTTGTTGTTCATCCACCTGCACCTTGTTGGCGCGCACCGGCGTGTCATCGGAGGCCGCGATATCTTCCGCACTTTCCAGACTGCTCAGCCGCTCCACACGGGCAGCCATATCCATCAGTTTGACCAACTGACCCTCGACTTGGGTCACCAGGGTGATCACACGGCGGATCAGCTGGCCCGTTATATCCTGAACCCCCTGGGAGACGAGGATATCCGTCAAGGTTTCGCGCAGTTCGGCGATAGTTTTTTCGGACTGGTTTTTCAGGGTGCAGGTGCGGTCGTACACCCCGTTCAGGGCCTCGAACTCGCCCTCCAGCTGCCCCACCAGAAGCAGCAGATCTTTGAAACGTTCGCTCTGATGATCCAGTTTATCCACCAGGCTGAGAGCCCGATCCACCCGATCCATGGTTTCATGGGCGGTTTTTTCCGTCAGCTCGATCACATAGTTGAGTCGATCCGACGCGTCGCCGATGGCAGAGACCCGGTGCTCCGTCTCGTCCGGCATTTTTTCGCCGACATCGCTGGAAAATGACTTGATCGCCTCATGCAGACCGCGGGTCAGATGTCCGACCTCGTTGTAGAACACCTGGTGGCGGGCAAACTGAAGCTCGTTTATCAGCTTCATCGCCTCTGCCATATTGCCGGCGTCGAGTTCGGAAACCAGTGCCTGGGCACGGCTGCGCAGAAACTCTTCGAAGCCGTTGAAGTCCACTTTGCTGGCCGTTTGCGCTGCCATCTGTACTCCCCGCTTCCGGTTAACCCTCGATACGCTCGAAGATCTTGTCGATCTTCTCTTTCAACACGGCGGCTGTGAACGGCTTTACCACATAGCCATTCACGCCGGCCTGCGCGGCGGCGATGATCTGCTCGCGCTTGGCCTCCGCCGTGACCATCAGTACCGGGATCGATGCCAGCTTGGGATCGGATCGAACCGCCTTGAGCAGATCGATTCCGCTCATCTCCGGCATGTTCCAGTCGGTGATGAGGAAGTCGATCCCCCCCTGCTTGAGAATCGGCAGGGCGGTCTTGCCGTCATCCGCCTCCTCGACATTGGTGTAACCAAGGTCCCGCAGCAGGTTCTTTATGATGCGTCTCATGGTGGAGAAATCATCCACGACGAGAATTTTGATGTCTTTTTTCAAGACACTTCTCCCAGTTCAGAAAACACCTTCAAGAGTCGTCCTTTTCCAGAGCGCGACCGGTCAGCGCCACTCCCTCAGCCGGCCCTTGAGCCTCAGTGCAGCCTGGCTATGGATCTGGCTCACCCGCGACTCGCTCACCCCGAGAATCTCACCTATCTCTTTCAGGTTCAGCTCATCATCATAATAGAGCGACAACACCAGCCGTTCCCGCTCGGGTAGGGCGCCTATCGCCCGCACCAGCGCTTGTCGGAACCGATCCCCCTCATGCAGCCGACCCGGATCGGGATCGGCGGCGGCGAACTGCTCCGAGGGGGTCTCGTCGGAGCTGTCGGTCAACTGATCATAACTGAACAGCCGGCTGTCGAGTGAATCCTGCAGCAGCGCGTGGTACTCGGCAACCCCAATTCCCATTTCGGCCGCGACCTCCGCGTCTGAAGCGTCCCGTCCGGTACGGTTTTCGACCCTGGCGATCGCCTCGCTGACACGGCGCCCGTTGCGGTGGACCGACCTTGGCGTCCAATCGCCGCGTCGCACCTCGTCGATGATAGCACCGCGGATGCGGATCCCCGCGTAGGTCTCGAAGCTGGCCCCCTTGCTGCAGTCGTAGCGCTTGGCGGCTTCGAGCAGACCCACCATGCCCGCCTGCAGCAGGTCATCCAGCTGCACATGGGATGGCAGCCGCGCCATCAGATGGTGTGCTATGCGCCGCACCAGAGGGGTGTACTCCTCGATCAGCTCCTGACCCGACTTAAACTCCAGCTCTTTGTACATATAGGCTTCTTTTCACTGCGCCCGCGTTCCCTGCACGAGCCGCTCGACAAAGAATTCAAGGTGCCCGCGGGGGCTGGAACTGACAGGCCAGCTGTCCACCTTGTTCGCCAACTGACGAAAGGCCAATGCGGCTTTATCTCTGGGAAAGGCTTTCAAAACAGCTTGTTGCCTCTGTACCGCCTTGCGCACCGTTTCATCATAAGGGATTGAGCCAACGTATTGAAGCGTAACGTCGAGGAATCTGTCGGTCACGGTCAACAGTTTGTTGAACATGTTGCGCCCCTCGGACTCGGTCCTGACCATGTTGGCCAGCACCCGGAAGCGGGTCATCTGATAATCCCGATTCAACAGTTTGATCAGAGCATAGGCATCGGTGATGGAGGTTGGTTCGTCACACACCACCACCAGCACCTCCTGGGCGGCGCGAACGAAACTGACCACCGAATCGGAGATGCCGGCGGCGGTGTCGATCACCAGCACATCCAGATCGTCCGCGATGTCGTTGAAAGCGTGAATCAACTCGGCATGTTCATGGGCGCTGAGCGCGGTCATCTCCTGGGTACCGGAGGCCGCCGGCACGATCCAAAAGTTCTCCCCCGCCGTCACCATCACCTCCTTGAGGCTACAGCTGCCCGCCAGCACATCCGCGATATTGCGCTGCGCCCGCAGCCCGAGCATCACGTCCACGTTGGCGAGGCCCAGGTCGGCATCCATCAACACCACCCGGCGCCCCATCTCACTGAGGGCCGCAGCCAGATTGACGGACACGTTGGTCTTGCCGACGCCGCCCTTGCCGCCGGTTACCGCAATCACTTTGACCGGGTGGGTCTGCTTCATCAGATGGCTCCTCAACCCGCCCTGAATAATGAACCGTCGGTCGACTGATCTGTATCATGCCCTCCCGACCGCTGTGCAATCACCACCGCCCGACTGACCAGGTCGTGCCGTTTGGCGACACCGATATCATCTGGAATTTTCTGCCCGTCTGTGACGTAGGCGATCGGTAGTTGCTTTTCGATCGCCAGGGTGAGGGCTTCGCCCAGGCTACCGGACTCGTCCGTTTTGGTGAGCACACACCCGTCAAGCCCCAGCTCGCGGTAGTTGTCGAAGGCGTTGCGCAGCAGCTGCTGCTGGCTGGAACAGGAGAGAACCAGCAGCTTTTTCAGCCGCACCGTGACACTGGAGAGCATCTGCATCTGTACCATCCCCTGCGGGTCGGAGACGCTCATGCCGGCGGTGTCGATCAGTACCAGACGCTTGTTGCGAAGACTTTGCAACACCTCCTCCAGACTGTGGTTTTCATCCACCACCCGGACAGGGACATCCAGAATCCGGCCAAAGGTTTTCAGCTGCTCATGGGCCGCGATACGGAAACAGTCGGTGGTGACCAGAGCCAGGCTGGAGCTGCCATGTTGCAACACATAGCGCGCCGCCAGCTTGCCGATGGTGGTGGTTTTGCCGACACCGGTGGGGCCGACGAAGGCGATCATCCCCCCCCGCTCCACCAGCTCCTCACCCAGTACCGGCAGCGCTTCGATGAGGCGGGTCAGTGCGTTGCGCCAGACCTTGTCGGCGGGAAGCCCCGGCTCCACTCCGCTCAGCAGCTGCTCCACCAGCCGCGGCCCGAGCCCCAGCCGCTCCAGCCGGGCATGTACGCTCGATCGCTCCCCCGTCGGGGAGCCGGCGGGCGCCACCGGCTCGGAGCGCGCCACCTGCTGCTGCAGCATATCGCGCAACTCCTGAATCTCCTGCTGCATGCTGATCAGTACGGGATCATCGGCGGGCAGGCCATCGCCATCGCCCCCTCGCGCCGGGGAACGGGGAGGGGCGGTCGGTCGGGGAGAGCGGGAGGCGGGCTCGCGCTGGCGGTTGCGCAATGACTCGAGGATGGAGCGCAGATCCTCGTCATCCTCGTCGTCGATTTGCCGATTGGCACTGCGATCCGCCACCGGTGTCGGCTCGGTGAGGCGCCGGTTGGCTTCAGCGATCCGGGCTCGGGTGCGGTTCAGCTCCTCTTCGAGCAGCGCATTGCGACTGGCCTGCTCGGCCTGGTGGGAGTGCGCGCCGGTCAGGATGCGGACCTGCTCCTCCCGATTCTGGGCTGGACGGCGGCCGCGGCCGCGCCGGATCTCGGCCTGGGCGGCTTCATACTCCTCCTCGCGCGCCGCCACGACCTCGACCCCTCCGGCCACACGGTGGTTGGAGATGATCACGGCATCAGGCCCGATTTCGTCACGCACCCGACGCATCGCCTGACGCATATCCGGTGCAAATATGCGTTTTACCTTCATACCCGTCCCTTATCGGCCGCCGTGCGCCAAACCCTAGCCATTTTGTCCACCCACTGTGGCCACAATCGTAACCTTCTTGTTCTCCGGGATCTCCTGATAGGAGAGTACATGAATCTGGTGCTCCCCATAACGGACGAATTTGGCCATCAGCGGTCGAATGGGAGCCGCCACCAGCAAAATGGAGGGCTTGCCGGCCATCTCCTGCTTCTGGGCCGCCGCGCTCAACGAGCGCTGCAGCCGCTCGGCCATCCCGGGCTCCAGCACCATCCCCTCCTCCTGCCCCTGCTGCATCGACCCCAGCAGCATCTGCTCCAGCGAGGGCTCCAGGGTGATGACGGCCAGCTCCGGCTCCGCGCCGTTGATGGTCTGCACGATCAGCCGCGACAACGCCACTCGCACCGCCGCGGTCAGCGCCAGCGGGTCCTGGGTCCGGCTGGCGGCTTCGGCCAGCGCCTCGGCAATGGTGCGGAAGTCCTTCAGCGGCACCTGTTCCATCAGCAGATTCTGCAACACTTTCAGCAAGGTGCTGATCGACAGCTTCTTCGGCACCAGCTCCTCCACCAGTTTGGGCGAGCTCTTGGCCAGCTGATCGAGCAGATGCTGCACCTCTTCGTGCCCGAGCAGCTCATGGGCATGGGTCTGCAGCACCTGGTTGATATGGGTCGCCACCACCGTGCTGGCATCCACCACGGTATAGCCCAACGTCTGCGCGTGCTCCTTTTGGTTTTTTTCGATCCAGACCGCTTCCAGGCCAAACGCCGGGTCGCGCACCTTGATCCCTTTCAGCTCACCGAACACCTGGCCGGGATTGATCGCCAGCTCGCGATCGGGGTAGATCTCCGCCTCCCCGGCGACCACCCCCATCAGGGTGATGCGGTAGGCGCTGGGTAGCAGATCCAGGTTATCCCGGATATGCACCGCTGGCACCAGAAAGCCCAGGTCCTGGGAGAGCTTCTTGCGCACCCCCTTGATCCGCCCCAGCAGCTGCCCCCCCTGCATCTTGTCCACCATCGGAATCAGCCGGTAGCCGACCTCCAGCCCGATCATATCCACCGGCATCACATCATCCCAGCCCAGCTCCCTTTGCTCCTCCGGGGCAGGCTCGCTGGCCGCTGGGGTCTCCTCCGCCGCCTCGCGGGCCTGCGCCTCCTTCTGCAGCTCCTGGCGTCGAATCCACCAGGCGATGCCGGCGGCGGCCAGCGCCAGCATCAGGAAGGCGACGTGGGGCATGCCGGGCACGATCCCCATGATAAACAGGATGGCCGCCGCTACGCTCAATGCGCGCGGGGAGGCGAACATCTGACTGAACACCTGCGCGCCCATCGTCTCGGAGGAGTTGGCCCGGGTGACCATCACCGCCGCCGCCGTCGACAGCAACAGCGACGGGATCTGCGCCACCAAGCCGTCACCGATGGTCAGCAGCGAGTAATACTGCAGCGCCTGACTGAAACTCAGATCGTGCTGCACCATGCCGATCCCCAACCCCCCCAGCAGGTTGATCACCAGAATCAGGATGCCGGCAACCGCATCGCCGCGCACAAACTTGGAGGCACCATCCATCGCCCCATAGAAATCGGCCTCCTGGGTCACCTCGCGGCGCCGAGCACGCGCCTCATCCTGACCGATCAGCCCCGCGTTCAGGTCGGCGTCGATCGCCATCTGCTTGCCCGGCATGGCGTCGAGGGTGAAGCGGGCACTCACTTCGGAGATCCGCCCAGCCCCCTTGGTGACCACCACAAAGTTGATGATCACCAGAATCAGAAACACGATGATACCGACGACATAGTTGCCGCCCACCATCACATCGCCAAAGGCTTCGATCACCTTGCCGGCGGCCGCGCCCCCCTCATGGCCAAACAGCAGCACCACCCGGGTGGAGGCCACATTGAGCGCCAGCCGCAACAGGGTCGCGGCCAGCAAAATGGTGGGAAACACCCCGAAATCCAGTGGCCGCAGGGCATAGATCGCCACCAGCAGCACCACAATGGAAAGGGCGATATTGAAGGTGAAGAACACGTCGAGCATGAACGGAGGAACGGGCAGCGCCACCATGCCCAGCACGACGAGCAGCAGCAGCGGAATCCCCAGATTCCCCTGTGACAGGGTGCGCACGTTGCTCAGGATGACTTGGCGATCCACTCTGCCTCCGAGTGTGTCAAAAAACTATCAGCCAGCGGCTACAGCGCGGCGGCCCGGATCGATCCGACCGCACACAGCGGGAAAATGCTGTTTTTCTGACGCCTGGCGTACTTCAGAGGATGAGGTATGCAAGAATCCAGCCAGGTTCTCTACTCTTCAGGCTCCGTGCGATACTGCTCCGGGATATCGAACTCCTCCTCCCGCGGCGGCTGCGGCGCCGGCTCCAGCCGCTGGCGGTGGCGCCGGAGCTGAAACACATAGGCCAGCACCTGGGCAACCGACTGGTAGAGCCCGGCCGGGATCTCATCACCGATCTCGGTGGCGTGATAGAGGGCCCGCGCCAGAGGGGGGGCCGAGAGCAGCGGCACGTCATGTTCCTGCGCGATCTCGCGGATCTTGAGGGCGACGAAATCCGCTCCCTTGGCAACGACGCGGGGAGCGCCACTGCCCGCCTGATCATATTTCAAGGCGATGGCGTAGTGGGTCGGGTTGGTGATCACCACATCGGCCTGGGGCACTTCGGACATCATCTTGCGCTGCGAGATCTCGCGCTGCAGCTGACGGATACGCCCCTTCACCTCCGGTTTGCCCTCGGTGTTCTTCATCTCATCCTTGATCTCCTGCAGCGTCATCTTCAGCTTTTTGTTGTAGTCGTAAAGCTGGAACGGCACGTCGATCAACGAGATGATGATCAGTGACAGGCTCATCACCAGAAAAGACCAGCCCAGAATCTGCAGCGAGTGGGCGATGGCCGGCTCCACCGCCTCCCGCGCCAGCGCAAACAGGTCGGGGCGGTCCAGCCACAGCACCATGATGGCGAAGCTCCCCACCAGCAGGAATTTGGCCAGCGCCTTGAGCAGCTCCATCAGTGCCTTGAGCGAGAACATCCGCTTGAGCCCGCTGAGCGGGTCGATACGGCTGCCCTTGGGCTGAATCGCCTGGCCGCTGAAATTCCACCCCCCCAGGGCGATAGGGCTCAACAGCGCCGCCAGCAGCGTCAGCAGGTAGAACCCCCACAAATTGAAAAACCCCTGGTACAGCGCCTCGCCCAGGTGCGTGAACATCCGCGCCGTATCGAAGATATCCCGGCGATCGAGGGTGAAACTCTCCTGCATGATCCCTCTCATGGTGGTGGCCACCCGACTGCCAAAGAGGATCGCCGCCGCCGCCGCCGCCAACAGCAGCGCCATGGAGGACAGCTCCCGCGAGCGGGGAATATCACCCTTTTCACGCGCATCCCGGATGCGCTTCTCCGTCGGTTGTTCTGTCTTTTCCTGACCGGTCTCTTCAGCCATCTCCCCGCCCCATTTGCAAAAGCTGAGCGATATTGTCCAGCGCCTGCGCCGAGAACGTCTGGTAGTGACTGAAAAAGCCGGAAAGGCTGACCCAGACGATGAAGATCCCCATCAGCATGGTAAAGGGAAAGCCGATGGCGAAGATGTTCAGCTGCGGCGCCGCCTTGGTCATGATACCAAAGGCAAAGTTGATCACCAGCAGGGCGGTCACCGCCGGCAGCGCCATCATCAGCGCGGCCATGAACAACCACCCGCCCCACTGGGCGATCTCCCACAGTGTCATTTTACTGACACCCTCGGGTCCCACGGGGATCACCCGGAAGCTCTCCACCATGATCTCGATCAGCACCAGATGGCCGTTCATCCCCAGAAACAGCAACATCACCAGCATCAGATAGATCTGGGAGAGGATAACGGTACTCACGCCGTTGGCCGGATCGGTCATGGAGGCGAAGCCAAGCCCCATCTGCATCGCCATCATCTGGCCGCCGGCCACGAAACTTTGCAGCAAAATGTTGGCGGAAAACCCCAGCAAAGCACCGATCAGCACCTGCTGTGCCACCACGATCCAGTTCTGCAGTGTCAGCCCATCGAATTGAGGCATCGGGGGGAGCACCGGCACGATCACTGCCGTGACCGCCAGCGCCAGCCCGAGGCGCAGCCGCATCGGCAGCATCTGGGTGCCGATGATCGGCATCGCCATGAAGAAGGAGGCGACCCGGAACAGGGGCCAGAGAAAACCGCTGACCAGTGACTCGATCTGCGACAGGGAGATTTCCATCGCCTAAGAGATCAGCCTGGGAATGTTCATGAACAGGTAGTTGAACAGGTCCGATATTTTGGTGACGATCCACGGGCCTGCCCACATCACCGCCAGCAGCGTCACGATCAGGCGGGGCAGAAAGCTGAGGGTCTGTTCGTTGATCTGGGTTGCGGCCTGAAACACCGAGATGATCAGGCCAACGGCCAGCGCCGGGCCGACGATGACGGCGACGATCATCACCACCAGCCAGAGGGCCCGGCCAAAGAGATCGAGTGTCATGCCCGGATCCATAACGCCTCCCTAAACCCCGAAGCTCGCCGCCAGCGTGCCGACCACCATGGCCCAGCCATCCACCAGCACAAACAGCATGATTTTGAACGGCAGCGAGATGATGATCGGGGAGAGCATCATCATCCCCATGGCCATCAGCACACTGGCAACCACCAGATCGATCACCAGAAAGGGGATGAACAGCATGAAACCGATCTGGAAGGCGGTTTTCAGCTCGCTGGTGACGAACGCCGGTATCAGTATGACAAAGGGGATCGCTTCCGCCTTTTCCACCGGGGGGGTTTGCGAGATCCGCATGAACAGGTTCAGGTCGCTCTCGCGGGTCTGCTTGAGCATGAACTGATGCAGAGGGACCCCCGCCGCCTCAAACGCCTCCAAGGGCCCCAGCTCCTCTGCCAAATAGGGCTGTACGGCACGAACGTTCACCTCCTCCAACACCGGCGACATGATGAACAGGGTCAGAAACAGTGACAGACCGATGAGGATCTGGTTGGAGGGGGTCTGCTGCAGCCCCAGCGCCTGGCGCAAAATGGCAAAGACGATGATGATGCGGGCGAACGAGGTCATCATCATCAGCATGGCCGGCAGGAAGGTCAACAGCGTCATCAGGGCCAGAATCTGGATGGTGACGCTGTAGTTGCCGGTGCCATCCTCGCCGGTGACCAGCGTTACCGCCGGAATGCCGCTCTGCGCCCACGCCTGGGTGGCGGGCAGCAGCAGCGGCAGCAGGAGGAGGAGCCGCATCCCGCGCCTCATGACTCGCCCCGCTCCCGCTTCAAAAGCTGTTGCAGCCGCTCGGCAAACGCCGCGCCGCGCCGCTCGGCACACTCCACCACCGGCGCCTCGAAACGCGCCAGCAGGCTCACCCGGCCCGGCGCCACGCCCAGTAGCAGCTGCTCCTGACCCACCTGAACCAGCACGGCACGCTCCCGCGAGCCCAGCGGCAGCGCCGCCAGCACCTTCATGCCTCGAGCCTGCAGCGGCGCGCCATGTACCCGACGCGCGAGCCATGCCAGCAGCAGGATCAACCCCACCACCACGGTCAGGCCGAGCAGCAGCTGCCCCATGCCTGCCAACGAGAGCGGCTCGGACAGTTTCACCGGCGCGCCGCCCTGGCCACTCTCTTCGGCCACGGCGAGTGCCGGCAGCCATGCCAGTGCGAGTAACCCTCTCATTTCAGCCGCCGAATCCGTTCCTGCGGACTGATCACGTCGGTCAGACGGATGCCGTAGCGCTCGTTGACCACAACCACCTCACCGTGGGCGATGAGGGTGCCGTTCACTTTCACATCCAGCGGCTCCCCCGCCACCCGGTCCAGCTCGATCACCGACCCCTGACTCAACTGCAGCAGGTTGCGAATGGCGATCTCCGTTCCCCCCACCTCCATGGTCAGGTGCACCGGAATGTCAAGGATCACATCCAGCTTGGGGTCTGTAATCGGCGTGGACTCATCCTTTAATTCGTCGAGTTCGACGCGCTGCGCGGCCTCCTCCGTTTGTGCCTGCACGTCATCCACCAGCGCATCCGCATCCCCCCCGGCGTCGCCGGTCTGCTGCTCCAGCGCCGCGGCCCATTCATCCGCCAGTGCCTGCTGGTCCTGATCGTTGTTTTCGTCACTCACCTTGGTCACTTCTCCGCCGGTCGATTCACTCATCTTCCGGTTGCTTGATCGGTTCCTTTATTTTGACCGCCAGATTACCACGGGAGGTTCCCAGCTGGCATTTGAACATGGGCACGCCATTGGCCCTCAACTCGAGCGTTTCCGGCATTTCGACCGGGATCACATCCCCCGCCTCCAGCTGCATCACATCGCGCAGTGTCAGCTCCCGCTCCGCCACGGTCAGATCCAGCTCCAGCGTGGCCATCATGATGTCGCGCCGCAACGCTTTCAGCCAGCGCTCATCCCCCTGCTCTTCGTTGGCCTGCACCCCGGAGACCAGCTGCTCGCGCAGCGGCTCCAGCATCGCATAGGGCATGGTAATGTGCAGATCCCCCGTGCCCCCCTCGAGGTCGATCTGAAAGGAGCTGACCACCACCACGTCGTCGGGGCCGATCGCGTTCGCCATGGCCGGGTTGACCTCATGGCCCACATGCTCGAACTGCAGCTCCGCCACGGAGCGCCAGGCATCCTGCAGATCCTGAAACATCTGCTGCAGGGTTTTGTGTACGATGCGGGTTTCGGTGGGGGTAAACTCTCGCCCCTCGATCTTCGCGTTTCGCCCATCTCCGCCAAAAAATTGATCCACCAGCTTGAATACCAGCCGCGCGTCCATGATGAACAGGGCCGTGCCCCGCAGTGGGTGCACCTTGACCAGACTCATGCTGGTGGGAACGTAAAGGGTGTGGATATAGTCGCCGTATTTCATCACCTGAATGCCACCGACGGCCACATCCGCGGTGCGGCGCAACAGGTTGAACAGACTGCTGCGGGTGTGGCGGGCAAAACGCTCGTTGATCATCTCGAGCGTCGGCATCCGGCCCCGCACGATCCGCTCATGGCTGGCCAGATCGTAGGGTTTTATCCCCCCCGCGTCCTCGTCGGACTCCTCCTCGGTCTCGACATCGCCATCATCGACGCCGTGCAGCAACGCATCTATCTCATCCTGTGAAAGCAGATCCTTGACCGACATGGATAACCCTACTGCATCACAAAGTTGGTAAAGAGGATGGTTTCGATTCCGGGCTGGCCGATTTTTTCCTGCAGGATCGACTGCACCAGCGCCGTTGCCTCCGAACGCAGCGCCTGCTTGCCCTCCACTGTTTGCAGCTCTTCGAACGTCTGCGCGGCGAACAGGGCGTTGAGACGCGCCACGATCAGGGGCATGTGCAGCTGCAACGCCTCATCCACGGCCGGGTCGCGACTCTTGGCCTCGACGAAGGCCTGCATATAGTGCCGCTTGCCATCCGATGACTGCAGGGTGACCACGAAGGATGGCTTGCCCTCCAGCGTGCGGATCTTGGTGTAGATCGCCTCCCGTTTGACCACCTCGACCGGCTGGGCCTCACCGGCGGAACCGTCGCCCGACAGAAAGAAGAACGCCGCCGTCCCGCCGCCGCCCAACAACAGGGCGATTACCGCCACGAGAATGATGATCAGCTTTTTGTTGGAACCCTTGGCGGCCTGTTCATCCGCGGTTGCTTCTTGCTCTGCCATCAGTGCCTCTTCCCCTGGTCGAGAGTGGATGCGCTTGGATGGCGACTAATATAACACACTGCTTTTGGGGCTGAAGCCTCAGGCGTAATAGTCCACCAGACCGATCGGGAGTGTATCTGCAACCATCCCCCCCTCGCCCGGGAGCGGGGCACCCTGGCCATAACCGCCGCCGGCGTGCCCCTGTTGGGCTGACTCCCGCTGCCCGGATTGCTGCTGCGATGATTGGTCTGCCACGGAGGAATCCTGCAGATTGAGCCCCTGATCGGCGAACATCTCCCGCAGCCGCGGCATCTGCTGTTCCAGCGCCTCGCGCACCATCGGGTTGGGGCTGGTGAAACTGACGCTGACCTGATCGCCACCTTGCAGGTGAATACGGATCTGCATGGAGCCCAACTCCGGCGGGTCGAGCTTGATCTCCGCCGTGCGTGGCCCGTGCTGGGCCATCATGATCGCCCGCTCCCCCATGGCGCGCCCCCAGCCGGGGGAGAGTAACTGCTGCTGCGCCAAGGAAAAGGGCTGCTGCGGCACAACCACCGCCGCGGGGGCGCTCGCCGTGCGGCCGCCGGCGGTGGCCTGAGTCTGGGCCTGCTGCGCGTCCTGCCGCTGCGATGGCTGCTCTTTACCACCCCCTCCGCCTTCAGCACCCCCGTTGCCAGCTCCCCCCTGTGCCAGC
>Ga0114984_1000629_pt1 | contig 13417 bp, 14 predicted proteins | sample Shrwel1BS1Day1_FD_96987 | JGI IMG/M metagenome (GOLD analysis project Ga0114984, IMG submission 96987) | Subsurface microbial communities from deep shales in Ohio, USA - Utica-3 well 1 S-1-Day1 | ecosystem: Environmental > Aquatic > Deep subsurface > Shale gas/oil reservoir > Produced water/Flow... | reverse complement strand
GCGGCTACACCGACCAACCCATCATGACCTGACCAAGAGACCGGCCTTAACGGGCCGGTCTCACGGCTAAATATCACTACCCCTTCAACTTATTCAGGAGACGCATGTCCCAGACCCCAACCGCTGCGGAGCAGTATCAGAACCTCGTCACTCAAGAAGCCGGTCTGCTGACCGCGAAGGCTCGCCTTCTCGAACAACTTGAGACGACCAACGCCCAACTGACCGCCGTTCGCGCCGCGCTTCAAGGCGCCCAACTCGGCTTCACCGTCGCACAGGAAGCCGTCGATAAACCGGCTCCGACCGACACCGAAGCGGCTCCTGAAAAGGAGTAAGGTCGAATGAGCGGGCTGACGATCACCACTCTCGCCCAGCAAGTCCAAGTCCTCCTTGATAAGACGAAGCAGCAGAACTCGAATCTCGCTGCTTGGCTGGGCGGGTCCGCCACGGGTGGACCCAACAATGACGGCCGCTATCCCTTCGTGGATTTGAGCGGTCACGAAATCCTCGTTCCATCGCCCGCATCGTTCAGCGACATGACCTCCGGCCCGGCGGCACAAGCCTCCGTCGCCAAGGTCGCGGCCGAACTCGCGCGCGATCTGGCGCAAGGTCACGCCGACCGGGCAGACGCCCAGCGCATCCTTTCGGAAGCGGCTCGCGGCGCGGCGGTCGATGCGAGAAACCTCGCGCAGGAACATCGCAATCACGCTGGCACTCATGAGGCCAACGCTCGCTATTGGGCGGAACTCGCTCAAGGCTCGGGCCAGTCCACATCGCAGAATCGCGAGATCATCGAACAGCTTGCAGAGCAGGTTTCCGAAGACGCCGCGCTTGCGACGCAGAAGGCTACCGCAGCCGAAGCCTCGGCCGCGCTTGCGGCGACGTTCGATCCCAACCTGTTCGACAAGAAATCCGACACGCTGGCCGCGTCGCGTCTTGAAGGCATGATCGACCCGGCGCGCATCCCGGTTCTCGTCGGTCAGACCCCCGTCGTCTCGACTGGCGGCATCGCCAACCTGACGACCGCGCAACAGAGCGGCATCCGACCCGGAACGCTGGTCGCGACCATGGACGGCCGCCGCTGGGTCTACAGCGGATCGGGCGCCAAGAACGTCGAAGCAAACTACATCGAGCAAGGCGACGTAACGCCGGTTTGGGCCGTCATCGCGGACAAGCCGTCGTTCTTCCCCTCGAACATCGTCAACGTCGCGGGGCTGCAATCAGCCTTGGACGGCAAATCGAACACGGGCCACGGCCATGGCATCGCCGATGTTGCGAACCTTCAGGCGGCTCTCGACGCTCGCGCCCTGACCGGCCACGTCCATGCGTGGACTACCATTACTGATCGCCCGACGATCTTCCCGACCGACATCGCCAACGTCAGCGGCCTACAGGCTGCATTGAACGGCAAGAGCAGCCTTACCGGCGGAAACTCGTGGAACGGCGGACAGACGTTCAATGGCGGGATCACCGTCAAAGATAGTCTGACCATGACCGGCGCAGACCCGTATCTTCGACGGGACAGCAACTCTGCGGCATGGGTCATCGCAGGGGGGCAAGGCTGGACCGACACTGGTGCCGTCATCGTCCTGCACGGCAAGAACCATCCGGCTCGTCCGGGCGATATGCTGCTCTACGGCGTCGATGGGAACGCGACATCCAACCTTCAGATGGATGGCTGGAAGACCATCACCATGAACCGTCGCCCCACCTTCGCGGGCGCAACGCCATGGGACAGTTCGAACCTCGGCAATCCGGCGGTCAGGAACGGCTACAACGAGTTCCAGTCGGCCCAAGTTTTCGCCAATGGCGGTCGCCAAATTCGCCTGAAAACGAATGCGGGTTCGGCGGTGAATTACGGTCTGCTGCACCATATGGACGCCGACAACTACTACTGGCTGCTGACCAACCAGAACGATGCAGACGGTGAGTTCAACGGCTTGCGACCTCTACGCATGTCGCTGGCGTCGGGCGACATCTACCTTGACCGTCACCTGACGACACAGAAGGAGCTTCACGCCTACGGCGACACGCATTTGCCAAGCTATACCCGCCTCTGGGATCGCGGCGAGACGGGCTACACAGTTCTGGAATATCGCCGACAAGCATCAGGGGCTGTGATTGGCGCGCACACCTTCGTCAGCGGTTCGAACGACAACACGAACTATACCGTTTCTGTCTTCAAGAATGGCAATACCAACGACCGCTCCGATCTGATCCTCGACTACAACGGCGGCTTTAGCTGGCGTGGGCGGCCCGTTTACACTGGATGGAACTTCAACCCTGACGACAAGATTAGCTGGAACGCCGCTAATTGGGACGGAGGGCCATACACGATTGTCCGCCGGAACGGTGACGGAGGAACCACTCTCACAGGCCGTCTTCACGCCTATTCACAGACCGCAACGAACGATGTCTGGAACGGCGGGATGGAAATCCAAGAAGTTCAGAACGTCGGAAATACCCAATCCGGCCATGCCTATGCTCCGGCCCTGACCTTCCACTGGAAAAACGTATGCGCCCGCTCCCTGTGGATGGGTTCGGATGCTTGGCTCTACGTTGGGGTCCAAGGCGACAAGTCGAACCTCGGCAACCTCGGGGTTAACCGCATTTCGTCGGACGGCAACGAACTTTGGCTTCAAAAAGCCAAGGTCACGAAGCTGAAAATCCACGAATACGGCATCAACGCCATCGGCAACTGCGACGTGGATGGGGGTGTCTACATCCGATCCAACGCCCCGACGATCACCTTCCAAGACAGCGATCACCGCTCGGCGATGATCCACGTCAACAGCAATCGATTCTATGTCCTCCGAGGATCAGGCACGAACTCGACGGGCTGGGAGAGCACCGGCAGTGGATGGCCTTTGGAAATCAACCTCGACAACAATGACGCCTACTTCGGGGGTCAAATCTACGGCGGCAACAACTGTTGGTTCCGAGTCCGAGGCTCCGGCAACGGCATCTATTGGGAAAACCATGGCGGCGGCCTCCACATGTCCGACAACGATTGGGTTCGCGTCTACAACGGCAAGAACTTCTATTGCTCGGCACAAGTCCGCGCCAACACCGTCGTCGGCGAATCCGATAGGCGCCTTAAGACGAACATCGCTCCGATCACCGATGCAATGTCGAAGGTCCGCGCCCTTGAAGGCGTGACGTTTGACTGGATTGCGTCGGGCATGGCCTCGCTGGGCTTCATCGCCCAAGACCTTGAGACCGTTCTACCAACCCTCGTGACCGAGGACGCGGACGGTATCAAGGGTGTGCAATACGGTCCCGTCGTGGCCTTGCTCGTCGAGGCTCTGAAAGACGCCGACGCCCGGATCGCGGTCTTGGAAGGGAGAGTCTAATGGCTCTCCCAACTTCCGGGTCAATCAGCATCGACCAAATCAAAGCCGAACTTGGGATCACGGGCGAACTGTCGCTGATGGATCAAAGAGTTCGCGATCTGGCTGGCATCCAATCTGGATCGCTGACGCTCCCAAATGATTTCTGGGGCAAGTCTGCCCGAACTGTTCGCCTCATAATCACCGGCTACGAGCAGGTGCAGATGGGGTTCGGCGACTGGAACCGTCAGCAATACGACCGGATCACGTTCGGGATTTCGGTGACGCCCTATCTCGCCCCCACTTCCTATTCGTGGGGCGGGGATGCTTACGGCAGCGGGGCGTCTGCGACGTTCACAGGGCCGACCTATTCGCCCATGGGCTTCACCTACCAAGCCTTCGGGCAAGCCTACTGTTCGGTCGTCGTCGGCGGTCGCAACTACGAACTCACGCTCGACTTCCAATACACGGCTGGCGACGCGATCTAATCCTCTCACCCACAATCGAAAGGTCTAATGGACCCCACTCACAACACATCGAACTCCGACCCAGCCTTGGTGCTGATCCTCGGTGAAATCAAAGGCCAGCTTGGCACCTACATGAAGTTCATGGAGACCTTGCAGGGAAAGCACGACAACCTCGAAACACGCACCCGCGCACTCGAAAATGCGAAGTTCTGGCTCATGGGCGCCGCCGCTGCGCTCGGCGGTCTGGCGGGCTTCGTCGTGGACCTCTTCAAGTCATGACCGACCGCGCCACCGAAAAGGCGATGGACCAGCTTCATGCCACCGTCGCTCTCCTGCTATCGAACGAACTCTCCCGCGCCTGCATCCGCGCCGAAGAGAACCCAAGCGACCCCAGCAAAGCGATCTCGCCTCAACTGATCGCCCAAGCCATCAAGTTCCTGAAGGACAACGGTGTCGCAGCCTCGGCGACATCGCCACGCTTCGACGACCTCACGGCCAGACTCGCCGACATCGACCTTGAAGATGAGGTGCTGTCGGGGATGACGCCGCAATAACCCAAGCCCCTCGCAGACCGACCGCTCGCCTTCACCGGCGGGCGGTTGGGTCATGCCATGACTGATTGAAACAACGCCCCGAAACGCCCCGCGAAAAGCTCCAGCGATCCTTCATCAACTTCGTCCGCTACGTCTGGCGATACGTCCTCGGCCTCCCCAAGCCGACCCGCATTCAAGAGGACATCGCCCGCTACCTCGAAAGCGGCCCGACCCGCCGCGCCATCGAGGCCCTTCGCGGGATCGGCAAGTCCTTCATCACTTGCGCCTATGTCGTCTGGTGTCTGTGGCGCGATCCGCAGAAGACCGTCCTGATCGTCTCGGCCGGTGAAAGCGGCGCCGCAGACAACGCCAACCTAATTAAGTCGATCATCTTCCACGAGGCGGGCGATCAGCTATGGGCCGAACTGCGACCCGGCCGGGACCAGCGATCCTCAACTCTGGCGTTCGATGTCGGCCCGGCCAAGTCGAACAAGCAGCCCTCGGTCAAATGCCTCGGCATCACCGGCCAACTGGCGGGCAACCGTGCCGACATCCTGATCGGCGACGACGTTGAAAACCAGCGCAACTCCGCGACCGAAGATCAACGCGACAAGCTGCGACACGCCACGTCCGAATTCGGCAAGATCATCAAGCCGCTCGACACCTCCGAGATCATCTACCTCGGGACGCCGCAGACCGAGGAGAGCATCTACAATGACCTTCCCAAACGCGGCTACGACATCCGTGTCTGGCCCGCGCGCTACCCTCTGAAATCCAAGCTTCCGAACTACGGCGACACCCTCGCGCCGCTGCTCCGGGCGGACATCGAAAAGTGCGGGACGCTCTGTGATCCCACGGGCCTGTCGCTTCTGGGCGGCGCCCCGACCGACCCTGACCGCTTCACCGACGCCAAGCTGCTCGAAAGCGAGATGGACGGCACGGCGGCCGAGTTCATGTTGCAGATGATGTTGGACACGTCGCTGTCTGACGCCGAGCGGTTCCCGCTCAAGACCTCCGACCTGATCGTCATGAACGTCGATAAGAGTCGGGCGCCGGTCGCACTCTCCTACACGTCCGCCGACGATAAGCAGATCAAGGACGTGATGCTCCCGAACGTCGGCTTCACCGGCGACAGGTTCTTCTCACCCTTCAACGTCAGCGAACATTGGGCCGACTACACTGGCAGCGTCATGCACATCGACCCCTCGGGCACGGGTGCGGACGAGACGGCGTTCGTCGTGACCAAGTTCCTCAACGGCAAGGTCTTCGTCACCAAGTGGGGCGGCGTCGCCGGTGACGGCGGCTCGCCCGAAACCCTGTCCAAGCTTGCGACCATCGCGGCCGAACAAGAGGTCCGCGCCGTCATCGTGGAAGACAACTTCTCGGACGGCATGTTCCGCCGACTGCTGACCCCAATCCTGCTCGCCAAACACACCTCGAAATGGCGGTGCGGCATCGAGGGCGTGAAGGTCCACGGCATGAAAGAGCGGCGCATCGTCGGCGCGCTTGAGCCGGTGATGAAGCAACACCGTCTGGTCATCGACCGAGAGGTTCTGAAACTGGACCTCGCCGTCGCCGACCGGATCAAATCGGGCGTTTTCCAGATGACCCACATGACCGCCCAGCGCGGCGCCTTGAAGCACGATGACCGGATCGACGTGCTGGCCTTGGCGGTGGATTACTGGAAGCAGCACATGGCTATCGACGCCGCACAGGCCGAGGCCGACCATCGCAAGAAGCTGGATCGCGAGTTCGAGAAACGCTTCTTCGCGGGCACCGCGAGCGGCCAGCTATTGAATAAAACTGGCCGACAGCGCGGCGCCGGAAGGCGGATGCATTAGGCTGCGATGCGGAAGGCGATCTCGTCGAAAAGGTCGTCGATGACCAAGACCGGCTTCTCGCGCTCCGAACGGCAAGCCGCAGAGAGCGTGACGACGTTCGACTTCTCCGCTTTGGCGGCTTCCTTCGCCGCCTTCTCGCGCTCCTTGAATGCGCGATACTCGGCGCGCTTACGTTCCAGCACATCGGACAGCTTGGACGCCGAGGCCGCCTCGACCGGCGCAGCCTCGACGCGGATGTCAAAGTCCGCGTCAGGCGCCGCAGCACGAATGCGAGCCTCCGTGTTTTCGAAGAAGCGGGGGTCGATCTCCATGCCGATGAAGTGACGGCCAGCTTGCAGGGCGGCGACGCCCGTCGTGCCCGATCCCATCGTGCAGTCCAGCACCGTGTCGCCTTCGTTCGAGAACGTGCGGATCAGATAGTCCATGAGCGCAACCGGCTTCTGGGTTTGGGGCGCATTGCCCTTGCCCTTCACCTTTTCCCGCTGGCCGACGCTCGGGAAGAACAAGATCGAAGTCGGCCAGTTCGTGTGGGTCTGGTGGCGGCCACGGTCAGCATTCAGACCCGACACCTTGTAGAAGCTGTCCGTCTGATTGCCGTTGCGGCTTTTGACCGGCTTGTCCAGTTCGACCAAACCTTGCGGGTTGTAGGTCGGGTGGACCTTGGCGTTATTCCCCATGCCGCCCTTCGCGAACACCAGAACATCCTCATGCTCCGCGAGGATGCGATAGTCCTTGTGAAGGTGCTGGGTCTTGCGAGTCTTCGCCCAGACCATCGAATAGCAGTAAAGGTCGGGAGCCGCCGCGATCAGCGCGGCCGAGAAACGACCCTGCGCGGTCATTACGATATTCCCGGCAGGCGAGAGGATGCGCCGAAACTCCGCGAACATCTTGTCCATCGGGACGATCTTGTCCCACGCCTCGACCGAAACCCCATAGGGCAGGTCCACAGCAATCAAGTCCACGGACTCGTCCGCCAGCTTCGTCATCGCGGCCAAACAGTCCGCGTTGAACAGCGTCGCCTTGACCGCCCGACGCTTCGCCGGAGCCGGAGGCGCAAGCGTCTCGACGGTGCAGTTCAGACGCTCCGCAGCCTTGGCATTGTAGCCCGCGTCCAGTTCGATCCCGATGTAATGGCGTCCCGTCGCGCGAGCCGCGACGCCCGTCGTGCCCGATCCGCTGAACGGATCGCAGATAGTGTCATGCTCCGGCTTGAGGTGTTCGAAGATGCGACGCGGCAGTTCGACCGGCATAGGCGCCGGGTGGTTCGGGTCGATCTTCGCAGTCGGCCGGATCGACAGCACATCGAAAAGCTTGCCCGACGTGGCAAACTTGAACTTCGGCTTCGCCAGCAGGTGGATGAACTCGAAGCTCGGGTTCAGGAAGTTCTTGTTCGGCGTATACGCCGCCTGACGATGCCAGATGATCCGCTGGCGCAGATGGTCGAGAACGTCAGCAGGGATCAGTTCTTCGGGCGTCAGGAGACGACCCTTAAAGGGTTGGTCCTTGTGCTGAAAGAAAATCGCGCCGTCGTCCTTGAGGACGCGCCAGCACTCCGTCAGCAGGTCGTGCATCCACTCGACGTAAGCGGCATGGGTCAGGTCGTCGCCGAACGAGGCGTAGCCCTCGGCCAATTGAGCGTTCCACAGCGCACCGCCGCACTTATCGCCACCGGGGCGACGCTTGTTGTAGGGCGGCGAGAAGAAGAAGATCGAGACGGACTTCGACGGCTGGGCCTTGAGCCATTGCAGCGAGTGTCCGGTGACAAGGCGAGCCGTGCTTCCCTCGGCGAAAGCCGGATCAGGAACAGCGGCGAAACCTCCGCGAGCGATCTTTTTGTTCGGCAAATCCGGGTCTCCGTAGCAGCGATAGATGTCTATCAAGCTGCCACAGGTCGCCCACTCGTCAAGCATTTTGCCTGACATTTCCAACGCTTACGCCAAACCCGCCTGTGCGACCCAAGGATTGTCTCATGGATCGACAGGGGGTCAATCAGAATGCCGGAAGTTAGTTCTTCTGAACCTCGGCCAGAACCGCAATCAGAGAGGCAGGATCACAGCCCGCTCATAACCCATACGGCCGTCGCTCGTCGGCAGGATGACGAACTCGTCCGTAGGCCGGTTGATGAGATCGCGGACAAGCTCCGTGAACTCTTCCGCATGGTCATTGTCGCGAACGAGAATGAAGCCGCCGTCGCCGGTCGGCTCCACGTTGTAGGCGGTCGAACCCGCCTTAAGGCGTTCCAGCAAGCGTCCCATAACGTCGGTTATTAAAACAGATTGGCTCGATTGTCCAGCTTGACCACCAATCCGAACGTCAGGCTTGAACCTCCATCAAGTCGCTGAACCGGGTTGTGTATCTGGGCGACCGATTGTTCGCCCGCGTAGACCATGGCGTCACCGGACGTATGCCGCCGGGCCGCAGCGTTCCCCGACCGAACCGAGCGTTCACCGCATCAAGAGCGGTCATCAGCTTCTCCGACTTGATCGGATCAACAGTCGGCAATAGGTCGCGCGGCGCATCCGCTTGCGCCTGTAGGTCCAGCAACACCACCCCCGCCTTGGCGAACTTCCGCCCGTCCTGCCACATCGACCGGCCCGCAGCGACGGCCTGACCGATGATCGCGAAACTGTCCGCAGTCGGCTCGATCTCGAACGACCGCTGGCCGTGATACCACTCGCTCCCATCGTGCGGGTGCGTATGGATGAAGACCTGCATGGCTTGGGCCACCAGACCATGCTTTCGACACTTCTCCGCAGCGCGTGAAGCGTGGGCCGCAAGTGCCTCGCGCATGTCCTCCCAAGTCTCGACCGGCCGTCCAAACATTCGCGTCACCGAGACGGTCTGACGCTGGCTGGGCGCCAAGGTCAGAGGCATACACGACACCCCGTTCAGTTCGGCATGGGTCCGCTGGCCGGTGACGGTCATGAGTTTCCTGACCGATGCGGAGGGAAGGTTGGCGAACTGCTCGACCGTGAAGATGCCGAGGTTGTTGAGCTTCGTCTGACTGGCCCCACCGACACCCCATATCTCGTCGATAGGCATGGTCGCGAACGCTTCGTGCCGGGCGTCGAGGTCGCTGAAATCCGTGACGCCGGTCGCCGTCTTCGCGTGTTTGTTGGCCAGCTTCGCCAGCGTCTTCGTCGGGCCGATCCCGATGCAGGTTGGAATCTTGGTGATGCGCCTGACGCGATCCCGAACCCGGCGGCAGTAGTCCACCCGCGCGAACTGCGTCAGGTCCAAGAACATCTCGTCGATGGAATAGGGTTCGACGCGGGCGAAATGGTCGGACAGAACCTCGAACACCCGGCGGCTCATGTCGCCGTAGAGCGCGTAGTTGCTGCTCTTCGCGATGACATTCCGATACTCCGGCTTGCGCTTCGACAGGTGCCAGACCTCGCCCATCTTGATTCCGAGGGCTTTGCTCTCCGCTGACCGGGCGATGGCGCAGCCGTCGTTGTTCGACAGCACGATCACCGGCTTGCCGATCAGGGTCGGGTCAAACGCCCGCTCGCACGAGACATAGAAATTGTTGCCGTCGATCAATCCGAACATTCACACGTCGGTCCTGACCAGAGCGGCGATCATCGCCCAGACTTCGGTATCTTCGCCCATCTGCTGCGCGGGCTGACTGGCTGGCTCAAGCCACCATTCGCCGTCCTTCTCGATCAGGACGGCAAGCAGAACATCACCATGCACAAAGGCGACGCAGACCTTGCCCGACTGCGGCTCCGCGTCGGAGTTCACCACGAGGATGTCGCCGCCGTGGATGCCACGCGCGCGCAAGCCGTCGCCCTTCACCCTGACCGCGTATCGTTGGGGGCGCCGTAGCTCCAAGAGTTCAGCGAGATCGGGGACGGCCTCGATGTGATCCTGCGCCGGGCTTTGGAAGCCCGTCGTCTCGTCGCCCTTGTAAGCCCTCTCTCCCATGGGGCCTCAATGTTCTTATTTCGTTCTGGTTTCAAGGCGCCTTGGCTGGATCGTCCACAGTCGCTACCAATCTCGGTTATGCGCGCATTGGCCTTAATTGCAGTCCTCGGTTGTCTGGCCGGAGCGTGTTCCCCGCCGAACAAACTCTTCGACCGTCAGCCTTTTCCGCCCGTGCAGTCTCTGACGTGCAATCTCAAGACGGTGCATAGCGGCGTTCTAAACCCCGGCTATTCCAGAGGCGGCAGTCGCGATCCCCTGACTTTGAGCATCGGTGATCTCAATGCCGGGAGCCGCACCGCAAGGATCGGCGGCAACAATGACACCGTGCCGGTCGAGTTCAGGGCCGCACCATCACAGATGCAGTTCATCGAGACGACGCCGACCGGCAACCTGACGGTTCTGACGGTCTTCTCGCCGCCGGAGCGCGGCGCACCGTTGCCCGCCGTCTACTCCCGACACATCGAAATTTCTCCGGCGAACGTCTCGATCTCACAGTTCGCTGGTGAGTGCGTGGTGGCTTGAGGCTATCACGAATGCTGTATCATTGCAGACACGACGGTCTGCTACGCCTGTGACGCAGGATGGTCATGCGGGAGCGGCTTTCGTCTCCCCCAGCGTCGCCACGATGTCCGCAAAGATGTCGGCCCACTCGTCATCCGAAAACTCGATGCCAGCCAAGAACCGAAGGAAATAAGCTCCCTCGGTCGCCAGAAAGGCCAGCCGGTGCCGTCGCTCTTCCGCCGTGGTAGCCGTGAAGTTATTCGTGCGTTCGGAATACCATGCGCGGGTCATTGCAGTATGGCTCGCAGAATGCGCCGCCACTGCCAATAGAGCCGCAATCTTGGAATGCGATCCGCTGTCGAGACCCTTCGTCAGATTGATATGGGCTTCGGTTTTAGACACCGCATGTTCGCCCTCGGTCGCTTTGCGAAAAGCGATCTGGTCGCGATCCAACCAGTGCTGCACCAGTTCAAGGATCAGTTTCTCCTTGCTCTTGAAGATGCTCTGCACGCCGCCTTTCGAGATACCTGCCTCGGCGGCAAGCCCTCCCATCGTCAGGGCGGCAACGCCGTCCTGCTCGATCAGCCGCTCTGCTGCTTCGATCAAACCTTCGCGTGAGACCCGATCCCCTCGTGCCAAATCAAAAATCCTTGCATTAAATACGGTCGTATTTATATACGCGCGCATTAGCGAAAGGACATACCGATGGCATGGATTTATCTCGTTATGGCTGGCTTGTTTGAGATCGGTTGGCCCGTAGGTCTGAAGATCGCGCAGATGCCGCAGCATCGTTGGAGCGGCGTTGCAATCGCCGTTTTCTTCATGGCGATCAGCGGGACACTCCTTTGGCTGGCACAGAAGCAAATCCCGATTGGGACCGCATACGCTATCTGGACTGGATTAGGCGCGGCCGGGACATTTGCGGTCGGCGTGATGGTCTTCGGCGACGCGATGTCGCTGGGACGCTTCCTCGGAGTCGCCCTGATCCTCGGCGGCGTCGTCACGCTGAAACTTGCTCACTGACATCTGGCACGGCCCGCAATGCGGGCCGTGCAACTGTCAGATTGATTTTGGGTCACTTGGCCGAAGACGGGAATATACGCGCGCCCGCTGGCTCTACCCCCCGTGGGGGTCCATCGTCGGGCGACCCTTGGCCAGCACCCTGCACCCATGAGGGTCTAATAGGGATGCGCCGGGCGGTCGAAAGCGATGTTCGCATAGGCGATGCTCGCTAACATCCTGACATTGTTGGCAAACATTCCCACTATAACCGGCAATCGACCGTCTGACGCATCGCGCGCGTGACGTTCAGATAGGACGTGTGCGGACGATTGTGCTCGCCCGCGTTCGCCGCGACGTTTAGACCCTGCCTTTTTTAAATAGATGCTTTGAACGAAAGAATGCGCTTGACAGGCTAACGGATAGGGATTCTAACGCCGGTTATTAGATGCTTTGGAGCAAAGGATTTTGACCGTGCCTCAAGAGTTCACCCGCCTAATCGACCTGACCGCCGGTCACTGTGACCTGACGGTTTGGGTCCGCCCGGACACTGACCTCGATAGCCGCTTTGAAGCGGTCTGCGACATCAGCGGCGAACGCCTCGCGATCAACGGCTGGATGTTCGTGGTCGTCGAATGATCCGCGCCTAACCGTCGTCAATAGATGCTTTAACTCAATCAATAGGTAAGCGACATGAAAGCTGACATCTACCAAACCGTCACGGATTCCATCATCGCCATGCTTGAGGCTGGCGTCCGCCCTTGGGCGCCCGGTCACAACGCGAAGGCTTGCGGTCTGCCTGTCATCCCGACACGGGCGAACGGCGAGGCGTATCGCGGCCTGAACGTCGCGCTCTTGTGGGGCGCGGCCGAAATGAAAGGCTATCGTCACCACACTTGGATGACGTTCAATCAGGCGAAGGCGTTAGGCGGATGCGTCCGCAAGGGTGAGCGCGCTACGCCCGTCGTCTATTGGGGGACGTTTAAGGCTCAAGCCGATGACGCGGACGAAGGCGACGACGGCAAGGCCCGTCTGTTCGCGAAGGGCTATGCGGTTTTCAACGTCGAACAAATCGACGGCTTGCCCGCCTCGTTTTATGAACCGGCGACGGTCGAACCTTCCGAGACCCGGATCGCGAAGGCCGATGCATGGGCGGTCGCGACTGGCGCCGACATTCGCCACGGCGGTTCCCAAGCCTTCTATTCGCCCAAGGGTGACTTTGTGCAGGTTCCGCCCTTCGCGGCGTATGGCGAGCCGGAACGCTATTACTCGACCTTGTGCCATGAACTGACGCATTGGAGCGGCGCGAAGGCCCGGCTTGATCGCCAATTTGGGAAGCGGTTCGGCGATAAGGCTTATGCGTTCGAGGAATTGGTCGCCGAAATGGGCGCGGCCTTCTCTTGCGCCCGCCTTGGGATCGAGAACGAAACGCGCGAGGATCACGCCTCATATCTGGCGTCATGGCTGAACGTCCTGAAAGCCGATAAGCGCGCGATTTTCACGGCGGCGAGCAAGGCTCAAGCCGCTTGTGACTACCTTTTCGAACTGGCCAGCAAGGCCGAAATTAAGCCCGTGGAGCGGCCTTCCGTCCCGACTGGCGTCATCTGCCTTCCTGACCTGTCTGGCCAATCCAGCGAGCCGGTTTCGGCCGTTGAGACCGATGACGGCGACGATGATCCGACGCCGCCTGTCGCGCCTTCGCCCGCGCCTGTCTCGACTGGCGTTGCGGCCGGTTTCCTGTCGCGTCTGTCGGCGTTCAAGGGAGGGCGTGTCCGCGCGCCTTCCCGCGTCGCGGCTCGCAAGGTCCGCACGGTCGATGACAT
>Ga0114984_1000628_pt1 | contig 13423 bp, 13 predicted proteins | sample Shrwel1BS1Day1_FD_96987 | JGI IMG/M metagenome (GOLD analysis project Ga0114984, IMG submission 96987) | Subsurface microbial communities from deep shales in Ohio, USA - Utica-3 well 1 S-1-Day1 | ecosystem: Environmental > Aquatic > Deep subsurface > Shale gas/oil reservoir > Produced water/Flow... | reverse complement strand
TTATTGCTCGCGGTCCCCGCCGGCACGTGGACGTTGCCCGTTTGGGTGACCGGATTTTTCTGAATGTCGCCCATGTCGGGCTGGGAACACTTCCGGCCCGGGAGTCCGGAGGGCCAAAGAAAAAACTCTTGGGGCGTTTCACCTATGTGGTTGAACTGCTTCGGCGCGTGAATGCCCGACGAGGCTTCCGGGCCGAGATCCGCTGCGGCAAAGGCTATGTGCGTGGGCGGTGGTTGTCGATCGCCGTGGCCAACGGCACCAGTTTCGGCGGTGGTCACGAGATTCCCGAGGCCGCCCCGGATGACGGCTATCTTGAGGTGATTGCAGTCCGGCCCCGGCCACTGGCCCAGCTGTTGCTGACCTTCGTGATGGTTCGGCTCAACCGTGAGGCCCCGACCCGAACCAGTACGCTGGTGCATCTGAAGGGCAAACACTGCACCGTTTCAACGCGTAAGCCCAAAACAGTGACGGCGGACGGGGACATCGTCGGCAAGACGCCGCTGGATGTATCCTGCCAGCACCAATCCCTTAAGGTGATTGCTCCGTAGATACGTTTTGTCACTGACTTTTCGGGCCGAAAGGGCGATGATAAAGGCCTAAGTGGCATAAACTACCAGACTGACTGGCGAAAACCTCCAGTCGCACCCCTATCGCACTATCCAACGAGAATCGCCGAGAAGGATAAGAGAATGCGCGTCATGACTGTATCCACCATGGGCTTCCTGTTGCGGGCTGCCAGGTCTGCGCTGTTGACCCTGGTGTTGGCCGGCACAGCATCATCGGCACTGGCGGCCGAGCGTCTGTATATCTTTACCGAGAACTATCCTCCCTATAATGCCTCCAAATCCGGTGAGGGCTTTGCCCATAACGAGGATGAGATTACCGGCATCTGCACCGACATGGTCAAGGCCATGATGGCGCGGGTGGACTATGACTATGTCATGAAGATGAGGGTCTGGAGCTACGCCTACGACTGGGTTCAGGGCCGCAAGAACCATGGTCTGTTCTGCACGGCCCGCACCGATGAGCGGGAAGACCAGTTCCAGTGGGTTGGTCCATTGGCTTCCATCAAGTGGACCCTGTTTGCGGCACCGGATTCCGATATCACCCTGTCCACTCTGGAAGACGCCAAAGACCTGCGCATCGCCGGTTACAAGGGTGACGTGATGTCAGATTATCTGGTGAGCAAGGGCTTCAATGTGGTCATGGGCCAGTCCGGGGATGTGAATGCCCGGCGCCTGGTGCTTGGCCAGGCCGATCTGTGGGTTACCGATGGTCTGGTTGGCCCGCTCGTCGCGAAAGAAGAGCATGACATCGAGGGTCTGAAGCCGGTACTGGTTTTCCGGGAAACGCCCATGTACCTGGCGGTGAGCAAGGAGACCTCGCCGGAGGTAGTCCAAGACCTCCAGAACGCGCTTGATGCTGCTCGCAGTGCGGGAGAGATTGATTCGATCGTCGCCAGTTACCAGTGACCGGGGTGAGATGATCTGGAGCCGGCAGGCCATGGATTTTGGTTCCGGGGTTGAATGATCAAAAAAATGACCTAAGTCTTGGGGTATAGGGCAAGCACAAATGAAGTTCGTGCTCGACGCTGACCAGCCGAACCGGAGGTTCCTATGGAAGATCCGAAAACGGTTGTTAAACATGAGCCCCGAAAGAGTCTGATTATTCTGTTCCTGTCGGCAATGTACAGTATCGTAATCGGCATCGTTGTCTTGATCGGCTTGAGCAGCGGCGATACAGACATGGCTGAAGGTGCCGGGTGGATTCTTGTGATCTGCGGCGTGATCAGCCTGATCTACTATTTCCTCGCGAGAAAGCAGACGCCACCCGCGAAATAGCCGCTATTCAGAACCACAACCCGATCTCCGGATCGGGTTGTTTTCGTTCCGCAATCAAACCATGGGACTCAAGGGTTTCGATCAGTCTCTGCGTGTCCTCCACGTTCAGAAATCCGCCGAGGGGTACGCGATGATCGCGGTGGCTCAGGAATAATTTGGCTGGCGCGAATGGATGCACGGGCTCGTTCAGCTGTAAGCGGGTGTAGGGGCGTGGCAGGCTCCACTGGGCGTTTCTCTGTTTTCGGCCCTTTTCCAGCAGGATATTGTCTCCCTCCATGGTCAGGACTTCCTTGCGCTGGCAATCGCGGGAAGTGATGTAGATACCGGCAGCTACCGCAATCAGCTCCAGGCCGGCAAACGGCAGGATGACCCAGGCGCCTGCGAGCGCCCAGCCGATTCCGATGATTGCCGAGAGCACAACCAGTCCGATCCAGATCCGGACATTGTCTTTCCAGCTCAATGAACGGTTGGGGGTCAGTAACAACCTGGTGCCGCCGGGATGATCCAGTTTTTCAACCATGCCTGATGCCTCGCCATTTCACTCAGGAAATTACGCTGGCTGTTTATTTATTGATCATAGTCAAGAATGGTCAGGATGGAGAAATTGTCTTCACGGGTTGCAGTCTGCGGGCTCTGCCGCCTGGAAAAGCTGATTCGCCGATTCCATACGGGCGCTCAGATCGGCAATGCGGGTGTCATGGTTGGGATGGGTCGAGAGAAACTCCAGGGGCTGCTCGCCCGAGGCCCGGGCCATATTGCGCCAGAGTTCCACGCTCTGCTGTGGATTGAAACCTGCCCGGGCCATGATGGCCAGCCCCATCAGATCCGCCTCGGATTCGTGGGCACGACTGAAGGGCAGGGTGATACCCAGTTGGGCGCCAATGCCCAAGGCATTCTGGAGCTGGTCTTCCGCGATTTCGCTTTCGGTGAACAGGCCGACGACAAACAGGGCGGCCTTGAGACCGAGTTCCTGGGTCAGTCGTTCATTACCGTGGTCGGCGAGCACGTGAGCCACTTCGTGGCCGATGACCGTGGCCAGTTGCGCCGGAGTCTCTGCCACCCGGAGCAGGCCGGTATGAACGCCGATCTTCCCGCCGGGCAGGGCGAAGGCATTCGGCGTGTCGTTACGGAAAACCACCACTTCCCAGCTTCTTGGCATGTCTACCGAGGGGAACTGGGCGGAAGCCGCCTGCACCAGTTCGTCGGCGATGCACTGCACCAGGCGATTGACCCCAGGGTCTTCCAGGACCGGGTTCTGTTCTTTCATCTGGGCAAAGCTCTGTTGGCCGATGTCGGCCATCACGGCATCGGGCACGAGGGCAAGCTGGTTGCGGCCGGTCGGGGATTCCTGACAGCCGGTGAGCAGGAAAAGGGCGAGAAGGCCGAGGATCAGTGGTCTCAAGGTGTGTGTCCTGATAACAACAAAAACGGCGGCTAGGTTTTCAGGCAGTAACGCCGCTCCGGTCGTCCCACAGTACCATAGCTTACCTGGGCGCTCAGCTCTCCGGTACCGACCAGATATTCCAGGTAGCGTCGGGCGGTTGTACGTGATGCGCCAATCCGGGCTCCCATTTCCTCCGCGCTCCAGTGCCCGCCGCCGGCGACAACGTCGCGGATTTTGTCCAGGGTAAGACCATCAATACCCTTGGGCAGACGTTCCTGATGCGGCTGGTCGGTGTCGTGAGTGCCCCGGGGTAGCAGGGCGTCCACCTCCCTCTGTGCCAGTTGGTTGAGGGCGGAAAGCTTCTCCAGATGCTCACGGTAACGGTTTACAGCCTCTTGCAGGCGCTCAAACACCAGGGGTTTGAGGATGTAATCGAAGACGCCTGCGCGCAGTGCGCTGCGAAGGGTTTCCACCTCCTTGGCTGCCGTGATCAGGATGACGTCGCAGCCGCTGTCCCGGGCCCGCAGTTCTCGCAGCAACTCGAGACCATTACCGTCCGGGAAATAGACGTCCAGCAATATGAGCTCCGGTTCCATGACATCCACAAGATCCCGGGCGTCGGCCAGGGTGTGGGCGATTCCACACAGCTCGACGTTGTCCAGGCGTTCAACGAAGCGCCGCTGGATCTCTGCGATCCTGTGGTCATCTTCAACAATCAGAAGCCGAATCGGTGTCAAAAGCGGTTTCTCTCTTCCTGTCGTTTGGGTAGATAGAGCGTGAACCGGCTGCCTCCTTCCTGCAGATTCTCGACCGTGACCGATCCTCCCCACCGGTTCAGAAACTGCTGGACGAGATGCAGGCCAATGCCATGCTCCTCGCCCTTGGTACTGACTCCGCGCTCGAAGATTCTGCGCTGGGCGTCTTCCGGCACACCGGGGCCCTGGTCCTCAACCTCGAAGATCAGCTCTGCGCCCAGATCGGTCATGGACAATCGAACCCGGCCACCACCCCCGACCTTCTGCCGGGTTGCCTCCAGGGCATTATCGATCAGGTTGCCCAGAACACTCACCAGTTGGTCCCGGGGCAGGGTATCCGGAATATCCACCATCTGGCTGTCTGGATCAATGTCCAGGTGCAGCCCCATTTCCCGCGCACGATTGTACTTGCCCAGCAGACAACCGGCGATGACCGGATCGGGCACAGCCTCCAGCAACAGGTGTAACAGGGCCTGGTGGTCACTGACCTCGTTCCCGATAAGGTTCAGTGCCTCCTCATTGGCGCCGATCTGGATCAGGCCGGCGATGGTGTGCAGTTTGTTGGAATACTCGTGGGTCTGGCTGCGCAGGGTGTCCGCGTACTGCTGGATCCGGGTGAGCTGGCGGCTGACCTGGTCCAGTTCGTTCCGCAGCCGGAAACTGGCCACGACGCCGATGATTTCATCGCCCTGGCGCACCGGCAAACGGTTGACCACCATCTGCCGGCCACGCAACCAGATTTCCCGGTCGAAGTCCGGCTTGCCCGATTCCAGGACAGACATCAGGGCACTTTCGGGAAGTATGTCCAGGATGGGCTTGCCTGCCAGGGGCTCATCGTCGGGAAGGTTGAGGGTCTCGTAGGCCGCCCGGTTTACCGTGGTGATAATGCCGTTCCGGTTGACTGCAATGATGCCCTCACGTACCGATTGCAGAGTGGCTTCCCGTTCCCGGAAAAGGCCCGCTATTTCCTCCGGCTCCAGCCCGAATATTGCCCGCTTGAAGCGGCCGGCAATAACGATGGCGGAGATAACCGTGACCAGAAGCATCAAGCCAACCACGCCGTAAAGTACGAAGTTGTAGCGGCTAATGGTTGCCTCCACCTGTCCAAGGCTGTAGCCCACGGACACGATCCCTATGATGTCGCCGGTTGCAGGATCAATGACGGGAGCCTTACCTCGCATGGACTCGCCGAGGCTGCCCTTGGCCCTGGCGACATAGGCTTTGCCTTCAATCAACGCTTTGCGGCCATAGTCACCGTCATCGTCGCCCATGGAAAAACCGATTCGGTCAGGGTCCGGATGGGCGAGCCGGATCGCCTCATGGTCCCCGATAACGATGAACAGGGCTTCGTTGGTGTCGGCCAGGTGCCGGGCGAGGCGGTTGAGCTCCGGAATATCCCGGGACCTGACACCCGCGATGACCGTGGGTGAGGCGGCTACGGTCTTGGAAACCATCAGGGCACGTTGGCCGATTTCCTCATACAGGGACTCACTGAGGTAGTAGCCGGCGAAGCCGCCGATCAGAATGGTCTGCAGCGCGCCGAGCAACCCCAGGGTGAGGATCATTCGGGTTTTCAGCTTGGTTTTTTGCAACACGGGCCAGGAATTTAGTTGTTTTCGTTCGTTTTCAGGGTACTGGATCGCCAAGGCACATGCCCGTGATTTTTATGCACAAAATGGGCTTTACGCTTTTAAAAGGCTTTACGTTCACAAGCTTCAGTGTATCGGGTTTTACCTATTAACCTGCGTTCAATCACTCCTCTGGTACTCCAATGCCAGGGACCCGGCCAACACGGGCCTGCCTCAGGAGTGGTGACAAAAACAAGTTGATGAGGTGACAACCATGTTTATCAAGCGAACTCTGTCTTTTGTGGCGGCGGCAGCCGTCTCCATGTCAGCCCTGGCGTGGGAACCTTCCGGAAAAGTCGAATGTCTGGCACCGGCCGATCCCGGCGGCGGTTGGGATTTTACCTGCCGCAGCGTGGGTAACGTGCTGCAGGAGCTGGGCATGGTGGATGGCTCCGTGCAGACCGTGAATATGGCGGGCGCCGGTGGTGGCGTGGCCTTCGCCCACACCGTGAGCAAACGCTCCGAGGATAATAATCTGCTGGTCGCCGCGTCTACCGCGACCACCACACGTCTGGCCCAGAAGCAGTTCCCCGGCATGAATGCCGATATGGTGACCTGGGTGGGCGCCCTGGGTGCTGATTACGGCATCATCGCCGTGGGCAAGGACTCCGAGTACAAGGATCTGAACGACCTGATGGATGCCGTCAGCGAGGATCCCCGGTCCGTCAAGTTTGCCGGTGGCAGTGCCCGGGGTGGCTGGGATCACCTGAAAGTGCTGATTACCGCCAAAGCCGCAGGCGCTGACGATTTGCCCCGCATTCCCTACCTGTCCTACAACAACGGTGGTGAGGCCATGACCCAGGTGGTCGGCGGCCAGGTCGACGCCTTCACCGGCGACATCTCCGAGGCCACGGGCTTCATGGAATCCGGCGATCTGCGGGTTCTTGCAGTGCTGGCCGAGGAACGCCTGCCCGGCAAGTTTGGTGATATTCCGACCGCCCGGGAGCAGGGGATCGATTCCGTGGGTCCGAACTGGCGTGGCTTCTACATGCCCAAGGGTGCTGATGAGGCGGCCAAGGAATACTGGACCAATGCCATCGACAAGCTGTACGCCAGCGAGGAATGGAAAAAGGTCATGAAGAGCAATGGCCTGATTCCGTTCCATCCGCCTGCGGACAAGTTTGATGAGTTTGTCAGCAAGCAGGTCCAGGACATCGAACAACTGTCCCGCGAAATCGGACTGCTGAAATGACCAGCTTTGGTGATCGCATTCTCGGCCTGGGCCTTCTGGTCCTCGCCGTTGCCTATGGCTGGGCCGCCCAACAGTGGCCCGAGCCATTCGGCGGCGCCGAGGGCGTGGGCCCGGAAACCTTCCCGACGATTCTGTCGGTCGTATTGGTGGCGGGAAGCCTGTACCTGATGATCAAGCCGGACCCGGACGCTCAGTGGCCAGTGGGCAAATCCGCCATGGAGCTGGTGATTGCCCTGGTGGTGCTGGTGGTTTACACCCTGCTGCTGGAGCCCCTGGGTTTTGTGATTTCCACCACTCTGGCGGTGGGTACCCTTAGCTGGCGTATGGGCGGTTCGCCGCTACGGGCCTTTCTGACCGGCCTGATCAGTGCCGTGGTGGTGTTCGTGCTGTTTAACTATGGTCTGTCCCTGAGCCTGCCCGGCGGTCTGCTGGAGGTGAACTGATGGAGACGCTTGGTTTTCTGATGGAAGGGTTTGCCGTTGCGCTGACCCCCTACAACCTGATGTTTGCGTTGTTTGGGGCCTTCGTCGGTACCCTGATTGGCTGCCTGCCGGGACTTGGTCCCGCCAACGGTGTGGCTATCCTGATACCCCTGGCCTTCACCCTGGGCCTGCCCCCGGAAACGGCAATGATCCTGCTGACGGCGGTGTATGCCGGCGCCATGTACGGCGGACGGATCTCGTCCATCCTGCTGAATATTCCGGGTGATGAACCGGCCATGATGACCTGCCTGGACGGCTATCCCATGGCCCAGAAGGGCCGGGCGGCGGACGCTCTGGCGATTTCGGCCATAGCGTCTTTCACCGGTGGCCTGATCGGCACCATTGGCCTGATCATGCTGGCGCCGATTCTGGCGAGGTTTGCCCTCACGTTCGGTCCGGCGGAGTACTTTGCCCTGTTCATGCTGGCGTTCGCCACCCTCGGTGGTATTACCGGCAAGAACCCCATGAAAACGGTGATTGCGGCGACTCTGGGTATCATGGTGTCCACCGTCGGCATTGATATCTCCACCGGCACCCAGCGCTACACCTTTGGCATTCTGGAGCTGTACGAGGGTATCGACTTCATCCTTGCTATTGTCGGCCTGTTTGCGATTTCCGAGCTGCTGTTCTTTGTGGAAGCGCGTATTGGTGGCGGGCGCAAGAAGATGAGCGTCGGCAAGATCACCCTGAGCTTCAAGGAACTGATCATTACCATTCCGACCCAGTTACGCGGAGGAATTCTGGGCTTTATCGCCGGTGTTCTGCCGGGCGCCGGAGCATCTCTGGGCAGCTTTATCAGCTACACGCTGGAGAAGCAGGCGCTGGGCAAGAAGGGAACCTTCGGTGACGGCGATATCCGGGGTGTGGCCGCTCCGGAGGCTGGCAATAACGGGGCCTCGTCGGGCGCTCTGGTGCCCATGCTGACCCTGGGTGTGCCGGGCAGTGGAACCACCGCGGTGCTGCTGGCGATGCTGATCTCCCTGAATATCACGCCGGGCCCGTTGATGTTCACCCAGAACGCCGACATTGTCTGGGGCGTCATTGCCGCCCTGCTGATCGGCAACGTGCTGCTGCTGGTGCTCAACATTCCGCTCGTGGGTTTCTTTGTGAAGCTGCTGTCGGTGCCTCCCATGTATCTGTTGCCCATCGTGACCATGGTGGCGTTCGTGGGGGTTTACTCGATCAGCCACAGCACGTTTGATCTGTACTTCATGGTGGCCTTCGGTGTTGCCGGCTACTTCCTGCGCAAGTTGGAAATTCCGCTGGTACCGATCATCCTCGGATTGCTGCTGGGACCGGAGATGGAGAAGAACCTGGGGCATGCCCTGGTACTGTCGGACGGGAACTGGAGCATATTGTGGTCCAGCCCGCTGGCCATCGGGCTTTGGCTGGTAGCCGGCCTGGGACTGTTGCTGCCGGTGGTGGTTGGTCCGATTCTCCGTCGCCGCATGCACGCGGCCATGAAGGAAAGCCCGGTCAGTGACTGACGTTGTTTGAATTGCTCCCACCTGACGATCTGTTGTCAGTCTTTGCACCGGGCCAGGCCCGGTGCTTTTTTATATGCGTCCGACTGATAGACTCAAAGCGTGCATTCCAAAAACAAGATCAGGGAGAAACGCGGTATGAACGTGATGGTGCTGGGGGCGACCGGGTTGACCGGCCATCTGGTGGTACAGCAGTTGCTGGCCCGGGAAGCGATCAGCAAAGTGGTGGTGCCGGTGCGCAAACCGATGTCACTGGAACATCCGAAGCTGGACCAGCATGTGGTGGACTTCGATGATCTCACCGCCCATGCCGATATCTTTGCCGTGGATGCGCTGATCTGCTGCCTCGGAACCACCATCAAGAAAGCCGGTTCCCAGGACAATTTCCGGAAAGTGGATTACGGTTACGCCCTGGCTGCGGCGAAACTGGCTCGGGAACAGGGTGCAACGTCGTTGATCCTGATGTCCGCCATCGGCGCATCCTCCTCATCCACCATTTTCTACAATCGCGTAAAAGGGGAGCTGGAAGATGCGGTCCGCGAGCTGGACTTCCCCTACCTCTCCATCTACCACCCCAGCCTGCTTCTGGGCGATCGCCAGGAACACCGGGGTGGCGAAGAGCTGGGCCAGATGGCCATGCCACTGGTGAACCGGGTACTGATCGGTCCCCTCGACAAGTACCGGGCGATCAAGGCGGAGACCGTGGCCGAAGCCATGGTGAACGAAGTGTGCGGGATATCGTCGGCGGAACCGGCTGAGCGTGTGGTTCAGATTCGGGAATACCCGGACATTGTTGCCCTCGCCGGTTGACCGGCTTATTTCCCGTTCAGGATTCCCACCACCAGACGGCCGGCCAGACCTATCAGGACCGCACCGAAAACCCGCTCGAACCAGACCGCCCGCTGCCGGAGCGCATCCAGCCACCGGGGGTTGGAGAACAGCCAGGCGACGACCAGGTACCAGCTGGTGTCTATGATCAGCGCCGTGGCGGCATAGCCGAATTTCGCCAGCAGACTGGTGTCGGTGCCGACCACCTGGCTGAACAGGGCCAGGAAGAACACGGCGATTTTCGGATTGAAGAAGGCAATCAGGAAGCCGTCCCGGGCTGCGCTTTTGGTGGTCGGCGCATCCGGCAGCTCCTCGTTTTCCTGCCGTTTTGCCAACAGGCCTTTGACTCCGAGCCAGGCAAGGTAACCTGCGCCACCCCATTGCAGAATCGAGAAGGCGGTGGGGGAGGCGGTAATGATGGCCGCTAGCCCGAGAATACTCAGGAAGGCGTAGATTCCCACGCCGACACCGTGGGACAGGGCGGTAATGACACCGTTACGCCGGCCACCGGTCAGGGTCTGTTTGAGCACCAGTGCCAGCGAGGGGCCGGGTGACATGGCGCCAAGAATGCAGATGGTGACAACGGTGAGCCAGGTGGCAAGGGTCATTGTGGGTCAGTCCTTTGCGAGTAAAACGGACTGCCAATTCTAGCAGCCCGTTCCCATCAAAAAACCTGGAAACTGCAATTAATTCAGCTGCTAATCGCCGCTCAGAATCCAACGCGCAGCCTTCTCGGCAATCATCAGGGTTGGCGAGTTGGTGTTGCCGCTGGTGATGGTGGGCATCACCCCGGCATCGACCACCCGCAGGCCTGCCACGCCCCGGACCCTGAGGTGAGGGTCCACTACGGCTTGGTCGTCATCAGCCCGGCCCATTCGGGTGGTGCCCACCGGATGGAAAATGGTGGTGCCGATATCTCCGGCCAGTTTGGCCAGTTCGTCGTCACTCTGGTACTCCAGCCCGGGCTTGAACTCCTCGGGCTGGTATTGCGCGAAGGCCGGTTGTTCGGCAATACGACGGGTCACGCGCAGGGAGTCGGCAGCGACCTTGCGGTCCTCCGGTGTGCTGAGATAGTTCGGGGCGATGGCTGGGGCCTGTTTCGGGTCGTTGCTGCGAATGCGCACGGTACCCCGACTGGTGGGGTTCAGGTTACAGACACTGGCGGTGATGGCCGGGAAACTGTGCAGCGGCTGGCCGAAGGCATCCAGGCTCAGGGGCTGGACGTGATACTCGATATTGGCGTGCTCGTACTCGTCAGAACTCCGGGTGAACAGGCAAAGCTGGGACGGCGCCATGCTCATGGGGCCGGAGCGGGTGAGCAGATACTCAAGGCCAATGCGGGCCTTGCCGATCAGAGAGTTGGCCATGGTGTTCAGGGTCGTGACCCCCTTGACCTTGTACACGGACCGTATCTGCAGGTGGTCCTGCAGGTTCTCGCCCACGCCGGGCAAATCGGCGACCACGTCTATACCGTGTTGTTTCAGAAGATCCGCAGGGCCAATGCCCGATAGCTGCAGCAGTTGCGGTGAGCCGATGGCGCCCGCGGAGAGGATGACTTCTCTTTCCGCGCAGGCAACCACATCACCGGCCCCGGGCCGCTCTACCCGGACTCCGGTGCAGCGGGGGCCGGAGCCACCCGATTCCATCTCCAGACCCAACACATGGGTGGAGTGCCAGAGGGTAAGGTTGGGGCGCTTCTCGGCTTTCCGAAGGAAAGCTTTGGAGGTATTCCAGCGCCAGCCCGAACGCTGGTTGACCTCGAAGTAGTCCACACCTTCATTGTCACCCCGATTGAAGTCCCGGGTTCGGGGGATGCCTGCCTCAACGCAGGCGGTGGCAAAGTCTTCCAGCACCTGCCATTTCAGGCGCTGGTGCTCCACCCGCCATTCACCGCCGTGACCGTGGAATTTATGGTGTTCCTGATCAGCATCGCCGCCCTCGTCCAGCCGATAGTGGTCCTCGTGGCGTATGAAGTCGGGTAGACAGTTGTCCCAGCGCCAGGCGTCCTCACCGGTGACTTCGGCCCACTGGTTGTAATCTCTGGCCTGGCCACGGATGTAGAGCATGCCGTTGATGCTGGAGCAGCCCCCCAGGGTCTTGCCCCTGGGGTAGATCAGCGAGCGGCCGTTCAGGCCGGGATCCGGTTCGGTCCGGAAACGCCAGTCGGTGCGGGGGTTGTCGATACAGTAGAGGTAGCCGACGGGAATGTGGATCCAGTGGTAGTTGTCCCGGCCGCCCGCCTCGATCAGCAAGACCCGGTTATTCGGGTCGGCACTCAGGCGGTTGGCCAGCAGGCAGCCAGCGGTGCCCGCGCCCACGATGATGTAATCGAAAGGTCCGGAGGACGAACGGGTTCTGTCATTCATGATGTCTGACCGGTTTGTTTTTATTTTGTTGACGATAGTTCTTTGTATCGCAAATCCCCGGCGGATACATCCCGAATTGGACGAATGGATTAGCCGAGGGTGGCGTCCAGGAACATCATGACCACAAAGCCCCCCAGCAGGCAGAAGGTGGACATGATCTTCCACTGCCGGTGATGGGTTTCCGGAATGATTTCGTTGCTGATGATGAACAGCATGGCGCCTGCGGCAAAACCCAGGGTCCAGGGCATGAGGGGCTCGGCCAGCCACACCAGGGTGGCGCCGAATACGCCGCCGATTGGCTCGGCAAGCCCCGTCAGCAGGGCAATGCCGAAAGCCTTGAGTCGGGAGTAATCGATGGCCAGGAGTGAAAAGGCGACAGCCAGCCCCTCCGGTATGTTCTGCAGGCCGATGCCGGTGGCCAGCACATATCCGTTACGTACATCACCACCGGCAAACCCGACGCCGACCGCCATGCCTTCGGGAAAGTTGTGCAGGGTGATGGCAATTATGAACAGCCAGATCCCCCGGATATAGGATGCGTCCGAGCCTTCGCGCCCGAGCTCGAAGTGCTGGTGCGGGAGCTTCTGGTGGACATAGAGCAGGGCGGCGGCGCCGGACAGGATGCCGACGATCACGATGAGCGCAGCGCTCCAAGTGTGGCCGGTGATTTCCTCGCCATAGTCCAGCCCCGGGAGCAGGAGCGAGAAGAAGGACGCTGCCAGCATGACGCCGGCCGCAGCTGCCAGCATGCCGTCCTGGAGTTTGTGGGTGATGGTGCGAACCAGGAAAATGGCCATAGCGCCAACACCAGTGGCCAGGCCGGCGGCGAGGCTGGCAAAGGTGCCCAGCCAGACAATACTGAAATCAGCGGACATGCGCGCTCCTGTTGGCTTGTGGTTCCAGCATAGCATCCGGGTCGCCTGGCGATTGGTCGTATGGTGCAATACTGTGGATCCGGGTGATAAATCCTGGGAAATGACAAAAGGGGAGTAAGATGAAACTGCCAGAGCCGTTCCAGTACCGACAGATCGACGTTGGTGATGTAACCATTAACGTCGCCCATGGTGGCTCAGGTCGCCCCCTCCTCCTGTTGCACGGTTACCCCCAGACTCACCTGATGTGGCACAAAGTGGCGCCGGCGCTTGCCCGGGACTTTCATGTTATCTGCCCTGACCTCAGGGGGTACGGCGACAGCAGCAAACCGGATTCCGGCCCGGACCACTACGCCTACAGCAAACGGCAGATGGCGGCGGACATGGTGGCACTGATGCAGTCACTGGGCTATCGAGAGTTCTCGGTGGCAGGTCACGACCGGGGTGCCCGGGTTACCCACCGACTCTGTCTGGACCACCCGGCGGCGGTGGAGCGCGCCTGCGTGATGGATATAGCCCCGACCCTGCACATGTTCGAGCATACCGACCAGGCGTTCGCTACCGGCTATTACCACTGGTTCTTCCTGATCC
>Ga0114984_1000627_pt1 | contig 13432 bp, 12 predicted proteins | sample Shrwel1BS1Day1_FD_96987 | JGI IMG/M metagenome (GOLD analysis project Ga0114984, IMG submission 96987) | Subsurface microbial communities from deep shales in Ohio, USA - Utica-3 well 1 S-1-Day1 | ecosystem: Environmental > Aquatic > Deep subsurface > Shale gas/oil reservoir > Produced water/Flow... | reverse complement strand
GGCATGGACACGGGAGCACCCGAACGCACCGAGACGATCAGTGGCTGGCGCGAATCACCAAACACCATGTCTGTCGCCGCCTCCAGAGCTGGCAGGCCGACGCTGAACAGCGGCAGCATGCAGTCCTGAGGAGCGCGCGTGAAGTGGGTGCCGATCACCAGAGCCGGGGGCACCGGTAGGCCAATGGCGGCCATGCGCAACAGGTTGTGGGCCTTGGAGCCCATTTTCTCGAGGCTGGGTTTGTAGTGTGGCGGAGTCTGACTGCTGCCGATCAGGTAGAAGTGCTTGGGCCAGTGGCGCGAGTCGTTCATGCGGACATCCCCGATTTGTTGAAGACCATCTTGCGCAGCGCATAGCCAGCCGTGAGCAGACTGTCAGTGGCTTTTTCAATGGTGGCGGCCAGTTCGGTGGCCAATGAGAAAACCGCAGGACTGGAATGCAGGCCTTCCACAATGCGTGCGCGCGCGTTTCGCAACAGGTCGTCGCAGATGCGTTCGGCACGTAACATGCGCCAAAGTGCCTGCAGGAAGGCCTCGCTGTCGGAGGGCTCCGTGTGCTCGCTCATGTGTCGCGCAATCTCGATTGCCTTGATCTGGTCCTGGATGGCTGCTAGCGTGGTGTCTGCCAACTCGCTCAGCACCGCATTCACTGCCGTTGGCAGGCCAGTCAGTGGTGGCGCCAGCATGATGCTGTGAATGAAAGCTGCTTCCTCCAGCGCATCAGCGACATCGTCCATCTCGTCGAGCAACCGGACCATCGGCAGCCAGCGGGGCTGGCGTTCCGCACGGCGCCTCGCTTCCATGAGTAAGTGGTCGGCCTTGCGTTCCCAGTTCTTGGCGCGCTGCACACCCTCGGGTGTGGAGTGGGTGAATTCCAGCGACTCGCTCAACGCGAGCGCCAGCGCATGACAGAACGCTGCATGCTCGGCCAGAAGATCAGACTCAAAGGTGCGTCGCTGCAGCACCCGCGCCAACAGCAGGCGAGCCTCGTCAGCAATCAGCGCCACCGGCTGCTGCTCACGCAGCTTTACGCTGGCCACACGCAGCAGGTCCTCCAAAAAGGTCTGTGTTGCAGCTTCGCCCAGTACTTGGTCCAGCCGGTCACCGATGCGAAACGCCTCGCCATCCATTGCTTGCATGGCTTCAAAGATGAGTTGCTCTCCACCGGCCAGCAGCCATGCCATGTGACCCAAATCCTGTTGCGCCGCGTGACGCAATACGGCCACGGCCACCGGCTTACGAACAAAGATCTGCAGGCGCTTGCGAGCGCGGTTCCAGTCAATCACAAAGACAATGCGCGAGGCCAATGCTTCCAGCGCATCGTGCACCTGCACGTCGTCAGACGCCGTGAGGACCGCATTTCCTACCTGGTAAGGTTTCCCCTGATTGAGACCATCCGTAGTGCGCGGATCAAACACCGTCCAGTTGAAACCGATAGCCTCCAGCATTAGCTGAAAAAACCCGAACCGCGCTACATGCAGATCTGAATAGGTGAGGTGAATGGTGCGTTCTTGCACTTCGATCACCAGTACATGCGCGTCGTTGGTGCCGATGTCGTTCTGGATCAGGAGGCGGTCTCCTTCGCGTGTCACTGCCGTATCCAGTCCGGGATGGTTGAACTTCAGCGCCGCCGTTCGTGCCAGACCACGCATGAAGGCTCGGATCAGGGGCCGGTCACCGTCGTCCACCTGCCAGACATGCGCACCGTCCACGTCTTCTGTGGCCACAGCCACCGCCATCGTGTTGAGTTGCTTGTGAAGGTCCATCACCAGCAGATGAAAGCTATCGCTGTCGTGGCGACTCCCGTGTGTCAAGTTACTCAGCGCCAGAGGGCTCAAGCCCTCTTCATCGCGAAGCTCTTCAATTTTCTTGAGCCAGACGTCGCGCCGGAATGTGAGGGCCGCGTCTTTGTGCTCCGCCACGTCGCACAGCGGCCGGGCCATGATGCTCAGGTCACTGGCGAGCGCATCAAGCCAGAGAGATAGTTGGGGAACGATCAGCGTCTGGTCCTGCAGATAGGCGGTTTTGGCCACATCCTTGAGCCAGGCGGCGTCGCGCAAACCCAAATGGGCTATTTCGCGGGTCCAGTCAGGTGTGGTTGCTGCAGGGTTGACTGCGCGCTGTGCAGCCGATTGGAGAACCGAAAGATACAGTTTTAGGCGGTCGTTGGCCTGCAGCGCAGCCTTGATCCATGCGGGGATTAACAAAGAAGACTGGCCGAGAGAGGCCACGGCACCTACTTTTTCCACGCAAACCCCTTGTGATTCGGATCGTTTAGATCATCTGCGCGGGATATGGCCATACAGTGACAATTGCCGTGTCACCAAGTATTTGCAGGCACGTGAAAGCCCCTGCTGGTGCCACCCCCCGCACATCGCCGCACAGGGAAACGCATTTCGAGTGACCGTTACGATGCTGTCATGTCGTAACGTGCGTCTTCAGGTATGCTGTTTTTGGAAACTTCAGTGCGCTAGCCAAAGTGGGCCGCGTGGTTTCATCCGATGCTTCTAAAACGAGAGGACAAGCATGCAAGCCCTGAAAGACACCAGAAAGCTGGTCGAGCGCGATCCCCATAGCGAGACCGCAAGAATCCTGTCGTCCCTGGTGATCGCACTGGAATCTGATGCTGTTTTTCCGCTCTCCGAGCTGTACACGCTCAGCTACGATGAATTCGGTTTGGCGATGCAGTTGCTGAGTGAGTGGCGGCTGGATCGGTACTACGCGAAAAAAGCCATTCTGCTGGATTTATCTTTTCAAGTGACCGAGATGCGCGCGGAACAAGCTGCAGTGCGGATTCCAGCTGCTGCATCAGCTTGAGTGCCTCAAGCTTAGGCAATCTGATCTACCGCGGCCAATAGAACCTGCATGAATCGTCCCGGGGGATTCGGTCTCGCTATCCGAACTCCCCTCCACCGTGGAAAAGGTCAAGCAATTGACGGCACTTCGTTCGGCGCCCAAGTCCGCGCAGCAGACATCCCGAAAGTGCGAAGCGCCCGAATCACTCTGCAGCCTAGGTCATCGGATCATTCGGTAAACCGTCCAAGCCACTGCGGACCGGGCACCAACGTATTCAAACGTGCGCAAGGTCGCGCAGATCACTCCTGAGCTCACTCCGGTGCTTAACCTTGGCGTACAAGCTCACGAGAAACTCAATCCGCCGCTGGAGCGACAACAGCATCTGCTCCGCCTGCCGCACTCTATTGGGGACAGGCGTTAAGGTCCACAGAAGCGGCGGGTAGCTCCAAGCCCTGAAGCTGCTCATGAATTCCTTCGCCGGCGTTCTGGGTGCATCCGAGTGCCGTTTCTTCAACCCGAAGCTGGTGTCTGCCGTGACCCTGCGGGGCCACGAGGTAATGAAACTCAACCGGGCATTCGTGGAGCAGCGCGGATACCAGGTCACCTACGGAGACACCGACTCCATCTTCATCTGGCTCAAACGCACCTATTCCAACGCGGAGGCGCACGCCATTGCAGCCGGCCTGGTGCAGGAGATCAACGCCTGGTGGACCCGCAAGCTGCGCGAGGAGCAGCAGCTGGAGAACTTCCTCGAAATCGAGTTCGACACCCACTATGCCAAGTTCTTCATGCCCACCATCCGAGGATCGGATGTCGGCAGCAAGAAGCGCTACGCCGGCCTGAGCGTCGATGAAAAGGGGCAGGAAGAGATGGTCTATCGCGGGCTCGAGATGGCCCGCAGCGACTGGATCCCTTTGGCACGCCAGTTCCAGGAGGGCCTGCTCTCGCGCATCTTTCACGGAGAGCCCTATCGGAAGTTCGTGGCTGACTATGCGCGGTCGATGCTGGACGGCCAGATGGATGCGCTGCTTGTCTACCGAAAACGCCTGCGCCACCGGCTTGATGCCTACGAGGTCAATGTGCCGCCCCAGGTGCGCGCAGCGCGCATTGCTGATGCGCACGACGCGAAGTTGAACCGTCCGCAGCAGTACCAGCGTGGCGGCTGGATCGAGTACTTGATGACGCAGAGCGGCCCCGAGCCTCTGGAGGCCCGGCATTCCCGCATTGACTATGAGCACTATCTCGTCAAACAACTGCAGCCCATCGCCGACGCGATGCTTCAGCCATTGGGCGACAGCTTTGCTGCCTTGACGAGTACGCAGAAGGCGCTGTTCTAGGGAATTCAGGGAGAACGACCTGGGGCAATACTCAACCACCTAGCTGGCTGGCCGGTATGGGGTGACGTGTGAGCTTGGTCACGGAGTCACGTGGCCGCGCCAAAGGAGTTGCTCAAAAAAAAAGCAATTCTGAAGGGTTTACGCCGATTGAGTTACTTGTTTCAGCCCAATCCTGACCAACAAGTGCGTGGGCAGTAACTACTGAATACGCAGATCATCTGCGCTGCAGAAAAAACCTGAGTTGCTCTGGGCATCCATAACGCCGATGTGAACTTTTGTCCCCTGTCCGTACGTGGAACAAGCGCGCGAATCAATTCCCTATATCAAGTCTCTTATCTCTGAAGCGCCAGCCATCTGTCGAGCATAGACGGTGACGTTAGGCAGGGAGAGAATGTGTTGTGCTCAGCGGGCCTGTTGCTGCTCGATGGATCAACTATCATTGTCTTCCGAATGTAGCTTTAAAGGTTTTTTGTCATGCACGCTTTGGTTCGCGATGTAAAAGATGAAACGCTGGATGGATATTTAAAATCCATTCTCAAAAAGAACGAGGTCTATCTAAAGAAAATCAATCCTGGCGTTGATCTCAATGTGCTCTACGATCAGTTGTTCAAGCCTGTCCTAGATGATGAAATCGATGGCGATCTGCTCACAAACATCGAGTTATTGATGGATGACTCTTTGCCTGATGAGAGATTCATCATCAACCATCCCTCTTTGGTGCTTTTTGCCTACTGCAACCAAGCGATGAAAGCACAAGAGAAGGGTGAAATTGATGTTGCGTGGAAATTTCTGATCGAGGCGAGTTACTGGCTGGGAATGGTAAATGCCACGTCTGTGATGCCTGCGATCCAAGAGGTTGTCGCGAAAAATGCGCGTAGTGAAAACGCAAAAAAAGGAGGTGGAGCTCGGGCTAAAAAATATGAGACCTACAAAGAAGAAGCGTTTCGACTAATTCGTGAGAAAAAGCCAGAAAATGGCTGGAAATCACCCCGGCAGGCGAGTTTTAAGATCTGCGATGACATGATTGCCTTTTCTATTAAAAATGGACAGCCGATGTCAGAGCAACAGGCACAAAAAACTATTTACGGGTGGCTGGGCGACTTGAAGGACGAGGAAGGGCTTTTCAATAGAAGAAACTGATGCTGAGAAGGTCGGCTCTGCCAGGTTTTTTCCGTGACTAGCAATAGCCTGGTACAGAAGTTCCTGTCCGCTAAATACGGCTGGGCTGCTATGTAAGCTGCCTCGCATTCATGGCATCTCACCCGCTAGATGATGGCCTCATCTCGGATGCCAAAAAAGAAATGTCGGCTAGGTTGCTCTTGCTACAGCTCGTGTCAAAGCTGATGGTCTGCTTCCCCATATTGTCCGCCAGCGATCTCGGGAGAATTTCGGTCTAGCCCTGCGCATCCGATGGTTTTTGGCATTCCCAGGCCTTGCGCAAACGGCTACTTGTTGAGCCGCTAGTTCCCCCCGAACTCCGGCTTCTAGGGCAAGCTAGCTTTAACGGGGGCGCCCTTGAGGCTATAGGTCTCAGTGGCACGCCCCTGTTCATATATCAACTCACTGGCGCCTGTGGCCGCCGCCTCCTGCTCCAACGAACGGGCAATCAACACATCAATAGCCGAAAGCAAAAGCGCATTGAGTTCAGGCGGGGTATCCGACTCAAACTTACAAGTCTCAATCGAAGAGAGTGCGTGAGCCAAACCGCCAATTTCCACATTGTGAGATTTGTGTGAGGTGTGGCAGGGGCCTTGGCAACCGTACTGTCCTTTGTTTGCGCGTAAGGCCTTTGCACGCCTCTCCCTGGATTCTTATTGGGTTGCTGAACACGCGGGTTTTCGGCTGCTTTCTTGGCTGATGTGCAAATACCTAGGTGGTTGAACGAGTTCAACGATCTATCTATTTTCGAAATCAGTTACCTGTTTGCTTGTTGACGTACTACGTGAGCTTGTTCGCGGACTATTTTTAAACATCTTCTCTGTTCAAAATTCACCCATCGAATTTAATTGAACTGAAGGAGATTCAATATGCCTGATCCAGTCCCCCGCAAGTCGCTTCGCTTGCGTACGCTGCTTGAGAAGATTCAAGTCAGCCGCTCTACCGTCTACCTGTGGATGAATAAGAGCTCGCCTTACTTTGACCCCACCTTTCCTTTGCCCTTCAAGTTGGGCCGCTCTTTGATCGCATGGGATTGCGAGGAGGTCGATGCCTGGCTCCTGGAGCGCATGCAGTCTCGGCAGCACGGGAAGGCGCAGGGTGGCTAGCCGCCTTGAAAGCCGCACAAATTAGATGCTGGGCGCACAAGTTGGGTGCTCGGCATACAAGTTATCGGATGAGCGCAGTTTTTGTAGAGAAGAGCCACCTGATCGCCCTTGCTGCTCGTCAGCATACCGCAATTGCGCATCCGTTGATCTGAATCTTGAAAGGTATTCCGTTATGTATGAGAATTTTTTTGGAACGTTGGGTAGCTCATGGATGGGCAATGATGAGAAGCTGTACCGCAGCATGGTGGAGTTCGAAAAATGGTTCGTCTATGGCATTGAGCCTGCTGGGCAATTGTTGATGAACCGGTCAGATCGCTTGTTTCGGCTCCTGCCCTCTATCGAGGATTTCGTGTGGACTGCAATTGCAGGCGGTGCTTCCTTGTCTAGTGCGGAAGCTGCCGAGACGGATTGCCAAATGAATATTTCTGACAAGCTTGTCGCTCACTCTCATAGCATCGGTAGATACCTCAATTTATTCCCAACGGAGTACTATTTTAGCGAGGCTGTGATGCTGCTGGAGCATGCAGTTAAAGAGCTTGGACCTAAGGTTATGCAGAGCGATGAGGATGATGCGGGTCCCATTTTTAACCAGCTTGTTGAGAAGGTCGTAGAAGCGGCATCTCATAGCGATTTCCAAAAGCGTAAGCGTGCCCGTGAACGCCGAAGCGAGAGTATGTTTGCGAAGTCTAAGGACTTGATTGACAAACTTCTTTTTGAGAAGAAGAAAATTCAAGTGGTGCAGGTCGATCTTGGCTATGCAATAGATATAAGTGCTGATATTCAGCTGCCTGAGGCAAAGAGTGATTTTAGTAAGTTCCTAAACCTCATGCGTAGTAGGCGGGTGTTGTCCTCAAATATTGGATACCTCTGGACGGCAGGGTATGCAACATACCGAGGCTTCTATTTTCGAATGTTCATATTTTTCGATGATGACATCGGTTATGGAACAGCGGCTCTATCTCACTATGTAGAAGATTTTTGGAAGAGTACCATCACGAGTGGAAAAGGGATCGCATTCCCATCTGATGAACGTGTCAATCCCATCATGTATGCTGCAACAGGGCAGATTGATTTGAATGACAATCTGAGGTATCGCAACTTGATGCTGGCAATGAGATACCTGGCAATAAAGGAAATGCATATCACCATCAGGAATCGTGATTCCATGCGAGTCTTTGGGCATTCGAAGTTCTGAAGCCCATAGAGAAAAGTCTATCGCTTGAAACCTATGACCTGATGGCAGGATAGGTGGTCAAGCATTGCAGGTGCTAGTGGATACTGATTTGGATGCTTGTTGCTCTATGGCATGGACTTTGTCCTGCCATGCAATGATCCACGTGTGTTGGTTGTTCCTTTTATGTATGGATATATTTATATCCTATGCAGTATCGTTTGAGGATTAGTAAGTAGGTTGAACGGTAGATGAAGGAGATGGTGTGGTGATAGCAAGTGATCCCTGTAGGGGGATGTAATACGCGCACTTACCGTTTCTGCTTTTGCTGCCAAGCAAATGCTATCGATACAGCCAATTACCGCTTCTCATTAATGCTTACGCCCCTTCTTAGGGGCGTTTTTTATTGTGGATCAAGAAAGGGTATCGAAATGGCTAGTTTCCACCTGAGTGTGAAGACCGGAGGAAAAGGTGCCGCGTCTCAGCACGAGAAATACATCGGGCGCAAAGGCTCCTATACAAACCGAGAGGGAGACCTCGTGTTCTGCGAACATGTCAATTTGCCGCCATGGGCCCACGATGACGCCCAGGTCTTTTGGAAGGCCGCAGACAAATACGAGCGTAAAAATGGCGCTGTGTATCGAGAGTGGGAAGGGGCACTCCCCGCAGAGCTCACCAAAGGGCAACAAATAGAGTTGGCCCTGGATTGGTTGAAACACGTCGCCCCAGGCAAGGCGGCGACTGTTGCGATCCACGCACCTTACGCCGCGCTCGGAGGGGTTCCTCAGCCTCATTTCCACATCATGGTTTCAGACCGATTGATGGATGGAGTTGAACGTTCGCCTGAACAGCACTTCAGCCGCTATAACCCGAAGAACCCTGAACAAGGAGGCTGTCGAAAAGACAGTGGCGGTAAAACGCCCATAGCGCTGCGCAACGAACTCAAAGAAACCAGGAAGGCGTGGGCAGAGCTTACCAACGAGCATTTAGCGCGGCAGGGCCACACTGCCCGCGTCGATCATCGCAGCCACAAAGACCGGGGCTTGGAGGCCACCCCTGGCAAGCATTTGGGGCCAAGCCGAGTAAAAAAACTTCAAGATGCTGCGAAATGCCAGATTGAGCACCAGCCGAAACTCTAAGCTAGCGCCAGTACTGATTGACCACTTGCGACGGGTGTAATCAACCGTCACGGCCAATCGGAATCCTCCAGCACCGCTGCTATGCCGATACATCTACCGGCTCAGCGGGCGTTTGTTCAAAACTCACCTGTGTTGACCGGCTGTTGATTTCGACGCAGCAGTGACCCACTAGCCTCTGGGTGGGGGTTAGTGGGGGTCAAGATTAGGTCAGCCCTAATACCGAACTTGTTGAAAGTTGCTGTCTGGCGCTCTCAGGAATCGCCCAGCAGGTAAGAACGGACATCAGATTGCCCCGGCACCAAGTACTTGTCCTGCCAGTTGTCCGTCTCTTTGAGAAAGCCTTTGTCCACAGCCTTCTGGATACTCTTTCCTGCGAGTTCGGCCTCGCGTCGGATCTCCTCCTGGACTGCACGGAACCGGTAATGCTCGTAGACGTCCAGTACATGAACTGCATAGGCGCAAGCGAGTGCTTTGTTGCCACGGATGATCGTCAAGTTCTCGTCATTGGCATAGGATGCCTTGAAGCCGAGGTTGTGGCTGCCGGTGACCACAACGCAGTCTTCTTTTGACATGGGGTCGATCACGACGACTTTGTCGTGCACGATGGCGTGGCCGATCTTCAACAGTTCTTTGTCGAAATTTCCCACGGGATCTCGTAGTGCAGATGCGCGGACCATCAGCACGTTGGGTGCTCCGGCTGGCGCGTAGATGGCTGGAAGAGTCACTTTCGGATCCTCCGGATCGCGTGGCCGATATCCTGGCATGGCGGTGGGATCGCTGATGGCGCCAGCGATGAACAATCCCGGTCGGTGGCGTCCAAATGCCAAGGCCGCTGATACTGCCGTGTTGGCATCTTCCTGTTCCTCCGCCGTACGTCCCGGGTTGAAAACAAGAAAAAAGATCGCGTGTTTTGCCTTTGCCATGAGATCGAACAGGATCTCCAAGTCGGGCGGCACTGTGCGGGTGGCCGCAGTTCCCCGCTTGGGAGTGTTTGGTGAGAACCAGAGCTGCACTTGTGTAGCGCCGTCATCAAGAACCGCTTCTGACGGCTTGCTGTTTTCTTTGCGCAGCTCCGTCCCCTGGTTGGCATTGCTCGCCCTGGACAAAGGGTCTGGCACTGGCTGCTTGTCTTTATACAGCCGGTGCCAATAGACAAGGTAGTGCTCAGCAACCTCTCCTGATCGAAACACGACTGCATTGTTGGTCTGAGCGCACAAGCCCGTGGGCGTCCAGTTGGTGCTTCCCGTCCATACGGCCTGAGGTTGATCATCGACGACAAGTACCGCAAACTTGTTGTGGCCAATGCCTGCAGAGGTATTGAACATCCGGTCTTGCATGCTCCGGGTTTTCAGCTTCTTTGTACCAATCGCCGCGCGCAGCCTTTGGCGGGCATCGGCGTTGGTCACATCCCACTCACCGCTCTTCTCGTCCTTTCCTCCCGTGGAAAGGATCAAATGCAACCGCTTGGAATGTTGCAACAGCAGTTCGATCAGCTCCGGATCGCTGAGCTCATAAAGTGCGGCGTAGATCGTTCCGCCTTCGGCTTCAGCCCGCTCGAACAGTTCGCGCAGCAGCGGCAGAATGTCTCCGGCCAGGTACCGGCGAAGCGGATCCCCAACGGTCTCGATGCGCTTTCGCACGAGCGAGGCACTGGGCATTTGTCCTTTGGGGGTGCGCAACTGCTTTCTCAGGTTTTGCGTTGACAGGATGCCATTGTTGAAGCCGATACTGACTTCGCCCAGATCGTTCGAAGCAAGAATCTCGTTGGTCTCAACCGCTTCGCCATAAAACGCCAGGGGAATCTCCTTGCCCTTGTACTTTCCAGGCTGCGCGGTATCTGTTGCCGGTACGGGTGTCAGTCCAACCTTCATTGGGCCAACAGGCTGGATCTCATATTTGACGCGTAGTGGGCCGCTGCGACTCGCCAGCGTATTGCGGCTCTTGCGCAGAGTGAGATCACGCCAGGAGAATTTTTGAATTGGCCAGACGCTGGTGTCTTGTTCCTCCCAGTCCGGATTGGATTGGGACTCGAAGGCTACCCAAGTTGGTAGCACACGACGTTCACCGGTGTCGACGAAGATGCGGGTGACCATGAATCCCAGGGCTCCTTTTATCTTGCCACCTGTCTCCCAGGCCAGGTAGGCTACCTCGTCATTGCAGAATGCTCTTGCCTTGGTGATACCCGCCATGTCTCGCCCCTTTTGTGGTTCAGCATGAGCGAGATGAAACGACAGAAGTTTGTCAATGGCAAGACAAAAGTGTGTGCTTATCAACGTGCGCCGACCGGTTACCCATTGGTGATGGCCGATCTCGGACTGATGGCGTCGCAAATGCAGGGGTGTTAGTGCAGGTGCAAATTTTTTATCCGCATCCCCTCCTGGGGTTAGTGGGTGACTTCTGCGTGGAAATCAACACCTTAGCCTTCCGCCAAGTAAGTGCAAGCCGAACTTCAAGTATTACGTCTGAATCTGCCCGACGGGATGGTCAATAGGCTGCGAAGACGCCTACAGCAGTCGCAGAGCCGCTTCGAGCGTTGCTCGATCCACATGTCCTGCAACGCTGCAAAGCGGAAGTCAATCGCCTCCGGCTACGGGTAAGGTCGACGAAAAATCGCCAAAAAATGAAGCCCGAGATAATCGGTCCACACGCCCTTGGGCGTGCAGACCAGACTTACTGTCCAGGGCTTCTCGATGAGGTACGCTGACGTCAACTGTCAGCCGTAAGCCGTAAGCCGTAAGCCGTAAGCCGACCCTACAGATTCCCGGCCACTCTCCATCCGTTGTCCGTCTTGATCATCTGCCGCTCGCCTTCGATGGAAGTCTCGACCCCGGCGTAGTAGTCGTCGGACGAACCTTTGCCATCCATCACCGCCCGGTACAGGATCCCTAATGGCTTTCGGGGGTCCCGATAGCCAAAACACGCCAGTGGGATCTCCGGCTTGGAGGGCTGGGCATACGTCCGGACCTTGCCCGAGTTGGTCGCGTACAGCAGGTTCGCGGCCCGGTCTGTGTACTTGTCAAAGACTCCGTTGGATGCTGAAAGCCACTCCTTGCCGAGAGCCTCTTTCTGGCTGTACAACTCGCGCACTTCCGCACTGTGCTTTTGCCTGTCGCCTATGAGGTAGCCCCGCTCATCCTCCTGTGCCAAGTACTTGTCCTGTGCAGCTTTGCGCACCGCATCGACGGCGTCTATCTGCTCTTTGTAGCTGCGATCGAGCTCCACCATTTCCTTCTCGTACTCGGAAAACAGTGCTGACGCAGTGCGGAACTTTTGCAAATCCTGAGCCAACTTGCCCTCAATCTTCACCTTGACGGTGGCGGTGAACTTCACGTTGGCAATGTTCTTGTTGTCCGAGTTCGGAAAAAACGTGTTCGTAATCTGCGCGCTGTCCACGCTGGCGTACTCGCAGGCCTTTTGCAGCTCACTGGTCATTGAGCTTGCAAGCTCAGACCCCGAGGGGCTGTTGGAACATGCCGCCAGCAAGCAGGCCAGACCGCAGAGAGATAGTTTGGTTTTCATGGTAATTGGATGGGATGTAAAGTGAAGTGGGCGGTTTTATGAATGAAAGGGAAGGGCGAGGGCAGGCATCACAGCCCGTTGTCCTTGATGCACTGAATCACGGCGGCGGCGAACGCCACCTGGATCTTTCGGTGCTGCTCAGTACCCAGGATTTCTCCAAAATCGATGCCATCGATCTTGTGGGTCGCGTTCACCTTTTTGTAGGCACAAGAGCAGTTCTCGCGGCTGGCGCCCATGCTCACGCAGCCCCCCACAAACGCCCGCTCGTTCTTGGAACTACAGGCTGACAGCGATGCCGCGAGCAGGACTGCCACGGCAGTGGTCCTGACCATTGCTTCAAATCTCATAAGACACTTTCTTAAAGAGCGGGCAGGCGAGGGGAAGGCCTGCAGGGCCACCCCGTCCTTCCCCTGCACCTACGGTGTGATCTACCCCTTGCCGCAGGCAAGGCGCACCAAAATCCACAGCACCAGGAACCGACCATTTCCCAGGAGCTGAAGATCAAGAAAAACAGATAGATCCCGAACAGCGTCAGGATCACGCGGGCGATGAAAGCCATTGGCGGTCCTCGGTAGGCTTGCAAGTACGCCAGGCACTACGAGCTCATCAGCACCGCCACAAAGATCAAAACCACAATCCCCGCGATCACCGGGCCCAGACTCGGAAACAAGGCAACTGGCCACAACACGCCTTGCCCCAGATGGAACGCAAAGCTGCGAAACGGCTCCGGCCCCCAGAAATTCGCATAGACCGCGTACAGCAGTCCGATCAAGAAATACCCCGCGATCAAGATACGACCGAGCTTCATTGCAACAACTCCCTCAAAATGGAACGCCCTGCGTTCCGTGGTTAAAAACAAAAAACGCCCACAGAGTCGTTTGCAATTGAGAAGCAAACTCCGTAGATGCAAATAAAGCAGAACCGCATCCTTGCGCGGTGCCTGCCAAACCCACTCCACCCACACGGCTGCCCGATCCGACCAACCTGCGCGAAGTCCTCGCGTACTGGGTGCGGCTGTTGCGCGTGCAGAAAGAGTGGTCCCAGGAGCGCCTGGCCCACGAGTGCGACCTCGACCGCACCTATGTGTCGGCCATCGAGCGCTGCAAGTGGAACGTCTCGCTGTCCAATATCGAGCGCCTGGCGCATGTTCTGGGTGTCGCACCATGGGCTCTGCTCAAGCCGCCCGAGGTGCCAGCGCCGACCAAGC
>Ga0114984_1000625_pt1 | contig 13438 bp, 11 predicted proteins | sample Shrwel1BS1Day1_FD_96987 | JGI IMG/M metagenome (GOLD analysis project Ga0114984, IMG submission 96987) | Subsurface microbial communities from deep shales in Ohio, USA - Utica-3 well 1 S-1-Day1 | ecosystem: Environmental > Aquatic > Deep subsurface > Shale gas/oil reservoir > Produced water/Flow... | reverse complement strand
CAGCGCATTGAGGATGGTCGACTTGCCACAGCCGGAGTGACCGATGATGCAGACGAACTCGCCGCACTCGATCCCGAAGTGGATGTTGTCGAAAACCGGCGGGTTCTGCTTGCCATCGGCAGCCGGATAAACCTTCTGCAAGCCTTCGACGCTGAGGAAATGCTGAGTCATCTTGATTACTCCCGGTAGGTGACCAGCTTTTGCAGCGAGCCGAAGAGTTGATCGAGGACCATGCCGACCAGCCCGATCATGGCGACGGCAAAGATCACGTTGGGCAGGGCCAGGTTGTTCCACTCGTTCCAGACGAAGTAGCCGATACCCGTGCCGCCGACCAGCATCTCGGCGGCGACAATGACCAGCCAGGCGATGCCCATCGAGATGCGCATGCCGGTCAGGATGGTCGGCGCCGCAGCCGGCAGGATGACCTGAAAAGCCTTGCGCAGCGGCTTGACTTCCAGCGTCCGGGCGACATTGATCCAGTCACGGCGGACGGCGGCAACGCCGAAGGCCGTGTTGATCAGCATCGGCCACAGCGAGCAGATGAAGATCACGAAGATGCCGGAAACGTCCGAGTCCTTGAGGCTGTACAGGGCGAGCGGCATCCAGGCCAGCGGCGAGATCGGCTTAAGGATCTGGATGAACGGATTGAGCGCCCGGAAGAGCAGCGGCGACATGCCGATGGCGAAGCCCAGGGGAATGGCGACGATCACCGCCAAGAAGAATCCGAGACCGACCCGCCACAGCGAATGAGCCAACTGGATACCGATTCCCTTGTCGTTCGGCCCCTTGTCGAAGAACGGATCCGACAGGTAGGTAACGAAAGCGGTACCGACTTCGCCGGGCGGCGGAAAGCCACCGGTCTTGCCGGCGCCCTTGCCCATCATTGCCGCGTATTCGGCATCGGCCGCGCTCACTGCCGGGCCTTCCTTGTGATACGTGGCCAGCGACCACGTACCGATGAAGATCAGGAAGATCAGCAGCGAAAGCAATGCGGCCTTGAGCCCTAACTTGCTAAACATGATGTGCTCCTCAAGCCTTCTTGATGGCAAAACTGTTGCTGTAGGCATCAACCTTGGCCGGGTCAAATTCCTTGCCCATGACCATGAACTTCTTGCTGTTCTCCTTGGGCGGATTCATACCTAGGCTGGTCATCTGCTTGCGGGCATCGGTCAGCAGGTACACCCTTTCGGCGATGTCCTTGTAGCGCACGTCGCCCTTGATGTAGCCCCAGCGCTTCATCTGCGACAGGATCCAGTAGGCCATCGAGTACCACGGGAAGGGGTCGTAATCGACGCGCTCCGGAACGTTGCGAACGTTGCCCAAACCATCGGCGAACTTGCCGGTCAGCACCTGTTCGATGACGGCCTTGGGCTGGTTGAGGTAATTGGCCGGGGCCAGCACTTCGGCCATGATCGGCCGGTTCTTCGGGTCGCGGGCCATGGCTGCGGACTTCAGGATGGCACGGTAGAGCGCCGTGAAACTGTTCGGGTTTTGCTGGATGAATTCGGCCGGAATGGCGAATGAGCAGCACGGGTGACCGTCCCATATTTCGCGCGAGAGAATGTGGATGAAGCCGAGGTCGTCATAGACGGCGCGCTGATTGATCGGATCGGGACCAAGGAAGCCGTCGATGTTGCCGGCGCGCAAATTGGCGACCATTTCGGGCGGCGGCAGGACGCGCAACTGGACATCGGTATCCGGATTGATGCCGTTCTCGGCCAAGTAGTAGCGCAGCAGGAAGTTGTGCATCGAGAATTCGAACGGGATGGCCAGTTTGAAGCCCTTCCAGTTCTTCGGGTCGCGGTTGGTCTTGTGCTTGTTGGCGAGCACGATGGCCTGACCGTTGACGTTCTGGATGGTCATCACGTTGGTTGGTGATGCATTGGAGCCGACGCCCATCGAAATGGCCAGCGGCATCGGGGCGAGCATGTGCGAGGCGTCAAATTCCTTGTTGATCACCTTGTCGCGGACCAGCGCCCAGCCGGCCGTCTTCATCATCGTGACGTTGAGACCTTCCTTCCTGTAGAAGCCCAGCGGGTCGGCCATGATCAGCGGGCTGGCACAGGTGATGGGAACGAAACCGATCTTCAGGTCTTTCTTTTCCAGGCTGCCCTTTTCCTGGGCCATGGCTTCCAGCGCGCCAAACGGGATCAGCGATGAAATTGCCGCCCAGGCCGCCGAGGCGCCCACCGTGCCCAAAAAGCGACGACGCTCGACATCCTGAGGAAAGAGCGCGCGCATCACGGTCGACTGGATGACGCGCTGATTCAAGGCATCTACTTCGGCCAGTTCATGTTCGGCCTGCGAGCCATGCTGGCCGCAGCTACAGCCACGATGCAGTGTGCTGTCGGGATCGAAAGGGTTATTCAGTGACATGGCGAACTCCTTGGGGTTTTAAGATTCACTATTGCAATGCAGCAATCGTTCCTGCCTGGCGAGGGTGCTGCGGTTAATGCTTGCTTCTCTGTTTTTCCTGATTCCGGCTTTTTCAGCACTATTTTCATCAGGGCCAATGCACAAACATGGTGCATTCGGCTCACTGTTTTAGAACTCGACTGCTTCAAAATCGGCCTTGGTCACACCGCACTCCGGGCAATACCAGTCGTCGGGAATGTCGGCAAAAGCGGTACCGGGGGCGATGCCATGCTCGGGATCGCCGGCTACTTCGTCGTAAATCCAGTTGCAGACCTTGCAGATCCATTGGGTAGTTTGGGCAACTTCAGACATATGTTTTCTTTCCGGAAAAATGGCGGTTGATATCAGGCGGTGCAGGACAAACCGTCCTCGATACGGGCGATCTCGCGCCGCAGGTGTTTGGTGGCCGGGGTCACGATGGCGACGAAATAGGCTTCCCGCAGGCGGCGTTGGGCAGCATTACGCACCAGGTAACCTTTGGCCCCCTGATGCAGCATGGCGGCGTGGGCGGCACGGACTGACAACTCGCCACCGGCCAGGCGAAGCTTGAGGATGTCCAGGGTACGGTCGGCAACCGGGCCCTGTTGCACCTCATCGGCCAGCGCGTAGGTGGCGGCGCGACCTTCCTCAAGGGCTGCTTCGATATCCTCGAACTGGTCGTCGAGATATTGATTGACGTGGGCCAGTGTCCGGTTGGACTGGGCCATCAGTTTGCTGCAGGCATCGATCAGACCGAGGCCCATGCCCATCTGGGCGAGGATCATGCCCGGCTTGATACGCTTGATGTAGGCCGTCGACTCGCTGGGCTGGGCGAGCACCATGTTGTCCGGAACGAAGACTTCCTTGAACTGGCAAGCCAGCGTCCGCGTACCATCAAGACCGATGAAGTGGGCGCAATCAACCAGCTTGAACCCGGCCTGCTGGCAATCGACCAGAATGAAGACCAGACCGTCGTTGCTGCCGTCCTCGTTGCGCACCGGGCACCCGGTGGTGAAGTAGTGGTTCTGGCCGAGGTTGGATACCCAGGGTAAAACGCCGTTGACGATGTATCCGCCATCGACGCGTTTGGCCGAGAGGCGGTACTCCTCAATGTTGTCGCAGGATTTGATGGTGTTGGAGAGACCGGTACCGGCCAGCAACTCCCCGGCTGCAATGCGCGGCAGGAATTCCTTTTTCACCCAGGCGTTGTCCGAGAGCTGGATGTAGCGGGCACAGGCGGTCTGGCACCAGACCAGAAAGCCGCTTGACATGCATTCCTTGGAGACTTCCTCCATGACCTGGATGACGTGCTTCAACCCCAGCTCGTTACCGCCGAACTCGGCGTCGACCGCACCGCGAAAGCCGCCAGCCCTGCCCAGCGCCCGAAGAAACTCCTCCGGATATTCCGCCTTCAGATCGATGTCGAGAACCTTCGGTTTCAACTGGGCGGCGATCACCTCGCGGATGGCGGCAAGGCTTTCCTCGGAGGCGCACAGCGAGAGGGAGTAGTCGCGGATCAGTTGATCGGCTACCGGAACGGCAAGAGCGGAAGAGGGCATGAATATCTCCTGGTCAGATGGGCTGAGCCCACAGGGTTTGGCTTGTCTCTTCTATGGCAAGCCGCGTGCCAGGCGATATATCGCTATTAAATCAATATGTTAATTTTTATCCGCATATTTTAGACAAATCAATTTGTACACAAATTGTTTACAAATTGATTGTTCTTTTGGCCGGCACGGCGATGCCGAGAATCTCGATCCGGTAATTCAGCTGACGTAGTGTCAGGTTCAGGGCTTTCGCCGTTCGCGATTTGTTGCCGCCATGTTGGACGAGAGCGTTCCGAATATGCTCCCGGTCATCTACCGCGACGACTTGATAGCCCCGTACGACGGGGTAGGGCACCTCGACCTCCGGTATTTCATGGCGGCTCGCAGCCGGCGCCGGCAAGGCCTCGATGGGCTGCCCCTGAGCTTCGGTCACCAGCGCGTAATCGACCGTGGCCTCATCAATTTCATCGCCGCGCGAGAGCAGGATGATCCGCTCAAGGACGTTGTACAACTGTCGGATATTGCCTGGCCAGGGATAGGAAACCAGGCCGGTGAGCGCCTGCGGCATGATCAGGATGTTGCGCTGATGGCGCTGATTGAGCTGCGAAACGAAATGGCGAACGAGCAGCTTGATGTCGCCCGGCCGCTCGCGCAGAGCCGGCAGGCGGATCGGGATGACATTGAGGCGGTAATAGAGATCAAGCCGGAAGCGCCCGGCGCGCACCAGAGCCATCATGTCCTGGTGGGTCGCGGCGACGATACGGACATCGACGGCGATTTCGCCGCGCCCGCCCAGGCGCTCGATGACATGCTCCTGCAGAACGCGCAGCAGCTTGACCTGCACCGGCAAGGGAAGATCGCCGATTTCATCGAGAAAAAGCGTGCCGCCGTTGGCCTGTTCAAAACGCCCGATACGCTGCTGGCTGGCGCCGGTGAAGGCTCCCTTCTCATGGCCGAACAGCTCGGCCTCAAAAAGCGTTTCCGGAATGGCTGCACAATTGACCTTGACGAAGGGCTTGTCACGACGCGGGCTCTGCAGATGCAGGGCGCGGGCGAACAACTCCTTGCCGGTGCCCGATTCGCCGAGCAACAGGACCGTCGCTTCGGTGCCTGCCACCTGCTCAAGCTGGTCAAGGGCCGAAATCAGTTGCGGCGCCTCGCCGATGATGCCCCAGTTTGATTTACTCAGACTTTTCTGTTGCAAGGCAGTCCGCAACGACCGGTTTTCTTCCGCCAAGGACGCCGTGCGTTTCTCGATCAATTGATTGATCTTGAAAATCTGCCCCATCAGCTCCGCCACCGTATGCAGGATCTGCAAATCCGCCCCCAGCGAACGCTGCCGGGAACGCAGGCGATGGACCCCGAGCACCCCGGCAATCACCCGGTCCACCATGATCGGCAGGGCAATGAAGGAAACCGTCCCTTCCGGCAAGGCGCTTCGATCAACCGCCCGGGCCAGGTAAGCAGGCTCGTTATCGATATCCTGAACGATCAGGACTTCACCGGATTGCATGACGCGCCCCGTAATCCCCTCACCCAGGCGGTATCTTCCACGCTCCATTTCGCGCCCGGTCAGGCCGTAGGCAATGCGGATGGCCAGTTCGCCAGTTTGCCCATCAGGCAAAACCACCCGGCCGCGATTCAGGCCAAGTAGCTCGGACAGGAGATGCAGCATTTCGCGAATGGCCTTTTCAGGCTCCAGGCCACGGCTCAGCAAGCGGATGCTTTCGCGAATCAGGAGCTGCTCGTGCTCGACCAGTTCTTCCTTGATTGCAATGGGATGGATGTAGCGAGTTTTCATGGTGCCTGAAAAATTGTTGAGAGTAAGCGAAGGGCTCAATGAAATTTTTCGAAGCAGCTTGCATGCCAAATATTCCGCAGGTCGCACCGAGCAGCAAAAAACAAGAAACCTTTTCCCCTCTTAGCACTCTTAGGCAGCGAGTGCTAATATATAGATGTAACTTGAAGGAGGACATTACGCTATGACCCATGCCCTGACACTTCCCATCCCGTCAGCAATCGGCAACATCGACGCCTATATTCAGGTGGCGAACCGTTATCCGATGCTGGCTGAGGCAGAGGAAATCCGGCTGGCCGAGCGTTTCCACAACGAAGGCGATGTGGAAGCGGCGCGTCAGCTTGTGCTTTCGCACCTTCGTCTTGTCATCTCCATCGCCCGTGGCTATCTCGGCTATGGCCTGCCGCATGCCGACCTGATTCAGGAAGGCAATATCGGTCTGATGAAAGCCGTCAAGCGCTTTGACCCGACGCGCGGTGTCCGTCTGGTGTCGTTTGCCATGCACTGGATCAAGGCCGAGATTCACGAGTACATCCTGAAAAACTGGCGACTGGTCAAAGTGGCGACGACCAAAGCCCAGCGCAAGTTGTTCTTCAACCTGCGCAGCCTGAAGAGCGATTACGAAGGCATCGACACGCTGACCGGCACGCAGGCGGCTGAAGTCGCGGCACGCTTGGGCGTCAAGCAGGACGAAGTGGTCGAGATGGAAACCCGCCTGTCGGGCCGCGATATCGCGCTGGAAGGCAACCCGGACGACGGCGACGAAGCGTTTGCGCCCATCGATTATCTGGCCGACTCGCGTTACGAGCCGACCCGCGTGCTGGAAAACAAGGCGGTCGCCCGCCTGCAGGATGAGGGGCTGCACGAAGCCTTGGCCACGCTCGATCCGCGCAGTCGTCGCATCGTCGAGGCCCGCTGGTTGCCGGAAGGCGAAGCCGCCACGCTGCACGATCTGGCCGCCGAATTCGATGTTTCGGCCGAGCGGATTCGTCAGATCGAGGTCAAGGCGCTGCAGAAGATGCGCGGCGTGCTGGCCGAAGCCTGAGAGCGCATTTCGATTTTGGCCGTTTTTCCCGGTTGACCGTGGGAATGGCCTGAACAAGACAAAGGGAGCCGACCGGCTCCCTTTCTTTTTGCCCCGACCTCAGGGCGCCGGATCGACCGCCGCGTGACGCCCGCCGAAGCGGAAGACGTCCTTCGAGCAGACGTCGATGCACCGGCCGCAATTGGTGCAGTTTGGCGCCAGAATTACCGGGCCGACGCCCTTGCCTTCGCCCTTCAGTGCTGGCCGGATGACCTGCGGTTCGGGACACACCTCGAAACAGTCCATGCAATCGTTGCAGGCCGAGCGTTTGGTCGCGGCCACCCGCAACGGGCTCCACCGGCCAAGCAGGCTGTAGAAGGCACCGACCGGGCAAAGCCGACCGCACCAGCCGCGACTCATCACGAACAGGTCGAACAGGAAAATAGCCAGGACCACGGTCCACGCCAGGCCCATGCCAAAAACCAGGCCGCGATGCAGCATCGACACCGGGTTGATCAGCTCCCAGAGCACGACGCCGGTGACCGCCGAGCCAACGAAAGTCATGCCGAGAATCCAGTAGCGGGTATTGCGGCCTAGCTGCGCACTGCCCTTGATGCCAAGCCGGTCACGCAGCCAGCCGGCGGCATCGGTGACAACATTGACCGGACACACCCAGCTGCAATAGACCCGCCCCCCAACCAGCAAGTAAAACACCAGCACGATGGCCATGCCGACCAGACCGAGCGTTTCCGGGAGATGCCCGGTAACCATCGATTGCAGGGCAACATAGGGATCGGTTAGCGGCAAAACCCCCAGCGTGTAGCTGTAGGCCAGGTTGCCCTTGACGATCCACTGGCCGAACCATGGTCCGGCGAGGAACAGGGCAAGAAGCGAAAACTGCGAAATGCGGCGCAGGACCAGCCACTTGTGGGCGGCGAACGAGCCCTTTTCGGCGACCGCTTCGGCACCGATACGTTTTCCCTGGGCGGCGCTCATGGCTTGTCCCCCAATCCGGGCGGATGGCTCGGGACGGCACCCGCCTCGCTGCCGGGCATCCCTCGCATGGCCTCGGTGTGGCCGCTGGCCGGGTCGTAGTGACCGGGCAGAACCGCGCCTTCCGGCAGGCGGTCAGGCAGGTCGAGCATTTTCGTTTCATCGATCAGCGAATGGCCGGCCTTGGACTTTTCCTCCCAGCCCACCCGGTAGTGCTTGCCCAGTTCGCCCTTGGCCAGCTTGGCGGGCAGGATGCGGATGGCCGCTTCTTCGAGGACGCAGGACTTCTCGCATTTGCCGCAGCCCGTGCAGAACTCGGAATGCACGGTTGGCAGGAACATGGCGTGACGGCCGGTGCGCGTGTTGGGCACGATATCGAGGGTAATCGCCTTGTCGATCACCGGGCAGACGCGATAGCACACGTCGCAGCGCAGGCCGAGGAAATTGAGACAGGTTTCATGGTCGATGAGCACGGCGACGCCCATCTTGGCCTTGTTAATGTCGGTCAGGCCATGGTCAAGCGCACCGGTCGGACAAGCCTTGATGCAGGGGATGTCGTCACACATCTCGCACGGAATGTTGCGCGCGGCAAAAAACGGCGTACCGGTCGCCACCGGCGTTTCCGGCTTGGCCAGTTCGAGCGTGTTGTAGGGACAGTCGCGGACGCACATGCCGCAACGGATGCAGGCGCCGAGAAAGTCATCTTCCGGCAAGGCGCCGGGCGGTCGCAGGGCCAGTGCTGGCAGCGCCTTCGATTGCTTGGCGTAGAGGCCAAGACCAAGACCGAGCATGCCGACACCGCAAACCATCCTGGCTGAATCAAAAATAAACTGGCGACGTGCGGCGCCATTCTTGGGGGTAACTGGTTTCATTGCTTTCACGAGCCTTCATCTCCAGCGTAGCAAATGGGCCCCGCAGTCCACCGGCTATCGACCAGAACAATTTACGCCTGTCGGCAAGCAGCGCTTTAGCGCAGATCAAACTGACGGAAATACCCGGCGAGCGTCATCAATGGCCCGACGTGTTTGCCGGGGGCGCTTCATGACTATGCCGGAGGAATGCTAGGATGGCATTTCCACCCACTGCACCGCTGCCCTGAGGAGACAACCCTTGAAACAGTTCATGATGCTCTGCCTTGCCGCGCTTGCTTCGGCCGGCGCCACCGCCCAGACCGCTGGTTTCCTGTGCTGCAACATGCGCACCGATGGCGCCTGGATCAGCGACATCAATTATCTCGATGCGGGCAAGACGATGATCCCCGCTGGCACCCCGCTGACCATGAACGGTTTTGGCAAGAACCGCGTTCATGTCGTGATCAACGGACGCAAACAGGATATCGGCAACGACTACAGCCGCAGCCTTGGGCTCGACGCCTTCGCCAAGCGTTACATCGTCGACCAGGACCCGCTGGAGAAGCTCAGGACCTATCCGAAAAAGATTCAGGACGCCATCGGCACGGCACGCCTGACCAAGGGCATGACCCGCGAGCAGGTCATCATGGCGGTCGGTTACCCGGTCAGCGACGAGAATCCGAGCCTGGAAAGCACGACCTGGCGCTACTGGCTGAACAGCTTTGCCGAATTCGATGCGATTTTTGACGACAAGGGCGTTCTGACCAGGATCGAAGCCGAGGCCGGCATTCGCCCCCAGGTCGTCGCCGAATAACGCTCGCCGGCCGGTTCAGGCCGGGTTTCGCAGGCCCGGCAATACGGCCCTGGCATTTTCAGCCGTCTGCGCCGCAATGCTGGCCGCCGAGATGTTGCGCAATTCGGCCAGCACGTCGGCGATGCGCGGCAACTCGCCTGGCGCATTGCGCCCGCCATTGAGCCAGGCCGGCGGAATATCCGGTGCATCGGTTTCGAGGACGATCGATTCGAGCGGGAGCGTTCTCGCCAGTTCGCGGATGCGCGTCGAGCCATCAAAAGTCATCGCCCCGCCAAAGCCGAGGGCGAAGCCGAGTTTGATGAATTCATCGGCCTGCTGCCGACTGCCGTTGAAAGCATGGGCAATGCCGCCGCGCACGCCGATCCGGCGCAGTTGTTTGAGCACCGGGTCGATGGCCCGGCGGACATGGAGCAGCACCGGCAGATCGAACTCGCGAGCCAGCTTCAGTTGTTCGACGAAAAAGTGGGTCTGACGCTCGGTGTCGAGGCCGCTTACGTAAAAATCAAGACCAATCTCGCCGACAGCAACCGGCGGCGCCTGCTGTAGCCAAACGCGCAGCCGGGCCAAATCTTCCGGACTGGACTGGTCGACGTAAAGCGGGTGGATTCCGTAGGCCTCAAGGCAGGCCGGATAGTCGGCAATTTTCAATTTTGGCCGAAAATTCCGGTTGACCGTGACACCCGGCACCACGATCCGTCCCACCCCTGCCGCCATCGCCGCGGCATACACCGCATCGCGATCGGCATCGAACTCAGCCGCATCGAGATGACAGTGGGTGTCGATCAGCATTTCAGGAAAGGGAAATCCGGCTCGGCCAGCGCGCCGCTCATCAGGTCGGCCAAGGCCGCCGCCGAGCCGCACGCCATCGTCCAGCCCAGCGTGCCGTGGCCGGTATTGAGCCACAGGTTGCCATAACGTGTCTGGCCGATGATCGGCACGTTCGACGGCGTCGCCGGACGCAGGCCGCACCAGAACTCGGGCTCGCCGACCGTTTTGAGTTCGGGGAAAAGCTGGCGGGTGCGCGCGATCAGCGCCTGGCAACGCACCGGATTGAGATCCAGGTTGAAGCCGTTGAATTCAGCAGTGCCAGCGACGCGCAGGCGGTTGCCGAGGCGGGAAAAGACCAGCTTGCACTCGTCGTCGGTGACGCTGACCGTCGGCGCGTCGCTATCTTCAGCCAGCGTCAGCGTCGCCGAATAGCCCTTGGCCGGATAGACCGGCAGGCTGATGCCGAGCGGTTTGAGCAGCTGCGGCGAATAACTGCTCAGGGCGACCACGTAAGCGTCGGCCGTCAGCAACTCGGCCCCGTTCCCGCCTTGCGCGACAACGCCGGCGATCTGGCTGCCGCCGGCCGCAATGCGTTCGATGCCTGTGCCAAAACGGAAATCGACACCGAGGGCAGCCGCCCGCTCGGCCAGGGCACAGGTAAATTTCTTGGCGTCGCCGGTTTCGTCGGAGCGAGTGTAGTCGCCACCAACCAGCAGCGCCTTGGCGCCGGCCAGCGCCGGTTCAATTTTCAGGCATTTTTCGGTGTCGACCGTGAGACGATCCAGGCCAAACTGACGCATCAATTGTGCCGCCTCGACCGCCGCCGAAAACTCCTGGCGATCGGTGTAAATATGCAGGATGCCGCGCTCGAGATGGTCGTATTCCAGCGCCAACTCCTGACGCAACGCCTGCAGGCGGCCACGACTGTACAGCGCCATCGCGACAATCGCCGCGATGTTGCGGCGGGTCCGGCCGGGCAGGCATTCGCCGAGGAAACGCAGGCCCCATGCCAGTTGCGCCGGATCGGCCCGCCAGCGCCAGAGCAAGGGCGCATCTTCGCGCCCCAGCCATTTCATCAGGTGGGTCAGTACATGGGGATTGGCCCATGGCTCGGCATGAGAAACCGAAATCTGCCCGCCATTGGCAAAGCTCGTTTCGTCGGCAGCCGCCGGCTGACGGTCAATGACCGTCACCTGATGCCCGGCGCGGGCGAGATACCACGCGCTGGTGGTCCCCACAACGCCGGCCCCCAGCACCAGCACTCTCAAGTGTCGCCTCCCCTTTCACGGGTAATGCGGGTGACTTCCGGGATGTGGCGCATGCCGCGCATGACCTGCGCCAGATGATTGCGATGGGCAACCTGAATGGTGAAGCGCAGCGAGGTAAACAGACGTTCCGGGTCGGCATCCATCGAAACATGCTCAATGTTCGAACCGGCCTCGGCAATGGCCGACGCCACCTGGGCCAGCACGCCGCGCGCATTCTTGACCTCGACGTTGATGCGGATATCGAACAGCTTGCCCTCTTCCGGCTCCCATTCGACGTCGATCCACTTTTGCGGCTCGGTTGAGCGTGACTTGCGGATTGCCTGGCAGTCGTGCGTGTGAATGATCAGGCCGCTGCCCTTGCGGATCGAGCCGATGATCGGATCGCCGGGAATCGGCTGGCAACAGCGCGCCAGCTGGATAGCCATGCCTTCGGTGCCGTGGATCGCCAGCGCCATGCCGCTCGGCACGTCATGCGCCATGTCCTCGCGGGCCAGTAGGCGGCGGGCGACGACCGAAGGCAGCCGCTTGCCGAGGCCGATTTCGGTATAAACCTCTTCGATATTCTTCTGGCCGCCGGACTTGACCATCTGATCCCAGGCCGCCGTCGGGATCGAAATCGGGACAACGCCGAGCGACAGCAATTCCTGGCGCAGCAGGCGCTCGCCGAGGCGGGCCGACTCCTCGTTCTGCATGGTGCGCAGGAAATGGCGGATCTTGCTGCGTGCCCGGCCGGTCTTGACATAGGTCAGCCACACCGGGTTCGGGCTGGCCTGCGGCGAGGTGATGATCTCGACCAGATCGCCATTGCGCAGATCGGTGCGCAGCGGGGCCAGCTCGTGATTGACGCGGGCCGCCGAGCAGTGGTGACCAACGTCGGTATGCACCGCGTAGGCAAAGTCGACCACCGTCGCACCGCGTGGCATGGCCATGATCTTGCCCTTCGGCGTGAACACGTAGACCTCATCCGGGAAGAGGTCGATCTTGACGTTCTCGAAGAACTCGGCCGAATCGCTGGTCTGCATTTCGAGCAGCGATTGCAGCCATTTGTGCGTCTTGATCTGCAGGTCGGCGCTCGACTCGTCCATGTCCTTGTACAGCCAGTGGGCGGCGACGCCCTCTTGCGCCACATTGTGCATTTCGCGCGTGCGAATCTGCACTTCGACTGGCGTGCCATAAGGGCCGATCAGTGTCGTGTGCAGCGACTGATAGCCGTTGGCCTTGGGAATCGCGATGTAGTCCTTGAACTTGCCGGGCACCGGCTTGAACAGGCTGTGCAGCGCGCCCAGGGCCAGATAGCAGGTCGGCACGTTGTCGACAACAACCCGGAAGCCGTAAATATCGAGCACCTGCGAAAACGACAGGTGCTTGTCCTTCATCTTGCGAAAAATCGAGTACAGGCTCTTCTCGCGGCCAAACACCTCGGCCTTCAGGCCGGCATGTGCCAGTTTGTCGTTGATGCCGTCGAGAATCCGGGTCAGCAGTTCCTTGCGGTTGCCGTGCGCGGTGCTCAGCGCCTTGGTCAGCACCTCGGCGCGATGCGGGTGGATGAGCCGGAACGAGGTGTCCTGCAACTCGCGGTAGAGCTTGTTGAGGCCCAGCCGCAAGGCAATCGGGGCGTAGATTTCCAGCGTTTCGCGGGCGATGCGGGTGCGCTTGTCGGCACGCATGGCCGACATCGTCGCCAGATTGTGCTGGCGGTCGGCGAGCTTGATGAGCACGACGCGCAAATCGCGCGCCATGGCCATCAGCATCTTGCGGAAATTCTCGGCCTGCGCCTCCTGGTAGGAGGCAAATTCCATCTTGTCGAGCTTGGACAGACCATCGACCAGCTCGGCGACTTCTTTGCCGAATTTTTCGGCCAGCTCGTGCTTCGTCGTGCCGGTATCTTCGAGCACGTCATGGAGCAGCGCCGCGGCAATCGCGTCGGCATCCATCCGCCACTCGACAACGGCACCGGCCACGGCCAGCGGATGCGTAATAT
>Ga0114984_1000620_pt1 | contig 13502 bp, 11 predicted proteins | sample Shrwel1BS1Day1_FD_96987 | JGI IMG/M metagenome (GOLD analysis project Ga0114984, IMG submission 96987) | Subsurface microbial communities from deep shales in Ohio, USA - Utica-3 well 1 S-1-Day1 | ecosystem: Environmental > Aquatic > Deep subsurface > Shale gas/oil reservoir > Produced water/Flow... | reverse complement strand
CCGCTGTGATCGCCCGCCGCCCTCGTCCATCTGACCGATAGGCCAAAGGACGGTGTCTCGCTAGACTGCGGACAGAACCGCATTTCTCCTGGACACCATGAACATTTCGCATTTCAACGACCTGCTGGAAGCCGCCCGTCAGCAACCCGATGCCCAGCGCCTGCTGCTGGTGTTTGCCGGCGCTGGCCTGCCCGACGACGCCACGCCTGAGCAACAGGCTGCCTTTGAGGCCGGGCACGGCGGCGAGCTGACGCCTTTGATGTGCGTGGACAAGACGCCGGACGAGATCGGCAGCTTCGACAAGCTGGTGAGTGAGGCCGAACAGTTCGGTCACGACTGGGCCGTGGTGTTCGTGGCCGGGATGTCGGGCATCGGGCCGCGTGCGCCGTCGAGCGAAGATGCCCAGCAGCACCTGCAAGGCATGGTCGATGCGATCAAGGTGGGTCAGATCGACAACTTCATCCCGTTCAACCTGGATGGCGACGCCATCAGATTGAACTGAGGCGACGCGTCACTCGGTCGGCAGCCATTGCGCGACCGGGATCGGCTCGGACTTCGGCGCCGGGTCGGGCGACCATCCACCGCCCAGCGCCTTGTAAAGCAGCACCGTGTGGGTGTTGAGCTCGATCTCGGCCAGCAGGGCTTCGTCTTCGCGTTTGAGCGCGTCGGCCTGGGCCTCCAGCGCGGCCTGCAGCAAGGCCTGTCCGGCACCGAAGTGCGCCATGCGCTCGCGGGCGAACTGGTGCGCCAGGTCTGCGGTCTGCGTCAGGTAGGCCACGCGTGAGGTGAAGGCACGGTGGGCGGTGTAGGCGTTTTCGACGTCTTCCAGCGCGCCCAGCACGGTCTTTTCATATTCGAGGGCAACGCCTTCGAGCTGGGCCTCGTTGGCCGCGATGTTGGCGCGGATGCGCCCCGCAGTGAAGATGGGCAGGCGCAGGCCCACGCCGAGCGACTGAGTAACGAAGTTGTAGCCCTCGATGTCGTCCGGATGGGCACGGCCCGCCGAGGCGCCCAAGCCGATATAGAACTTGGGGAAAAGCTCGGCACGGGCCGAGCCCAGCTTGGCTGCCTGCGAACGCACCTTGCGCTCGACGCCACGCACATCGGGGCGGCGCGCCAGCACATCACCGGGCAAGACCTTGGGCAAGCTGGGCGGGCGTTGGGCGCCCGGTGGCAGCGGCGGCAGTTCGGTCAGGCTTTGCGGCGGCTGGCCCATGAGCACGGCGATGCGGCGCAGGTGGCTGGCCAGCAGGGCCTTCAGCGGTTCGACCTTGGATTGGGCGTCGCGCAGGTGCATTTCGGCGCGGGCGACGTCGGCAGCCTCGGTTTGCCCTGACTGGAAACGCCCGCGGGCGTACTTGACGCCGCGCTCGGCGACGTAGATGGCACGGTCGACCAGACGCAGGCGTTTTTCCACGCCGCGGGCCTCGAAGTAGCGCGTGGCGATGTCGGCGGCCACCATGAGCTGGGCGCCGTGCTGCTGCTCGTGCGCGCCCAGGATGAGCTGGTGAACCATTTCGGCATCGGCGTGGCGGGCGCCGAAGATGTCCACTTCCCAGGTGGCGGCCAACCCGTAGGCGTGGGTGTTACCCTGAGGCATGCTGACGTTCTGCGGCAAGGATGGGGTCACATTGCCCGGCAGCGGGATGGGGATGTTGCCCGGCCAGCCGGGGATGCTGGAGTTGCCGAACTGGGTCGGCATGCCCCCACTCTCGCGCGAGCGCCCCGCCCCGGCGGCCAGCTCGACCGTCGGGTAGTAGGCCGATTCGGCCATGCCGTGAAACGCCCGCGCCTCCTTGATGCGGGCCAGCGCGATGCGCACATCGACGTTCTGGCGCAGACCTTCCTCGATGTAGCCGCTCAGGACGGGGTCTTCGAGCTGCTTCCACCACTGGGCGATGTCGGCACTGCCTTGCGCCGTGGCCGGGTCGACCGAGTCGAACTGCCCGGGCAGCTGCACGGACAGCGGGGGCATGTCGACTTTCACCGTGGTGCAGGCCGAGGCCAGCAAGGTCGCAACGGCCGCCACCAGCAGGCGCAGCCCTGTGGAACGGGAGGGAGGTCGGTTCACCAGACGGCGATGGGCACGCATGTGTCACTCCGCAAAACAAGAGAGAGGGGTCAGCCCTGACGGGCAAGCATGGAGCGAAAGCGCATCAGCGCCAGCGCCAGGAAGGCGATGCCGATGCCGCCCACGGCCAGCATCTGGGGCCAAACGATGTCCACCCCGGCAGCCCGGTACAAGATGCCCTGGGTGAGCTGGACGTAGTGGGTCGAGGGGGACAGTTGCATGAGGTGCTGCAACCACATCGGCATGTTCTCGAAGGGGGTGGCCGAACCCGAGAGCATGTACATGATCACGAAGACCGGCACGGCCAGCAGGCCGAACTGCGGCATGGAGGCGGCCACGGTGGCCAGCAGGATCCCCAGCGCGGTCAGCGAGAAGAGATAGAGCCCGGTGCCCAGCAGGAACAGGCCCACTGAGCCTTCGATGGGCACGCCCAGCACCCCTTCGATGATGGCGAGCACCGAGACGGCCACCGCCAGCAGGATCACCAGGCCGTTGGCCGCAATCTTGGCCACAGCGATTTCGCTGGGGCGCACCGGCATGACCAGCAGGTGCTCGATAGTGCCACGCTCGCGCTCACGGATGACCGCCGCGCCCACGAGCACCACCGACAGCACGGTCACGTTGTTGATGAGCTGCATGACCGAGGTGAACCAGCTGGTCGTGGTGTTGGGGTTGTAGAGCACGTGCACGACCTGCCGGGTGGGCAGGCGCTTGTCCAGGCTGTCCACCTTGAACTCGCTGAGGGTTTCACGCAGCACGATTTCGGTGATGTAGGCGATGCCGAGCTGGGCCTGGGCCATGGCGGTGGCGTCCACGGTGAGCTGCACGGTGGTGGGGCGTTGGCCGTGGATGTCGGCCTCGAACTGCCGGGGAATGTCGAGGATGAAGAGGTAGCGCCCCTCGTCCATGGCGGCTTGCGCGGTGGTAGGCGTGAGGTCCACCGGCGTCTGGAACATGGGGGGTTGCAAGGCCGCTCGGATGCGCTGGGACAAGCCGGACTGGTCGTGGTCGATGATGCCGATGGTGACGTGGGTGACGTCGGCCTTGGCGCCCACAGCCACCACGTAGACGGCGACCGTGAAGGAGATGAGGATGGCGCCCATCATGGTGCGGTCGCGCAGCACGCAGCGCAGCTCTTTGAGGCTGAGGTGAAAGACGTTGAGCAGCCAGATCATGTCAACGCTCCTGCTTGCGCACGAACAGGCGCGCCGCGCTCAGGTAGGCCACCGCAAAGCCCATCATCACGACGCAGGCCACGCCCAGGGTCTGCCACTGCAGCTGCCAGTTCTTGGTGAACACGCCCAGGCTCACTTTCTGGAACCACGAGGCGGGGAAGCCCTGGGCGATGTAGAAGTTGACGCCGTCGAGTGTGGAGACGGGGCTGAGCACGCCCGCAAAGTTGGTGGTGATGATCACGCACAGGATGGCCGTGAGGAACTGCGCGGCCACCTGCGTTTGCACGAAAGCCGAGATCAACAGGCCCATGGCGGTGATGGCGAAGGCGTAGGCGGTGGCGCCCAGCGTGAGCGCCAGGAAGCTGCCCTTGAGCGGCACCCCCAGGCCCCAGATGAGCACGGCCACCAGCGTGAGGTAGCTCAGCAGGGTCAGTGCCACATAGGGCAGCTGCTTGCCGACCAGGAACTCGCTGATGGCGCCGGGTGAGGCGTAAAGGTTGACCATGGTGCCCATTTCCTTCTCGCGCACCACGCCGAGGGCGGTGAGCATGGCCGGGATGAGGGTCAGCGCCAGCATCAGGTTGCTGGGGCCGAACACGAAGAGGCTCTGGTACGAAGGGTTGTAGGCCATGCGCGGTGCCACCGTGATCGGCACCGTGGGGGTCTCCGCCCCGGGCGTGGACCGGGCCAGCTGCACGGCGTGCTCGATGGCCACCGCCTTGATCGAGTTGACGGTGTGGGCCGCGCGCACGAGGCTGCTGCCGTCCACATAGAAGCCGACTTCGGGTTGTCGCTGGCCGATCAGGTCACGGCCGAAACCGGGCGGCACGTCGATCACCAGCCAGGACTGCGAGGAGCGAAGTTGGGCGTCGATCTCCTGGGCGTTGCTCAGGGAGGCTTGCTCGACGAAGTGGGGCGAGCCGGCGAAGTGCTCGACGAAGCGGCGGCTGTCGGTGCTCTGGTCGCGGTCGAGCACCGAGAAGCGGATGTCTTCCACGTCGAAGCTCAGGCCCCAGGTGGCGGCGCACAAGACGATGATGGGGCCGATGATGGCGAAAGCCAGGCGGATGCTGTCGTGGCGCAGTTCCATGGCCTCGCGCTGGGCAAAGGCCCACATGCGGCTGAACCACAGGGCGGCGGCCGACGGCGGTTGGCTGGCCGCTGCTGATGGGGTCAGAGGGGCATCCAGCGGGTCGTGCTCAATGGGCGTGTGCGGCAGGTGCTCGGCTTCCTGATCGGCTTCCAGGTAGTCGATGAAGGCCTGCTCCAGCGTTTCGCAACCCCGCTCCACGCACAGGTCATCGGGCTTGCCCACGGCCAGCACGCGACCGCGGTGCATCAGCGAGATGCGGTCACAGCGCTGGGCCTCGTTCATGAAGTGGGTGGAGACGAAGAGCGTGACGCCCTCCTCCCGTGACAGGCGGATCATGTGGCGCCAGAACATGTCGCGAGCGGCTGGGTCCACGCCGGAGGTGGGCTCGTCGAGAATCAACACCTCGGGCTTGTGCAGGCAGGCGGCGGCCAGTTGCAGGCGCTGGCGGATGCCCAGCGACAGGCTGGCCGGCATGGTCTCGGCATAGGCGCGCAGCTCGAAGGTGTCGAGCGAGGCTTCGATGGCCTGATCGGCGGTGGCCGGGTCCATGCGGTACAGGCGGGCGTGCAGTTGCAGGTTCTGGCGCACGGACAGCTCTTCGTACAGCGAGAAGAGTTGCGACATGTAGCCGATGTGCAGCCGGGTGCGCAGGTCGGAGGCGTCCACCGGCTTACCCAGCAGGCGCGCCGAGCCCTCGGTGATGTCGAGCAGGCCGGTGAGCATCTTCATGGTCGTGGTCTTGCCACAGCCGTTGGAGCCGAGGAAGCCGAAGATCTCGCCGCGGGGAATACAGAAGGTCACGTCACGGGCGGCCACGAAGTCGCCAAAGCGGCGGGTCAGGCCTTCGGCCTCCATCGCCGGGGGGCCGTCGTGCGGTGGCAAAGGCGGAATCAGCAGCGGCGCGGTGTCGCCCTTGCGGGAGAGCTTGATGTAGGCCTCCTCCAGGCTGGCCGCGCGGGTTTGCTCCAGCACGCCGATGGTGGGCGCGCACACCAGCACGCGACCCTCGTCCATGGCGACGAGGTGGTCAAAGCGCTCGGCCTCTTCCATGTAGGCGGTGGCGACCAGCACGGTCATGTGTGGGCGCTCGGTGCGCAGGCTCTCGACCAGTGCCCAGAACTGCCGGCGCGACAAGGGGTCCACGCCCGTGGTGGGTTCGTCGAGGATGAGCAGGTCGGGGTTGTGCACCAGGGCGGCGCACAGCGAGACCTTCTGCTTCATGCCGCCCGACAACTTGCCGGCCGGACGGGCATGGAAAGGGTCGAGCGCGGTGGCACGCATCAGGCGCTGAATGCGCGCGTCACGCTCGGCCGACGGTACCCCGAAGAGGCGCGCCGAGAAATCGATGTTGTCGTAGACGGAGAGCGAGCGGTACAGGTTGCGGCCCAGGCCCTGCGGCATGTAGGCCACGCGGGGCGCCAGTTCACGGCGAAAGGCGGCATCGGCCACATCCCCACCCAGCACAGTCAAGCGACCGGACTGCAGTTTCTTGACACCTGCCATGAGCCCCAGCAAGGTGGACTTGCCCACCCCGTCCGGCCCCACCAGGCCGACGGTCTTGCCCATGGGCAGCGTCAGGCTGACCTGATCCAGCGCCGGTTTGCCGTCGTAGGCATGGCTCACCGACTCGACGATGATCGCGGACTGCATGAGCGGCTCACCAGGCGCTGGCGGTGCGGGCGTCAGCGGTCTGGCTCTCTGTCGCTGCGGGAGGTTCGCTCAGGCGCACGAAGCCGTTGCCGGTCAGCCCGCCTTTGAGCAGGCCCGCGTGGGCCAAGGCCACCTCCGGCGACAGCGACAGCTTGACGCGGAAGCTCAGCTTCTCGCGCTCGCTGGCGGTCTCGACATGCTTGGGCGTGAACTGGGCATCGGCCGACACGAAGCTGACCTTGGCAGGCAGGCGCAGATCGGGCGCGGCATCGAGCACGATCCGGGCTTCGTCGCCGACGCGCACCTGACCGGCCACCTTGGTGGGCAGGAAGATGGTCATGTGGACCTGCGAGGTGTCCACCAGCGTGGCCACGCGACCGCCGGCCGGGATGACGGAGCCGGGCTCGACCACCCGGTACTCGATACGCCCGGCCACAGGGGCCTTGAGGGTGTGATCAGCGATGGCGTTTTTCAGGCGTTCGATGCCGGCTTCGGCTTCGGCCTGGGCGGCCTTGGCCTCGCCCACGGCGGCAGTGGCGATGCTGACCCCGCTGGCTTCACCGTCACGCTGGGCCTGGCGTTTCTTGAGTTCGGACTCGGAGATGAGCGTGTCGTCACGCATCCGCACGGCGTTGTCATAGTCCATCTGCGCGACCTTGGCCTTGAGGCTTTGCACGCGCACCTCGCCTTGTGCACGGGCCATGGCCTGGGTCGCGCGCTGGCGCATTGCCACCACGCCGTCGAGTTGACGCTGCAGATCGGTGGTGTCCATCTGCGCGATCATGTCGCCCACCTTGACCAGGTCGCCTTCGTGCACGGCGATGCTTTGCACCTGGCCCGGGAACTTGGTGGCGATCTCGATGCGCTGCACATCCAGCCGGCCGTTGCCGGAAACGACCTTCGGCGCCGCTTGCTCCGAGCGCAAGGCGCCCCAGGTGGCCCAGGCGCCAGACACCGTCAAGGCGGACACCACAGCGCCCAGGATGAAACCGCGGTAGGGATGGAGAGAGAACTTCATGGTCGTCACTTGGCTGCTTCGTTCAGCTCATGATCGACCCAGCAAAATGCTCGGACATTGAAGTAGATCAGATGCCAACCTGCGGATTCAGGGGGGTTGTCGCACACGCATACCCGCTGTCAGACAGGCACCCCATGACCCCCAGGGTTTACCCGATCCAAAGCAAAAGGCGCCCGGGTGGGCGCCTTGAACCTTGAATCAACCGGGTCGGCCATCCACCCGCGGTTGGCCATACCAGCGCCAGTGGCGCGCGCTCCAGGCGCCGAGGGTGAGCAGCCACAACGAAGCGGCGGCCAGCAACAGGGTGCTGGCGTGTGCGGGCCAGAGCGTGGCGGCCAACCGAGCCAGCGTCGCCAACTGCAAGCTCCAGAACAGACCCCACGCCATGCTGTCGGCCGCCAGCACACGCCCGCTGTGTCCGCAACTCACGCGCGTGACCATGGCCAACAGCACACTGCCCAGGAAGCCCATGGTCAAAGCGTGAAGCGGCAGCAAGGTCGGGATGCCTGCGCCCTGAGCGCGCATCCACACGGTGAAGGCATCGAGGCAGAAGGCCACACCCAGCCAGACGAAGCCCAGATGCAGCATGGCCAGCAAGCGATTGCGCAGGCTGCGCCACAGCCCCCAGCGTACCGCCAGCGCCAGGATCAGCACGCCCGAAACCAGGGCCGTGCCAAAGCGCAGCATCCACAGCCAGGAAGGCATCGCCAAGCTGCGCGCCTCGGCCCACACCCAGCCACCTTGCAGCACGACCATGCCCAACAGGGTCCACAGCAGCCAGTTGGGACGCCAGGCGTCCAGGCTGGGCACGGCTGACGCCGAGAAGAACGGAATCATGCGATGAGCCACCACCACGTACACCGGCACGATGAAAAGCCACAGTCCCAGCAGCGCGGCCACGCGCACCATCAGGTAAGCCTGGTTAGACAGGCCCACGGCAGCGGCCATCAGGCACAGCAGGCCGACCACGCTGGCGGCGGCGATCAAGCTGGCATGCAGGCGATCCGGTGCCGGACTGCGCTGCACCATGCCCACAAAGCGACCCGACAGCATCGCCCAGCCTAGCGCCGCCACGCCGACACCCAGCGCGGCCAGACGGTGATGCAGATACGCCCCCACCAACAGCCCCGCCCAGCCGGTAACCATGGTCAGCACGCCCGGCAGCACCTGCCGCGCACTCACCTCCGGCATCCGCAGCCACTTGGGGCCGGCCGTGAACAGAAAACCCGTGAAAAACAAGGGCATGAAGCCAAAGCTCATCAAGAGCGCGTGCACAAAGGTCTCGGGCACCACCATGGCCATGTGAAAGGCCCCAGTGCCCCGCCCTGTCATCACCAGCCACCACCACAAGCTGGTCAGGGTCATCACGGCCACTGCGCAGGCAAACGCCAGACGGTGCGGTGCATGCAGCAGCAAGGCCCAGCGCCACGGCGCAGGGTGCAGCTTTGCCTGCGCACGAGCTTGCGCAGGTGTCGGGGTCGAAGGTGCAGCCGCCTGGGCTTTGAGAGGAATGACGGGGCGATTCGGCTTGTCAGCGGGCATGGTGCGTGTTCGGGCGCCCTGCAAAAGGCCAACGAGGTGGGCCCACGGCGTCCAACGTGTTCTTGAGGAGGAGACCATACTCCGTGTCCCCCTCCATGACCATCCTCCGATCGAAGAACAGCGTGTCCGGATCGTCCTGCCCTTGCAGCAGTCGCCAATAGACCTGCGCGGTGGCCTTCAGACGCAACGCGACGGGTTGCCCGGCCGAGGCGGGTGACAGCCCCCGCGGCCCCGCCTGCAAACGGCAGGTGATGCCCAGATCGTCCACCACGAGTTCCACCACACGGCCGGACAACTCGGCCTGCGTGGCCTCGTCCACCAGGGGCCACCACAGGCGGTTGAGAGCCTGCGCCATCACCATGGAGGGCGGCCACACCGGCAGACGCCGCACAATGTCACGCAAAAGCTGTTTCATGAGTTGATCCACACCATGCCCGGGCGCTGGGGCCGGGCGTACCCATTGGACAAAGGCCCCGGCATGCGCAGCGAGCGAATCGCCTCGATCGCGTCCGCGCTGGGGGCACCGTGGTTCATCACGGCATCGAACTGGCGCAGCACCTCGGCAAAGTCCTGCGAGGTGGGAGACAGGCGCAGGCGCTGCACCCCGGCGGCCCGCAAGGCCTCGCGCTCGCCCAGCAGGCACTGCACCGTGCCGGACTGGGTCTGGATGCCGTTGAGCGTCAGGAAGTCCTGCCCTTCACGTGTGCGCAGCGCCAAGCCATCGGGGTCGTCCATACAGCGGAACTCGCAGTGGTCCTTTTGCAGATGATGGTGGCGCGCTGTGAAGCACCGCGCCGACAAGGCCAGGGGCATGCGCCCGAAAGCGAAGACCTCGCTTTGCACGGTCGATCCCGGCGGACAGACCTTGCCCACATCGGGCAAGGACATCTCCACCGGGGCCACCCAGCGGGTGGCGCCCAGCGCCGCGTATTCGGCCAGCGACGGGGCGCTGTACACGTTCACATGCAGCCCAATCACCCACGGCGAATGCCCGGCCAGCAGGCGAACCGCCGCCGTGTCATTGGCCTCCAGCATGAAGTCGCCCTGCTCCACCCAGCGGCGCAGGCTGCGCAGTTCGGCTTCGGTCTCCAGCAAGGCCTGGGTGCCGATCACCACCTCCTTGCCCGCCGCCTTCAACTCCCGCGCCAAGGCCAGCCAGTCTTCCGGCTTCATCTCGTGGCGACGCGAACACACCACCTCGCCCAGGCACACCGTGTGCGCGGGCGAATCGGCCACCTCGGCGTAAAACGCCGTCAAGGTATCTCGGGACCAGTAGTACTGCACCGGCCCCACGCTCAGTTGGAACATGCCCATCCTTTCCTCGCCCTTCATTGCCACGGACGCGAGAAAGCGCCCAAGGTGTGCTGCTGCCCTTCGGCCAGACGGCCCAGGGCGGTCGTCCAGGCGGGCTGCACCGAGTAACGCTCAGGCTGCGCCTTGAACGCATCAATCGCCTGCCGCCAGGTGCGCGTCACCTGCTCCACATAGGCCGCACTGCGCTGGCGCCCTTCAATCTTGATGGCCGACACGCCTGCTTGCATCAGTTCGGGCAGGATGCCCAGGGTATTCAAGCTGGTCGGCTCTTCGATGGCGTAGTCCACCGTGCCGTCCACATCGAAACGGCCCTTGCACAGCGTCGGATAGCCGCGCGGCTCATCGGGCTCGAAGCGGTCGATGAGGATGCCGCCCAGGCGCGCGTCCACCCGGTCGCCGCACTGGTCCCAGCGTACCGCCGATGGCGGAGAGCACACGCCTGCGTTGTTGGGCGACTGGCCCGTGGCGTAGGAGGACAGCGCGCAGCGCCCTTCCACCATCACGCACAGGCTGCCAAAGCCAAAGACCTCGATCTCGACCTTCGTGTTGCGAATCAGGTGCGCCACCTGAGACAGCGTCAGCACGCGCGGCAACACCGCACGCTGGATGCCATAGCGCTCACGGTAGAACTCGATGGCCTCGTAATTCGTAGCCGAAGCCTGTACCGACAGGTGCAAGCGCAGCTCGGGATGCACCCGCCGCGCATAGGCCATCACCCCCGGGTCGGCCAGGATCAGGGCGTGGACGCCAATGTCGGCCGCCATGTCCACCGCATCGAACCAGCGCTGCGGCTGCTCGGCCTGGGCATAGGTGTTCAGCGCCATCAGCACATGGCGCCCACGGTCACGGGCGTACTGCACGCCCTGTCTCGCCTGCTTTTGATCGAAGTTCAGACCCGCGAAGTTGCGGGCGTTCGTCACGTCTTTCAAGCCCATGTAGACCGCATCGGCACCGGCATCTACCGCCAGTTGCAGCGAACGCAGCGACCCCGCCGGACACACCAGTTCCGGGCTTCGAGTGGCATTCATCTCCAGCCTTTCATCTCCAACCGGACGCGCGCACCCCACGGGCAAACCCTGATCCGATTCACCGGCCGGATTCTGAGCACAGCCCACACACCCCACTTTGAGATGCCGCAAAGCAAGCCGACCGGACGACCTCACCCGCGCACCCCATCGTTCCAAAGAACGATGGGGCCTTAGCACATCGTCCGATCAGCCAGTCTTGATGCACGACAAGAAAGGCCCGCTTTGCAAGCGAAACCCCTCCACAAATCCGTCTCGCAAGCTCATCATCCGTGCACCCATCGTTAACCCGAACCCGATAACCATTCGGTCCCCGCCATGGCTCGCGAACACGAACAACTCTCCCTGGTGTATGCCTGCTCAGGCTGCTCCAGTGCCGCGCAACTTGCCAATCACCTCGCCGTACGGCTGGACCGAGAGGGCAACGCAGAGATGTCTTGCATTGCCGGTGTCGGCGGACATGTGCCCAAACTCGTCCGGACAGCCCAGGAAGCCGCGCAAACAGGTCGCCCCATCATCGCGATCGATGGATGTGCGCTCAGCTGTGTGCAGGCATCGCTGGCCCAGCACGGACTGGCACCTACCGTGCACATCCAGCTGGCTCATCGGGGGGTCAAGAAGGTCTACCGCACTGACTTCGATGAGGCGCAGGCCCATGCCCTGCTGTCCGAGTTGAGGGATCAAGTGCTCACCCTGAACATGCAGTACGCAGCGCGCCACGCGCGCCCACCGGCCGCTCCCGCCTCACCCACCGAGACAGACCGGCACTGAAAGGAAGCCACCATGAAATCCCTCCACCTCAGCATTGGCCAGAGACTGGCCCTCGGCTTCGGCATGCTGCTGCTCATGCTTGGCATGGCGGCCATCATCGCGGGCCTGCAGTTTCAGCACATCAGCGAGAACAACCAACAAATCATGGAAGTGGAATGGCGCAAATCGGAAGCCGCCGCCTTCGTGGACGCGACCACCCGCACCAACGCGCGCCACACAATGGCCCTCCTGCTCACGGACGACCCACAGCGTCGTGCCCAGCTCAATCAGTCCATCAACGACAACAAGGCGCGCATTGATGCCGCCATGCAGACGCTGGACGAGTTGGTGTACCGACCTGAGGCCAAAGCCCTGATGCAAGAGATCAAAACCCGACGGACGGCATTTGTCGCCTCATTCAACCGCGTACGCGAACTACGTGCTCAAGGTCAGCATGACGAAGCCGTTCGTGTGATGAACGACGACACCCTGCCTGCCATCGACGCGTTGCAAGCCCCCATCAGCGCGCTCACGGCCCTGCAAAGCCGGCTGATGAAAGAGCGCAGTCAAGCCGCGCAGTCAGCCATCGACACGGCTTTGATTCTGATCCTGAGCCTGACAGGCGCCGCCTTGGCCATTGGCACGCTCACGGCCTACCGCATCACCCGCTCCATCCAGCGCCCGATTGCACAGGCTGTGAATCTGGCCCAGAAAGTAGCCCAGGGCGACCTCACGGGACACGTTGATATCCAGTCGCACGATGAGATGGGGCAACTGCTCACCGCCTTGCAAACCATGAACAACAGCCTGGTCGGCATCGTCGACAACGTGCGCCGCGGCTCGGAAACCATCTCCACCGCCACCAGTCAAATAGCGATGGGCAATCTGGACCTCTCGCAACGCACCGAGGAACAAGCCAGCTCGCTGCAACAGGTCGCAGCCTCACTGGAGCAACTGACCGCCACGGTTCAGCAAAACCTGGACAACGGACGCCACGCCAATGTGGTGGCCTCCAGCGCGGCCGAAGTGGCAGATCGCGGCGGCAAGGTCGTCAACGATGTGGTGCACACCATGGAAGCCATCAGAGCCTCTTCCAACCAGATCGCCGACATCATCAGCGTGATCGATGGCATCGCATTCCAAACCAATCTGTTGGCCCTCAATGCAGCCGTGGAAGCCGCTCGGGCCGGTGAACAGGGACGTGGATTCGCCGTGGTCGCCAACGAGGTGCGCAGCCTGGCTGGGCGCTCTGCGGACGCGGCCAAAGAGATCAAGAAGCTGATCGAATCCTCGGTCGGTGACGTACAGCAAGGCTGCCGCCTCGTGGAGCAGGCCGGCCGCACCATGCAGGATGTGGTCACCAGCGTGAGCGAAGTGGCGCACATCATGGACGCCCTCGCACGCGCCAGCGAAGAGCAGTCGGCGGGCATCCAGCAGATCAACCAGGCGATGGGCCAAATGGATCAGGTGACCCAGGGCAATGCTGCTCTGGTGGAACAGGCTGCCGCCGCTGCACAGTCACTGCAAAGCCAGTCCAACACCCTCGTGCAAACAGTGGACGTCTTCAAACTGCGGCCAGAACAGGCCTCACTGGCCCTGGCCTGAGAACCCATCCACTCAAGTCGGCGACACACCCAGCGCGCCGACGGCGTGCTGGCTCAAATAGCCACAGTTGACACAGATGATGGCCAGCGTTGGGATGGAGGCGCCGGTCAGGGTCACACTCTTGACGTCGGGCTGAAGCACGTTGACCAGGCAGGCATCGACCATCAGAAACTTTTCATTGCCGCACATCGGACACGCCTCAGACTGACCATTCGCGCGGATCTTCTCCGTGAGCGCGGCGATGAACTCCTGCTTTTTG